>Ga0209481_10000116_pt1 | contig 36485 bp, 42 predicted proteins | sample SoiMetdeltSBSDD3_FD_187598 | JGI IMG/M metagenome (GOLD analysis project Ga0209481, IMG submission 187598) | Bulk soil microbial communities from a Populus tree surrounding site in Tennessee, USA - Soil MetaG P. deltoides SBSDD3 (SPAdes) (version 2) | ecosystem: Environmental > Terrestrial >...
CCGCCATCGGTGATCGCTCGCGCCGATAAGGTGATCGAGTAGATGTGATGTCCGCTTTTGGCCCAAAGCGGACATGCCTAGTTGCACCGCAAATGTCCGCTTTCGGGGCTAAAGCGGACATGACTTTTTGCGGCGCGAATGTCCGCTTTTGGCCCAAAGCGGACATCCCGCCCAACCAAACACCCCTTACTGATGCGTCTCAATCTGTTAGACTTCGAGCCGAAAACTGGCGTTGTCCCGAGCTTGGGGGAGAGATGCGCCGGCGAGATTTCATCAAAGTAGTTGCCAGTTCGGCAGCGGTCGCGTGGCCGCTCGCACTGCGCGCGCAACAACCGAACATGTCGGTGGTTGGCTTCATTCATCCCTTATCGCCTGAAAGGGTTCCCCACTTTGTGGCCGCGTTGCATCAAGGTCTCAGGGAAGTAGGCTTCGTCGAGGGCGAAAACATCGCAGTCGAATACCGCTGGGCGTATGCCCAATATGACCGACTGCCTGAACTAGCAGCTGAACTCCGCGTCGGCCGCCACGATCGCGACCGTCTGCGGCTTCGGATTCTGCCGCACCGCCAGATCGAGGAAGCCTTTGGTGAATGATGGCTTCGGGTCAGGCCCCAGGGGAATCATGCTGAAGTAGTTCGGATAATTGAATGTGCTGTTCACTGCGGCCCCGAGCAGACCGATGAAGACCTTCTTTCGTTGCATGGCGATCGGCATTGCTGGCGACAGCAAGTTAGTGGCGTAGGGGCCGATGATCAGGTCGACCTTGTCGACGTCGAGTAGCTTGGTATAGATGCCGGGTACCGTCGCCGGATTGGTTTGATCGTCGTAATAAATGAGCTTCACGGGACGACCGAGCAGTCCACCTCGAGCATTGGTATCCTCCTCCCAGATCTTCTGGGCAAGCAGGGCGGACCTGCCGTTGGGCGCGAGCCCTCCCGTCAGCGACATGCTGTAGCCGATCTTGATCGGCTCCCCGGTCTGCGCTGTCGCCGAAGCAGGGACGAACGCAGCGAGAAGCGCTGAGATGACGAAGAGAGTGCCGGATACCACTCCGGAAAATCGCCGGAGTTTCAGGTCGACTTGCATATGCGATCTAACCATTCCGACGAGACGCACCACGGCTCAGTGAGGGTCAAAATACATCGGTTTCGGGGCCGTTTGACAATACCTCACTCGCGCCAAGTAGGTTGTCGAATGATGTTGCTCTTCGTTGCGCTGCATGAGTCCGCTTATGGCCCATAGCCGACATCCGTAGTTGCACTGCACATGTCGGCTTTCGGGGGTAAAGCGGACATTTTCGATAGAAAACCGGACATCGAATTGGCACCGATAACCGTGTTGATCGGAGGCATTATGAAATGCCCCCCATCTGACCAGCTGAAGAGCACCAGACCGAACGCTAACAATTGCATATTATCGCAACCGTCGCGATCTCGCCCAGCTACCAACCGGTGAAGGAGGATCCCGTGTATGCAGCTATTCGTCAGGGCAAGGCAAAGACGGGCATGGCCGAAGAACTAACTCGCAGGATCAAAGAGGGCGCCATCCCGATCATCAGTGATGTTCCAGGCTTCATGGCCTACTATGTGGTCTATGCGCCAGACGACACCGTGACGGCGATCAGTATCTTCAACGATTACGCAGGAGCCGAAGAGTCAAACAGACGTGCGCTCACGTGGATCGAGCAGAATCTTGCGCCCCTGCTTGCCGGGCCAGCTACGGCGTTGGCCGGGCCGGTGATCGTGCACACCTTGGCGTAGCTAGAAACGAATAGACTAAGTGTAATTTTGTGTTGATCCAGGATTCAACGGCAGAGTGCAACGATAGACTTGGACGCAGGGGTGAAGCCAAAGGGCACGGCGATGCTGAGGGACGACAGCAATAATGGACCTAGTCGGCGGCATGTACCTCGCAACGTGCTCCGCGAGCCGCTTGAAAACTGCTCAAGCAAACCCATGACAGGGTTTTATCGGGACGGCTGCTGCAACACTGGGCGAGAGGACATTGGTAGCCACACTGTCTGCGTCGTGATGACTTCCGCGTTTCTCGATTTTTCCAAATCGCGCGGCAACGATCTTTCGACACCAATGCCGGAATTCGGCTTTCCAGGCCTTAAACCCGGTGATCGCTGGTGCTTATGTGCACCGCGCTGGCAGGAAGCATTCGAGGCAAACCAAGCGCCTCGCGTGATCTTGCGCGCTACCCATGAGGCTGCTCTGGCCTACTGCTCGCTCGCCGATCTCAAACGCTTCGCAGTAGACCTGGCGTGACTTCATAGTGCAATACAAACGCATGCAAAGGCCAGCGAGATGAAGCCGAAGAAGTCAAATAAGGATGAGGGCCGCACCGCGACGATCATGATCAGGGTCCGCCCGAGCGTGAAACGGATGGCTGTCGCCATGGCAAAAGCTGAGGACCGCTCCCTCAGTTCGTTTATTTCACGCCTGATCGAGGCCGAAGAACCACTGAGCCATTTTCGGAAGGGCTTATAGCGCCCTCACTACGTGGCGGGGATTTATGCACAGTGGCAACGGAATACGAAGTAGTTCGGCCTTGAGGCAAGATGAGGAAAGAGTGTGTCCGCTTTACCCCCAAAAGCGAACATGTGCGGTGCAGCTAGGAATGTCCGCTAAGGGCCATAAGCGGACATCGCGGCGTCTATTTGATGATTTCGTCAGGGACATCGGCGTTATTGCGACCCTCCGTCGATTTCACGTCGGTCCATCGGTCATTGATCCACTCGTAGCCCTTCTTCCGTGCGGCGGTTTCGCGTCTCGCTCGGGCTTCGATGTCGGCGGGCGTCGGCAGATCGTCGCGCCATTGCTGATCGCGCAACCAGTTTTTCGCGGTCAGGATATGCTGCGGCTTGCGCTGCTCCTGGCGCATCCGTTCGCCGTAGTTGCGGGCAGCCTGCACGACATCGTTGGGATCGACACCCGACCGCACAGCGGCGTTAAAATGCTTCTCGGCTGCTGACCAGCCCTGATCGCTTCGCTTGGGGTACACTTCTTTGAAAGCTGAAAACATCTCCCTGCTGGCTCTGCCAGCAGAAGTCTGCTTGAGAGGATCATTAAGAGGATAATAAGAAGGATCATTATAACCCGACATTTTGACGGGGGTTACCCGACATTTTGACAGCGGCTGCCCGACATTTCGACGGGGGTACCCCCGACGTATTGACCGGGGTGCAGGGCGATACTCGTTCACGACGCCGGGACGCTGCATGATCTCGAAATGGCGTCGCAGGACGCCCATCGAGCGCTGCACGGTGCGCAGCGCGATTCCAAGCTCACGTGCGATCACGTCCTGCGATGGCCACGCAAAGCCGCGCCCCGTGTTGAGATGATCAGCGATGAACAGCCCGACAAGGCGGGCGGCCGGCGTCAGCGTCGGGTCGAGCTTGATCGCTTTGGCCAGATCAAGCTTGACCTTGGCCGTGATCGTGCTCGCGCTCATCGCTCGCGCTCCACGATCATGTCGAGGGCGGTGCCCAGGGGACCACTGGCGCGGCCTTGTGCATCGCGCATCAGCGCCCGCCGGATCACGGCGAGCGGAACACCGTATTGTAAAGCGATTGAGCAAACGACGGCGGCATCCTGCGCATTGACGCCCGCCATCGATCCGGCCTTGTGGTTCTGCAGGAAAATTTCCTGCACCGAGCCGTCAGCGCCGCGTGAAACCGTTGCCGTGAATACGAGGCGCTGGCTTTCGATCTCGAAAGTCTCGGAGGCACGGCGGTTCGACAGACGGCAGCGCTCGCTCATGCCTCCGTGCCCACTTCGTTACCCCATGCCGACCAGCCCGATCGTTGTGTGCGCGCAAACAGTTCGATCTTCGGCAACGCCGGAAAGGTGCGTTCGATGATTTCGTAGGCTGCGATTGGCTTTTCACTGTGCCGGCCTACCGGACTCTTAATCAGCGGGTCAAAGGTTCGAGTCCTTTTGCGCCCACCATTCATCTCAATGACAAATCAAGGTGCCAAGCCTGCTGGCAGGCGCCAAGTAAGTTCGACAACCTCAAAGCCGCAAAGGCGCTCGATCACTACGTACCGTTCTATGGTATGCCAAGGATTTGACGCGCTTCTTGCGCTGTCGCAACGCGGCAGCCATGCCGGGCAATTGCTTGCGTAGCGACTTGCACCAGTTCAGCATTACTATTAGCGAAGCGCTCTTTTGAGATTCGGATGTTATCCTCAAGCCCTGTGCGGACCGCGTCAGCGCCCCGGGCAAGCGCCCAGTCCATGACCTCCGCTTGATGCCTCCCGATGCCCGCCGCCGTCCAGGTGCAGGCCGGAAAAAGATGCTTGGCCTCGGTAAGGAGCATGTCGAGCAGGTGCTCTTGTGCAGGCAATGCATTCCGGATGCCCATGACAAACTGCATATGAGGCCGCTCATTCAGCAAACCTTGATCGGCAAGGCGGCGGGCTCCGTGGAGGTGAGAAAGATCAAACACCTCGATTTCAGGCTTGATGCCGTTTTCCCGCATCTTGGAGGCGAGGTCTTCTACGAGGGCTGTGTGATTTTCGTAGACGATACTGGGGAAGTTGACAGATCCCGTCGCCAAAGAGGCCATGTCAGGCTTCAGAAAGAGCGAGCTGCTCCGCTGACTTGGGTCTCTTCCTCGTCCGCCGGTGGAAAACTGTACAATCATGCCGGGGCAATGGCGCCTGATACCGTCGCACACAGCGGCAAAGCGTTGCGGGTCCGACGATGGAGTCTCGTCGTCATTGCGCACGTGGATGTGTGCCAGCGTCGCCCCAGCTTCATACGCTTGTTTGGTGCTCTCGACCTGCTCTGCAGGCGTGATCGGCACCGCCGGATTGTCCTTCTTGCGCGGCACGGAGCCCGTTATTGCGACAGCCACAATAACGGGTTTCATGTTGTTTCAACACTTGCCTGCATCACACGGCAACCCTGCGGTCTTTGTTAGTGCCGCTGGCATTAGCAGCTTCTTTGGCGAGCAATTGCGCCACGTGTCGCAGAGCCAACGAATAGCCGTGAGTGCCGAACCCCGCCATAACGCCGGTCGCAGTCAGCGACACGTAGGAGTGATGGCGGAAGGATTCTCGCCGATGCACGTTCGAGATGTGCACCTCGAAGACAGGACACTTGCATGCGTTGAGCGCGTCCATGATCGCGATTGAGGTGTGGGTGAAGGCACCCGGGTTAATCACGATCGCTGCCGCGGTCTCACGCGCCTCGTGGATCCAGTCAATGATCTGGAATTCCGCATTGCTCTGGCGGAACTCGATCGAAAGGTTGAGCTCCGCCGCAAGGGTTCGGCATTGAGCCTCAACATCGGCGAGCGTCTCGTGCCCGTAGATGTGAGGCTCGCGCTTGCCCAGAAGATTCAGGTTCGGGCCGTTGAGAACGTAGACGGTGCGGCTCATCGAACCTCACTCGGAACGCGATGCGTCGGCGATCGCCCGGGCGCGAATTTTCTCGTAGTCTGCCTTGTCGACCGGCGCCGCGTAGGGATTACCGAGGTCTTTGAGGAAGGTGCGATAAGTCTCGCGCGCGCTCAGCGCCGCAAGCGCGGCAATAGCCGTAATCGCCAACGTAATTGCACCGATCTTGAGTGGAATATCGGACGAGCCAGGCGGTGCCGCGATCGCGAACAGCGCTGGAAGCAGCGCCGTGATCGTCGTTCCGACGTTTTGGGAGATGGCCATGGAGGTGACGCGCGTGCGCGTCGGGAAGAGTTCAGGGTAGAAGCTTGGAAAGGTCGCGTTGTAGCCCTGATAGACGAAACCCCACATCAGAAGCGACATAATGATCGCGAGCGGCACATTGTGAATACTAATCGCATAGAGATACGCGAAGGAAAGCAGCCCCGAACCGAGAGCGGCGACGATGATCGGAGGCCTGCGGCCGATCTTGTCGGACAGATTGCCAACGTAGGGGATGACTACCACTGCCAGAATGTTGCCCAGCACGGGGATCCACAAGTACACGTCCTTTTCGAAGCCGATGCCATACGCCGGCTGCACCGCATAGGCCGCGCCAAAAATTGCGGCAACGACCGGGATGACATTCATCAAAGCCATGCACACCACGCGCAGCATGTCCTTCCAGCTAGCCTTGAACGCCTGCACGATCGGCGCTCGCGGCACTTCGCCTTGTGCGCTCTCTTCGGTGAAGGCGGGCGTCTCATCCACCTTGCGGCGAATAATATAGCCCGCAATGATGACAACGAAGCTGAGCAGGAAGGGGATCCGCCAGCCCCAGGAGTTGAACGCTTGATCGGGCATCAAGGCGGCGAGCGGCAAGAAGACTGCTGCGGCTAAGATCTGGCCGGCTTGCACGCCCTGCAGCGTGAAGCTGGCAAAGAACCCGCGTCTACCAAACGGAGCGTGCTCGAGAATCATCGAGCTGGCGCCGGAGATTTCTCCCGCAACGGCGAAACCCTGGATGAGCCGCAGAATGACGAGAAGCACCGGAGCGAGCACGCCCACCTGGTGGTAGGTCGGCAGGAGTCCGACCGCCATCGTCGATACTCCCATTAGCAGCATGCATAAGATCAGCACGTTCTTGCGACCATGGGTGTCGCCCCAATGGCCGAGAAAGAAGGCCCCAATGGGACGGGCGACATAGCCGACGCCATAGGTCGCAAGCGAGGCCACGATGGCGACGGTCGGGTTGTCTGACGGAAAGAAGAGTTGCGGGAAGATTAGAGACGCCGCGGTAGCGTAGATGAAAAAGTCGTAGTACTCGAGCGCCGACCCGATCCAACCACTGGCGGCGGCCTTCTTCGATTGATGCCGGCCGCTCGGCTCGTGGCTAGCGGCAGTCGCCTGAATAGTCATGCCTGTCTCTCCCGCTAATTCTGATTCAGTCGAAGTGATGGCGTTCTCCCTAAACGTCGAAGAACACTGTCTCGCGTTCGCCTTGCAAATAGACGTCGAATGTGTAGACGACAGCGCTCCCCCTCATCGCGCGTTGCGCAATGAGAGTGCGGCGTCGGGTATCGGGCTCGATAAGGTTAAGCACCGGGTCGGCACGGTTGGCGGCTTCTTCATCGGAAAAATACATCCGCGTGCTCAATCCGATGTTGATGCCCCGCGCCACGATCCAAAAGCTCACGTGCGGCGCCATGAAACGATGGCCGCGCCGGCCGATCACTGAACCGGGCTTTACGGTGTCGAACCAAAAGAGGCCAGTCTCGAAATCCGCGCCGGTACGGCCCCATCCGCGAAACGCCTTGTCGAGCAGTTTCTCCTGCCGATCAGCGGGGTGGTTGTAGCGCCCCGCCGCATTGGCTTGCCAAATTTCCACCAGCGCGTCTTTGAGCGGCATGCCGGCACCATCGAACACGTGCCCTTCGATGCGAATCCGTTCCCCGGCCGTATCGGGACCGACCAGCACGTTGGTGAAGTTCTTATCGAAGATGTCGAAGCCGGCCTGATGAGGGATCAACCCGATATGAACGTAAGGACCAGCCGTCTGAGATGGCGTCTCGGTCAGATATTTGAGCGCTTGCACCACGTGCTAATTCCCATGCAGCTTGTTCTCGAACAGCGTCGAGCGCCGTCCGCGGAGCACGATGTCGAACCGATAAGCGAGCGTGTCGAGCGGGACCGTGGCGTTGAAGTCGATTGGCGCCACGAGTCGCTTGGCGGCATCACGATCCGGGATCATCTGAAACATCACGTCCTTAACGAGGAGAGGATCACCTTCGAAGTACATCTGCGTGATGAGCCGTTGCACGAAGCCGGTGCCAAACACCGAGAAATGGATGTGCGCCGGCCGCCAAGAATTGACGTTGTTGCGAAACGGATAGGGGCCCGGCTTGATCGTCCTGAACCAGTACTCACCGTCTTCGTTTGTGATAGTCCGGCCACAACCGCCGAAATTTGGGTCGATAGGCGCAATGTAGCGGTCGTTCTTGTGCCGGTAGCGTCCACCGGCATTGGCTTGCCAAAACTCGACCAGGACATTCGGAACCGGACGGCCGCCCTCATCCATCACTTGGCCGTGGACGATGATCCGCTCGCCGATCGCCTGACCATCCTTCGCATAGTTCAGGATAAGATCGTTATCGAGCGGGCCGAGTTCGCTGTGGCCGAACAACGGTCCCGTCACTTCCGACAACGAGTTCTGCAGCGAGAGCAACGGCTGCCGGGGAGAGCGCAGCACGCTCGTCTTGTACTCTGGAGTCAGCGCAGGCGGATGAATGCTGCGGTCGCGTTGGAAAAACTCGCTCTCCCAATCCACGACGCTCGCTAGCCCGCTCACTCTTCTTGCGCCCGAGCTCTCTACGGAGCCCCCGGAACGCTGCGCGCCGGTTTCCCCGAGAATCTGCTCGGGTTGGCGGTTCGGTATACCGACACTTTCAAGCATGGCCCGTCCTCGCAATGCGATCTGGGACCCTTTGGCCTGCGGAGGCCACCCCTTAACCAGTGCAAATCGGGCGTTTCTTGGTTCCGACCGCCTTTGGCGAGAGCTGGCCGACTGGCCTTTAGGTCATAAGCCTAGCGCCGAAACTGATCCTGCGCCACTGATTTGTATACCGACCAAGGCTCTACCCTCAGTACTGGATCCGGGCGACGGAGCGCAGCTCGTCGGCTGTCGTGGTTCCGAAGCCAAAGAACTCGAGGTAGGCCGGGATTTGCTCGAACAGCATGTCGGTGCCGACTTGGATCGGGCAGCCCTTTTCGTGAGCCGCGCGCAAGAACGGCGTGATTTCCTGTTTCATCACCACTTCACCCACAAAGGTGCCGGGCGCGATCCGTGACACGTCCATCGGCAACGGGTCGCCCTCCTTCATGCCGAGCGGCGTCGCGTTGATGACGACCTGATATCCGGCGGGATCCTTTGAGCCCGTAATGACCTCGAGCTTTGGATAGTGCTCGCGCAAACGAACCGCCAAGCTCTCGGCCATGCTCGCAACGTTGTCGAACAATCCGATCGCGCCGACGCCCGCGGCTGCGAGAGACGCGGCAATCGCCGAGCCTACGCCGCCACTCCCGACGACCAGCACGCGCGCGCCGGCAAGGCGTTGCCCCTTTCTCCCAAGTCCGCGAACGAAACCCGCGCCATCGAACATGTCACCAAGCAGCGAGCCGTCTTGACGGCGCAAAACCGCATTGCACGAACCTGCGATCCTGACCGTCGTCGTGACTTCGTCTAGGAGCGCGACCGTTGTCACCTTGTGGGGCATCGTAATAAGCGCACCGCGAATGTTTGTAAGGCGAAACAGGGCACGCAATACGTCCGGATAATCATGGGGCCTTACGCCCATCGGCACGACAACCGCATCGATTCCGTGCTTCTCGAAATACGGGTTGTAGATCATCGGCGCTTTGAAAGTTTCTGTGGGGTAGCCTAGATGCGCTACCAGGGTCGTTGTTCCGCGGATCATCGCTTCCTCCTCTGCAGGCGCCCGATCTGCTTAAGCTGAAGCTACGTCGAGCAGGTGTCGCTTACTCAGAAGGGAATGCTCGCGAATGAGACTTTCGGCTCGAGCGCCCATGCCGGTCTGAATGGCTTCCAGAATGCGGTGGTGCTGGTCCTGCTCGATGATCAGCACAGTGCGCAGCTTCGTCGGGTCCGACGCCAGAACTTGGCTTACCCTCGGCAACGCCAGAATGTTCGGCGGCGCGTTCTCGGCGTGCTGGTTCAACGTCCGACATTGTACCGCCTCGACCACGAGGCCATGAAAGCGGGCATTCAAAGCCAGGAATTGCGCAAGACTGTCAGCTGAAAGTTCAGTGGCCCCTATCAGCTCGTCGATTGAAGCCAGACAATCCTGCACGCTTTCCAATTGGGCCGCTGAGATTCCTCGCTCGGCCGCCCAGCGGGCGGCAAGACCCTCAAGTGCGCTCTGAATCTCCACTCGGGCAAGGATGTCTTGCAGATTCCCGTTGCGAGGCCTGCTCAGGCCGCCATCGATTTGCAGTTTTGGATCCCTGTCGTCGCCTAACACAAACACCTCCCTTTTTATGTGCGATATACGCACAATATATTGTTATTCGCACAGTAGGGTATGTTGACCGGCCTGTCAAGTGCGTATAAAGGACAAATGTGCGCTTCTCGCACGAAAGGTTTCACTCGATGAGTCAAATTGAGGTTCTCGACCGGGACATCGTGTCCGGCCTCGAAAAGGGGCTCGCCGTTATCGAGGCGTTCGATGAGGTGCGGCCAAAACTCAGTCTGGGAGAGGTCGCCAAGCTGACCGGACTGACACGCGCGGCGGCGCGGCGGTACCTCTTGACGCTCGTCAAGAACCGCTATGCCGAGTACGACGGGAAATTCTTTTGGCTTTCGCCGCGGGTGCTCAAACTCGGCTACGCCTACTTGTCGTCGACGTCGTTGTCAGGACGATTGCAGCCTTACCTTGAGGACATATCGCGCAAGACAGGTGAGTCGAGCTCCGCAGCAATCCTGGACGGTGTCGATATCGTCTATATTGCCAGATCGAGCACTAGCCGCATTATGGCGGTTGACTTGAACGTCGGTAGCCATCTTCCGGCCTATTGCAGCGCGCTCGGCCGTGCCCTTTTGGCGTACTCAGATGACGGGGTGGTGTCATCCTACATCGAAAGTGCAAGCCTCGTTCCGCTGACGCCCAAGACGAGACACACGGTGCCCGAGCTTCGTGAGATACTTCTGGAGGTGAAACGGAACGGCTTTGCGCTCGTGGATGAAGAACTTGCGCTCGGCCTGCGGTCGATCGCCGTACCGATTTTCAATGCCGACGGCAAGGTCGTGACGGCGATTAATATTAGTGTGGCGACGGTGCGGGCATCTGTCGAAGAGATCCTGGATCGCTTCCTGCCCATTTTGTTGGCCACACAGGAGGACTTGCGTCGTGTGCTCTGAGCGAGATAGCTCGGCGTGACGGTCGATGCCGTTTTCGCATTATCCGACCCGACGGTGGATCGCCCTCGAGATTGGAGATGGGCCATGGATACCCGGCTGACGGAAGGCCGCTTGGACCGCGTCGGCGTGCAAACGATGAAAGCCTACGCAGCGCTGCGAGGGCTCATTCTTGACGGCCAATTCCCGCCAGGCGCGCGCCTTTCCGAGATGGCCATGGTCAGGCGTCTAGGCGTTTCGCGGACGCCGGCCCGCATGGCGATGGTTCGATTGAAGGAAGAGGGTTTGGTCGAACCGGCCTCATCGGGCGGATTTTCCGTTCGCGGGTTCACCGAACTCGAAGTGCTGGCCGCTATCGAGATCCGCGCGACACTGGAAGGCCTCGCTGCCCGTCTTGCGGCGGAACGTCGGCTTACGTCCACCCAACTCGAACCGCTGCGCCAAAGCATTGCATCGATCAGCGACCTTATCGCGCAGCCGCCCGGCAAGGATGCGGCCAAACTCTATGCGGCGATGAATGACCGCTTCCATGCGCTTTTGTTGAATCTCGCTGATTGCGAGCCGCTGTCGCGCCAGCTCGAGCGGGCGTCCGCGCTTCCGTTTGCAGCGCCAAGCGCATTGATTCCGGCGCGCGCCAGGGTATCCGACCTCCATGCGATGCTCATTGTTGCCCACGACCAGCATCAAAGCGTGTACGAGGCCGTCGAGCGGCACGAGGGGACCCGAGCCGAAAGCTTGATGCGCGAACACACACGATTAGCAAGCCGCAACCTGGCTCGCGTGCTGAGCAACCCTGAAGCCTTGGCACTGGTGCCCGGTTGGCCACTGATCCGCGTTCCAGAGCGGGCGGCCTAAAGCCTCTTCTGCTCGATCCACTCGAGCACACGACTGGCTGTCCAGTCAGCGGCCGGCTCGATCGGCAACAGATGGCCGGCGTCGCGCGCGCATATATGGTGCGCGCCATGATAGGCGGCGGTGCGTAAGGTCGCCGCGTAGCCTACCAGAGGATCATCCCCGCCTGCGATGACTAGGCTCGGAATGCGAAGGAGGTGGGCCGAGATTATCGGTTGAGGCACGTGGGCCTCCATCAAAGCTTGCGATCCCTCGGCCACCATCAGGGACGCATAGCGGCGCGCTTCCGCATGCGAGAAGTGTTTTGAAAAAACGATATGCTTTGCGCCGTCCCGGTTTTCGCGGGCGTCACGAGAGCCAAGCATCGCGTTGACCATGTCCAGCCACGTGCGTGGCTTGGCCGCAAACAGCCAAGGCCCCAGAAACATCAGGCCTTCCGGAGGCAATGGAGCCAGCATGACGAGCGCACGAATGTCTACCCGCCCAAGGAGACGTTGAGCGAGCAAAGCTCCGAGCGAATGCGCCAGTATGATGGGTGGTTCCGCAAACTCGTCGATTGCACGGCGTACGTCCGACAAATAGTCGCTCAGCCGCGCCGGTCGGGAGCGGTCGCGCCCGTGGCTCCTACCATGCCCGCGAAGGCTGACGGCAGCCGCATATCGGCCTTGCGCAGCGAAGTAGGGTAGGAAACGCTCCGCCCACATCCATGCGCCGACAAAAGCACCGTGAAGGAAGAAAATCGGAGCACCTCGCGCAGGACGCGAATTCGTTTCGATGAACTCCAACGCGGGTTCCGGACCCCGCGCATGCAGGATGCGCGAAGCGAACAATTCCCCGTTGATTTTCTTTGAGGTGTGCGCGCGCACCCGCGACTACCAGTTCTTCCAGAATCGAATGTGTCAGCCCCGTGTAGGGGACGGTGGCTCGATAAGTCAAATTCGCGAGCGCAAAGGGCGCTGTGCAACGCAATGTCTCCTGAACGGCACCAGGAGCCGCTTCTAGTTTTTTGGACCTGCGGTTGTCGGTAGGTGGTGTTAGGTGGACCGGATCGTCCGATCCTCTCAGCATGCGCTTGGGAACGACGGGCCACTGGTAAAAGAGATTCAGTATACAGACTGAAGGGCACGGCCAAGTTTGGTCTAACCACTCCGGCCTCTGTGCGCCAGCCCGTCACGACAAAAAAATCAAGACTATTCAACGTGTCACGTGGCGCTTACGCTGCCAAATCGATCCAAGAGTCGCAAGATTTGGTCAATGCTTCTTGCCAAGCCGCCAGTCAATCGGTATACCAATTTCAAGCTGGCAAGCGAGTGAACGATGAGACTCTTGCCCGCCACCGAGACCCGGATGCGCGTTCCTGGCCCTGGGTGGCTGGCCAAGCGCAAGCTGCATCACCAGGGCGCGCCCTTCCTGCTCTCGAAACGCACAATTACGGACAATGCGTCGAGGGAACGATGACGCAGGCCGCCCAACATCCTTTCGAGACCGGACTTGATCGGGTAGGGGCAAACTATGTCGCCCTGACACCTGTCAGCTTTCTGAAACGAGCCGCGAAGGCCTTCGGCAACAAGACGGCCGTGATCGACGGGGATCGACGCTACACCTATCGACAGTTGCTTGAACGGTGCAATCGCCTCGCGTCCGCGCTGCGAAGACGCGGCGTACGGCGCCTCGACACGGTCGCGATCATTGCGTCCAATATTCCTGAAATGATCGAGGCGCACTTTGCGATCCCGATGCTCGGGGCCGTGCTCAATCCGCTGAATACGCGCCTTGATGCGGCGACGATTGCCTTCTCGCTCAGACACGGTAACGCAAAGGTGTTCATCGTCGACGCCGAATATTCGGCTTTGGCACATCAAGCGTTGTCCGAAATGAAGCAGCCGCCGCTTGTGGTCGGCATCGACGTGCCAGAGGGGAGTGCGGCGCGGCGCATCGGAGATATCGGTTATGAAGCGCTGCTTGCTGAAGGAGAATCAACATTCACCATCAACGAGCCGGCGGACGAATGGCAATCGCTGTGTCTGCTCTACACGTCCGGCACGACCGGCGATCCGAAGGGCGCGGTGTATAGCCATCGCGGTGCGTATCTGTCAGCTCTCGGCAATGCGCTCACCTTCGAGCTCGCCTACGACAGCGTGTATCTGTGGACTCTTCCGATGTTCCACTGCAGCGGTTGGTCCTATCCGTGGGCGGTTGTTGCCACCGGAGGGACGCAGGTTTGCCTGCGCAAGGTCGAGCCCGCAGCAATCTTCAGACTGATTGCCCGGCACAAGGTCACGCATCTTTGTGGCGCACCGATCGTGCTCAACATGATTGCCAATGCGCCTGCCGACCAACGCGTTCGCTTCGAGCACAAAGTCCGCTGCGCGACCGGAGGCGCGGCTCCCCCATCCACCGTTCTGCGCTCCATGGAAGACATCGGATTCCAGGTCACGCATCTATATGGCGCGACCGAGACTTACGGACCAGGCACGTTCTGCGCCTTCCGGCCGGAATGGGATTCGCGCGCGCCCGAGGAGCGATACGCCCTGATGGCGCGACAAGGGATCGCGTACCCGATGGTCGAGGATGTGATGGTGGCGGACCCGAAGACGATGACGCCAGTGCCGCAGGACGGTGAAACCATGGGCGAGATCATGATGCGCGGTAACACGGTCATGAAAGGATATCTGCAGAATCCGCAAGCAACGCGAACGACGCTGGTCGGCGATTGGTATCTTTCGGGGGATTTGGCCGTGTGGCATCCCGACGGTTACATCGAGATCAAAGATCGCTCGAAGGACATCATCATATCGGGCGGCGAAAACATCTCGAGCCTCGAGGTCGAGGAGGTGCTCTATCAATTTCCGGCCGTGCTCGCGGCCGCGGTTGTCGCGCGCCCGGATGAAAAGTGGGGCGAGACGCCGTGCGCCTTTATCGAGCTCAAGCCCGATGCTCCGGCGGTCACTGAAGAGGACATCATCGTGTTTTGCCGCAAGCATATGGCGCGCTTCAAGGTGCCCAAGACGGTCGTGTTTGGTCCCGTTCCCAAGACATCGACTGGCAAGATTCAAAAATTTGTGCTGCGCGAGCGAGCCAAGGATTTTTGAGCAGCATCAAAGGAGGCGTCGATGGCGGCTTCGCATCCTGCTGAACTCATTATCGGGACGTGGAAGTTAGACTCCTACATCAGGGAAGTGCTAGCGACCGGGCAACGATACAATCAGTTCGGCGAGAATCCCGAGGGCTATCTCGGATATTCGCCGGATGGCCGGATGTATGCGATATTCGTCAGGCACGACCGCGTCAGGCCCGGCGACGCTGTTCCGACCGACGAGGAGGGCGTCAAACTGCTCGGGACCATGGTTGCGTATGCGGGCCGTTTCACCCTTGGACTAGGCAAGGTCACCCACCACATCGACGTTTCGTGGAACCAGGCATGGACCGGCTCGGATCAGGTCCGCTACTTCGAGCTTCATGGCAAGACCCTGACGATTACGACTGCCCCCTACAAGAGCTATCATGATGGCCTCGACGGACGTTCCATCTTGGTATGGCACAAAGTCGAGCCGACACTGCCGTGATCGCCCCGCGCTCACAGAGTACGAATGATCATGCGTAAATCGATCGCCACCGTCTCGCTAAGCGGCACGTTGTCGGAGAAACTCGACGCGATTGTCGCGGCTCATTTCGACGGCGTCGAGATCTTTGAAAATGACCTCCTGTTCTTCAACGGGACGCCACGGGACGTTCGGCTCTACGCAAGCGGGATTGGTCTGACCATCGATTTATTTCAACCATTTCGTGACTTCGAGGGGGTCTCGGACGTTCAGTTGGCACGCAATCTCGACAGGGCGGAACGAAAATTCGACGTCATGGAACAGCTCGGCGCCCCGCTCATGCTGGTGTGCTCGAATGTTGGGACCGATGTCATCGACGATGAGGATCGCTCGGCGGCACAACTCCGTGAACTGGCTGAGCGCGCCGCTCGCCGAGATCTCAAAATCGGCTACGAAGCCCTGTCATGGGGAACGCATGTTCGGACGTTCGACAAAGCATGGCGCATAGTCGAGAAGGCTCAGCATCCCCACCTTGGACTGATCGTCGACAGCTTTCATACGCTCGCGCTGCCGGACGACTGGTCGGGCCTCTCGCGGCTTCCCGGCGAGAGGATCTTCTTCGTGCAGCTTGCGGACGCGCCGCGTCTTGGCATGAACGCGCTGACGCTGAGCCGGCACTTCCGCTGCTTCCCCGGCCAAGGTGCCCTCGACGTTCCGCTATTCCTGCAACGCGTTCTCGCCACTGGTTACACGGGCACAATTTCACTCGAAATTTTCAATGACGACCTTCGTGCCGCGCCCACCAGGCAATCGGCGCAGGACGGAATGAGATCCTTGCTGTTCACCGAGGAGCAGGTCAGGCGGTTGTCGGAATCCGAGGCCACCGTCGAGCCGAGCGCGCCCAGACGGATGCGCCGACGGGTCGAGCTGTTCGATCCGCCGGCACCGCCGAAGCTCGAAGGCGTCAGGTTTGTCGAATTCACAGTCGATCAGCGCACCGAACCCACACTCAAGGTAATGTTCGAGCATGCGGGGTTCCGGCCGATCGGCCAGCACAAGACCAAGGACGTGGTGCTATTCGGTCAAAGCGACGTCCGTATTGTGCTGAACAAGGACATGGACTCGTTTGCCCATTCCTATCTGCTCGTTCACGGCCCCTCGGTATGTGCCCTAGCGCTCGAGGTCGACGACGCGATGGCGGCGGTCGGGCGGGCGGAGGCATACGGGGCAGCGCGTTTCCAGGGACGCGTCGGGCCGAACGAACATGCCATTCCGGCTTTGCGGTCGCTCGATGGAAGCCTCATCTATCTCACCGATCGCAGCGGCAGCAATACGGCGGCGTTTGAGAGTGACTTTGATCTGTTCGACAACTCGAATAATCAACGAGGCGTGGGTCTCGTTCGCATCGACCATATCGCCCAAGCGCTGCCCGAAGGGCAATTGGACGCCTGGGTTTTGTTTTATCGAACGTTGTTCGGTCTTAACCCCGAGAGCGTCGTAGAGCTGCCCGACCCTTACGGCCTCGTTCACAGCAAAGCGGTATCGAATGCGGAAAAGACCGTGCGGTTTCCACTCAACATATCGGAAAGCCGCAACACCGCGACCGCGCGATCCGTGTCGACCTTCGCAGGCGCAGGCGTCAATCACATCGCGTTCTCGACCAACGACATCTTTGCAACCGCCGAAGCCATGCACCGCCACGGCGCTGCGATCCTGCCGATTCCGGCAAACTATTATGAGGATGTTGCTGCACGCTTCGGCGTCGACGAAAGACTGTTGGACAGAATGCAGCAGTTCAACATTCTTTACGACCGGCGCGATGGCGGCGAGTTCTTCCAATTCTACACACTTCCCTTCGAGGACCGTTTCTTCTTCGAGATGGTGCAACGCGTCGGCGCCTATGATCTCTACGGCGCCCCGAATGCTCCAGTCCGCATGGCCGCCCTAGCACAACTGCGCGTCAACGCCGCGCAATTCATTCCCTACACGGGGGAAACATGAACAGCAGCGACCACCAGTCCGAGACCCCCGATTATTTTCGGCAATTTGCAGACCCTTGGCGCGTGATGACCGAGATGTGGGCCTCGTGGTCGGAGGCCAGTCAGGCTGCGTTCAAGAAACGCGGCGAAAAGGCCGGTGAGCTGCTGACGCGGGCCTGGAACCCGGAGTTCTGGCGCGCCGGAGAGCTTGCCCCATTCATTGAGGAGTTGCAGGAGGTCTTCAGTCTGCCGAGGCTGGCAGATGTGCCAAACGTCGATCTTTCCGCGTTGAAACCCGCGGCCTCGATGCTCGAGCTTGCTAAGCTCTACCAGCAGTATTTGGTCGTCTCAATTCCTCTTTGGGTGAGGATCTCGCAACGCTTTCAGGCCGAACTTGCCGCGCGCGAGAAGAGCGGCGAGCCCGTGAAAAGCCCCGGAGCGGCGCTCGATCTGTGGAATAGCGCCGTTGATGGGACGTTGATGGAATTCACTCGCTCTGGGGAATTCGGCGATATCCAACAACGCCTTTTGCGCGCGGCGGCTCACTATCGGCTGCAGTTGAGAGCGATCGGTGAGCGCAGCGCGCGAGCCTTCGATATGCCAACGCGCAGCGAGATGACGGATCTCTATCAACGCCTGCACGACATGCGAAAAGAAGTTCATCAACTGCGCCGTGAGGTACGCGCTTTACGCGGTAATGGAAATCACAAATCATCGAATGCCGCCCGGAGCACGCAAGATGACGAAGATCGACATGACGTCCGGCCTGACTGAGCTTGCCGACTTTTGCAAGCGCGCAGCAGCCGCGACCTCACGCCTTGCTTCGGTTCGTGAACAGGACGTCTTGATCGCACAAACGCCTCGGGAGGAGATCTGCCGAGTGAACGGCCGCGCGCTCTATAGGATTGCCTCGGACCAGCCACGCCGTATTCCAACCCCCGTACTCCTGGTGTACGCGATGGTCGGCCATTGGGCCGTACTCGATCTGCAGGACGATCGTTCCTTTGTGCGCAATCTGACTGACGCCGGATGCGATGTTTATGTGCTGGACTGGGGACACCCGACGCCAGCCGACCAGTTCGACGACTTTGGCGATCTCATCAACATCTACATGGATCGCCTCGTCGAGACGATTTGCGAACGACACGAGATTTCAGCCATCAACCTGGTCGGCATTTGCCAAGGTGGGCTTCTGTCGGTGTGCTACACGGCCTTGCATCCAGAGAAGATCAGAAATCTCATTACCGTGGTAACCCCCGTTGATTTTCACGCGGACCAGGAAGACGAACGCGTCGATTCAGGGTTCATGAATGTCTGGACACGAGGACTCGCGGGCGAGGATATCGACCTCCTGGTTCGGGCCATGGGCAATATTCCGGGCGAGGTCGGCGGAACGATGTTCTCCCTCATGACGCCGTTCCGCACGCTTGCCAAGTACAACATGACGCTCGTGCAGGCGGGTCAGGATTCAGACACACTGATGAATTTCCTGCGCATGGAGAAATGGCTGTCTGATCGACCTGACCATACCGGCGCGTCCGCACAGCAATGGCTGAAAGAGCTGTATCAGGACAATAAATTGGTAAAGGGCGAGCTCGTGGTCGATGGACGCACTGTCGATCTTCGGGCCGTGACCATGCCAGTTCTGAACATCTACAGCGAGACGGACACGATCATTCATCCGCTCGCCAGCAAGGCGATGCGCGACCGCATCGGCAGCACTGATTACACGGAACTGCCAGTGACCGGGGGACACATCGGCATACTTGTCGCGCGGTCGAAGAAAGTGCGTGACGGCATTGTCGATTGGTTGGCCACCCGCTGAACAAACGCCGCGAAGGGGCGGGAAACATGACATATGCCATATCGCTCGACGGCCGCAACGCGCTGGTGACCGGTGCCTCGAGTGGCTTAGGTCGCTATTTTGCGGAATCGCTCGCGCGCGCGGGCGCCGCGGTGGCGGTCGCGGCGCGTCGGCGCGACAGTCTGGAGCAGGTTCGAAGCGAAATCACAAGCGCAGGCGGCAAAGCGGTCGTTGTCGCGATGGACGTGACCAACCCAGCGTCGATCGCGGCCGCGATCAATGATGCAACTGCGCAGCTGGGTAGCCTCGATATCCTGGTCAACAATGCTGGCGTCACCCTGACAAAGCCGGTGCTAGAGATCGAGGAAAAGGAATGGGATCACTTGGTTGATACGAATCTCAAAGGGGCATTCCTGGTGGCGCAATCGGCCGCGCGCGTGATGAAGGGCCAGCAAAACGGCGGGTCGGTCGTCAACATCGCATCGATTCTCGGGCTGCGAGTGGCGGGCCAGGTTGCTGCCTACGTCGCCTCGAAGGCTGCCATCGTGCAACTGACCAAGGCGATGGCGCTCGAACTTGCTCGCCATCGCATCCGCGTAAACGCCCTGTGCCCTGGATACATCGAGACGGACCTCAATCGGGAGTTCTTCGCGAGCGAAGCCGGCCAAGTCCTGATCAAGCGAATCCCGCAGCGGCGGCTCGGGCAACCGCGCGAGCTGGAAGGCCCGTTGCTGCTGATGTGCTCGGATGCGGCTTCATACATGACGGGTGCCGTCCTGGCGGTAGATGGCGGCCACCTCGTCTCGAGTCTGTAGTTGCAGTGATCAATCACCCTATGCTCCGAAGGGTCGCGGCGCCCGTGCATCGGCCCAGCGTGCCCGTTATTCGAACCGAGAAGGAAGGACAGCACAAATAATGACGGCATCTACCACGGCAAGACCAATGTCGGCGCCTGGCGATCATGCGACAATCTCGAGCGCGCCCGAATTCGAGCCTGAACGCGTCGACACCTTCCTGCGCTCGTCGCTCGGCGGGCTTTCCGGGTCGATGCAGATCGAGCGCGTCGCGGGCGGACAGTCGAATCCCACGTTCTACGTCACATATTCGAATCGCCGACTGGTGCTGCGCAAGCAGCCCGCGGGTGAGATTCTCGCGTCGGCCCACGCGGTCGACCGCGAATACCGGATACTGCGGGCTCTCGAGGACACCGATATTCCGGTGCCACGCGCGCTTCTGTTCCACCCCGAACGCGATCTCGTCGGCACGCCGTTCTACGTCATGGAACGAGTCGAAGGTCGGATCTTTCACGAAGGATCATTGCCGGGTGTGACCGCGTCGGAGCGGAGATCGATGTATTTCTCGGCCGCCGAGACCTTGGGGCGACTGCACAGGGTCGATTGGAAGGCTATCGGCTTGGCCGATTACGGCAAACCGGGAGGTTATTTTTGACCGGCAAATCAAGCGCTGGACGAGGCAATGGGAGCTCTCCAAGACGAGAGATCGGCGAGATCGAGGTGCTCGCTCACTGGCTGCGGGCAAACCTGCCGGCTTCCGATCAAACGGCGATCTGCCACGGCGATTTTCGAATCGGAAATCTGATCTTTCATCCGCAAGAGCCGCGCGTAGTCGCGATCCTCGATTGGGAACTGTCGACACTGGGACACCCGCTCGCCGATGCCGCCTATAGCTGCCTTCCCTGGCACACGCTTCCAGAGTTGGTATGGCGGCATTCGCGGCCTCGATTGGCGTGCGCTCGGCATACCGAGCCCGGGGGAATATCTCGATCGTTACTACGAGGTGGCGAACATCGAAGCACGCGTCGAACCATTCCACATCATCTTCTCGCTGTTTCGCTTTGCCGTGATTCTCGAGGGCATTGCGGCGCGTGCAAAGGCCGGCAACGCCGCGGCAGAAAACGCTGGGGCGGTCGGACGTCTTTCGGTCGCCTATGCGCGGCACGCCACGGAGCTTCTGGCCAAGGCTTCGCCCGTGGTCGGTCATCACCCGGCATGAGCGCTCGCATAAAACACAAAGGAGCGCATGATGCGTCTCGATCCAGACGCTGAACGCGTACTCGAGCTTTTCAGGACGAGCGGACGTCCTCCTATAACCGCCTTGACGCCGGGCGAGGCGCGCGAAGTTTACCGCGCGTCGTGCCACCTGCTGGGACCGGAGCCGCCGGCCGTTGCGCATGTTCGCGATCTCATCGCGCGGGGTTCAGGCTACGATATCCCAATGCGCTTCTATCGGGGAAAGGACTCCGCAGACGGACCGCTGCCGGCGATCATATTCATGCACGGGGGTGGATTTTGCATCGGCGACCGCGATACCCACGACACCATATGTCGCAAGCTCGCGAACGCGAGTCACTGCGCTGTCGTATCGGTCGACTATCGGCTCGCCCCCGAGCACAAGTTTCCGGCGGCGATCGAGGATTGCGCACGTGCGGTCGCATGGATTGAAAAGCAGGCGTCCGCTCTGGCAATCGACAGTGAGCGTCTCGCGGTCGGCGGGGACAGTGCGGGCGGAAACTTGGCCGCTGTCCTATCGCATATGGCGCGCGACGGCGCGTTGCCGCCAATTTGTTTTCAGCTTCTGCTTTATCCGAGCCTTGAGATGAGCATGCGCCACCCGTCATTTCAGACTGATTACACGCGGTTTCCTTTGAACAGGGACGCGGTGCGCTACTTTCACAACCATTACTTGCGCAACGAGGACGACCAGGCCGACTGGCGGGCATCACCGTTGCGGGCGAAGAGCTTTCGTGGACTTTGTCCCGCCTTCATTCTGACAGCCGGCTTCGATCCGTTGCGGGACGAGGCAAGCGAATATGCCGGCATCTTGGAGGAGAACGGCGTTTCAGTCACGTGGCTTCACATGAGCGATCAGATGCACGGATTTCTAACTATGGGACGAATCATCCGTGCCGCCGATACAGCGCTGGATCTCGCCGCAGTAGCGCTGAGGCGAGCATTCCGCAAGTCCTAGCTGTTTCGGTAAAGCGGACAGCGAACCTCAACCTAGCACTTAGGCAGCGGATGCGCCGCTTCCAGCGTCTGAATATCTTGCGCTGTTAGTGTCAGTGAGAGCGCAACCGCGTTCTCCTTCACGTGTGCAACCGAACCGGATTCGGGAATTGCAATGACATTGCCGCTACGGATGATCCACGCCAGAGCGACCGCGGCTGCCGAGCAGCCATGCTCCCCGGCGATGCGTATAAGCGTAGGATCACGCAGCAACTTGGCGCCGGGGCCGCCGAGGGGCGAGTAAGCCATGACCGGCATGCCGTGCCGTTCGCACCAAGGCAGCAGGTCACGCTCAATGTCTCGGTCACCGATACTGTAAGGCAGCTGATTGGTCGCGCAGCGATCGCCTCGTGGAACACGGAAAAGATTTTCCATGTCGCTAACTGTGAAATTAGATACGCCCCACGCGCGAATCTTTCCCGCCGAGCGTAATTTTTCAAACGCGGTCACAACCGCCGAAATATTGGTGACGCCTTTTGGCCAGTGCAGCAGATAGAGATCGAGATAGTCGGTGCCGAGGCGTTTGAGGCTTGCCTCGCAAGCGCGCGGCACGCCGTCTCCCGCCACGTGGTTTTGCCACACCTTGGACACCAGGAAAACGCGATCGCGCTGACCGGCGATCGCGCGGCCAATGAATTCCTCGGAACCGTAGATTTCTGCCGTGTCGATCACTGTCATTCCGAGAGAAAGGCCAGTGCGTAACGCTTCTTGTTCCTCAGCTTGAGGGCGTTTTCCCTTTCCGAGGCCCGCAGAGCCTTGACCCAAGGCCGACACGACAGTGCCGTCGCGAAACTTTACCGTGCGCTCCGCGGTGGCTGAGGCTTTGCTACAAGCCGCATCAAGTGCCGTTGCAGCTGTAAACGAGCCAAACGCCACGCAGAGTTCGCTGAATTCCCGCCGGCTCAAGAGGCTCATGGTGTTTTCTTCGCTATACGATTTCCCCATAATACCATGGATGAAAACCTCCAGGGCCAATTTCGCAAGTATCGCTGAGTGAGGAGAAATGCGCGTTCTTGACAAAGCGACACCCGAGCGACTGAGCATGTTTTCGGATGGCGTGTTCGCCGTCCTCATAACTGTGCTGGTCTTGGACCTACACCCGCCTGAACTCCCCACCTTCAAAGCGCTCATGTCACTCTGGCCCACATGGCTCAGCTATGGCGTGAGCTATCTTTTCATCGCTATTGTCTGGACTAACCACCATTACCTCATGCGCTACGCTACGGAAGCGACGCCTCGTCTGCTGTGGTTCAATTTCGCCCATCTGTTTTCTATGTCGCTGCTTCCGCTCTCTACAGCCTGGATGGCCGTGAGCCGGCTGGCTCCACAGCCGGTTGCCTTTTATGCAGCAGTATTCTTCCTCGTAAACGCAACTTACATCGGCTTGATCTGGGAGCTTGTTGACTCAGTTGATGACATCGCGCCGAGGGTGCGGCGCATCATGCGCTTCCGAGCGATAACGACGTTATGCCTGTTTGGGGCGGCTGCGGTCGTCGCGCTGAAATATCCGCTCGTCGGCCTCGGAGTTTGCATCTGTTGTCTGATCGTTTATCTGCGGCCTAATCCGCCGGGAGCGAGAGATTGAATTTTTCCAAGCTACAGGGCCACAGACCACGCCGACCCCTGCAAATGAAAAGCTCCTTAGACTTTGTGGGTGTCGGTTTCTGATCGGTGATCGACATGCCAATCGCGCTGCCGAATGTCCGCTTTCCGAAACAAAGCCGGAATGCGCAGCATTTGAGTGATGTGCGCTAAGGATGGCTCAGTCCGGAGATGAAAATCGCTACCCTCAATGTAAATGACGTCAAGAAGCGGCTCGCCAATCTCTTGGGCTGGCTGCGCCAAGTTCGGCCGGACGTTGCATGCCTTCAGGAATTGAAAGCAACAGACGCCGAATTTCCGATCGCAGCAATCAAAAAAGCCGGTTATGGCGCCATCTGGTGCGCGCAAAAATCGTGGAATGGCGTCGCCATCCTGGGTCAGGATTGTGAGCCGGTTGTCACGCGAACCAGTCTGCCTGGCGATCCCGAAGATACGCAACGGCGCTATATTGAGGCGGCCATCAACGGCGTGCTTATCGCGAGTATCTATGCGCCCAACGGGAACCCCCAGCCAGGCCCGAAATTCAAATACAAGCTCGCCTGGATGAAGCGGCTGTTGACGCACGCTGCAGAGCTCTACGCGCTTGACGCTCCCGTCGTGCTTGCCGGAGACTTTAATGTCGTACCGACCGACTCCGACATCTATCCCAGCAAATCGTACGCCAATAATGCTCTTGTGCAGCCGGAACCTCGGGCGTTGTTTCGGCGCATTATCGATCAGGGTTGGATCGATGCCATCCGCACAGTTCATCCCGATGCGCCGATGTTCACATTTTGGGATTACAAGCGAAACCGGTGGGAACGCGACGCCGGCCTCCGCATCGACCATTTGCTGTTGAACCCGAAAGCCGCAAAGCGCCTGGTCGACGCGGGTGTCGACCGCGAGGTCCGTGGGGTAGTAGGCGCGAGCGATCACGCCCCGGCGTGGATTGTGCTTCGCGATGCATCGGCGGCGCGTCGGAAATCGGCCTCACATTCAGAAAAGCGATCGCCGCCGGCAAGCAAGCAAATCGCAAGTCATCCCGCGTCGCTGTCCCGCCGCCCGCTGTTGGTCATCGACGGGGATTCATTTGCACATCGTTCCTATCACGCTCTCCCGAAAACGATCCTCAGGCGTGGCCATAAGCCTGCCGGTGCTATCCTTGGCTTTGCCAATATGCTGCTCCGCTTCTATCGCGATGAGCAGCCGCGTGCCGTGTTTGTCGCCTGGGACACATTGGACGTCCCCACCTACCGGCATGAGAAATTTCCCGCTTACCAAAGCGGCCGTGAATTTGACGACGCCTTGCTCGAGCAGCTCGATGTGCTGCCGGAATTTGTTGCTGTATGCGGATTTCAGAATCTGAAGGCACCGGGCTTCGAGGCAGATGATTTTCTTGCCGCCGCCGCCGCAGCGGGAGAGAAGCGCGGCGGTCGTGTCGTTGTTGCGAGCGGCGACCGCGATACGTTCCAGCTCGCCTCGGACCACACCACCATCCTATATCCCGTCCGGGCAGGGGAGATTGCGCGTATCGGCCCCGCGGAGGTTCGCGCGCGGTATGGCGTCGATCCGGCCCAGGTCGCTGATTTTATCGCCTTGCGCGGCGATCCCTCCGACAAGGTACCGGGCGCACCGGGGGTCGGGGCAACGGGCGCTGCAATGCTGCTGCAGCGATACGGCACTCTCGAGGCCGCGCTTGAAGCTGGGCGATTTCCCGCGATGGCAGAACGCTTGCGGCTTTTCAGATCGCTCGCCACCATGAACCGAAATGCCCCGTTGCCAAGCCTTCGGAACCAAAAACCGACGTGGCACAAGGCAGCCGCGCTCGCCCGACGATGGGAACTGATTCAACTTGCGAATAGACTCGAAGCGCTTGCTTGAGTTTCCCGCCGGGCACCAAGACTGTTTTGCCGTCGTTGTCGTCTTGACCGCTCTACCCCAAAACCTGCCAATGTCAGCTTCTAGTGCGGCCGGACGTATCGTACCGCTGGCGAGCATTCTGGATGGCCGGACGGTTCTTGCGCGCCCATAAGCCCAGTTCGCTGACCGGAATGAGCAATGACCGGCCGAGCTTGGTCAATTCATAGTCTACCCGCGGCGGAATGGTCGCGAACACGGTGCGAGTCACGAGGCCATCGCGTTCGAGCGCGCGCAGTGTGAGCGTCAGCATGCGTTGTGAAATCGAGCCCAAAGCCTTGCGCAGTTCGTTGAAGCGCTTGGGCCCGCCTCCCAGGGTCCAGACGACGAGCACAGTCCATTTGTCACCGACGCGGGCGAGCACTTCGCTCGCTGCGCGGCAATCCTCAGGCTCATGCAGGTTACCCGGTATCACCGGTGTGCCTTCTTGCGCGCGCCGTCCAGTCATCTATTTAGGCCAGGTAACTATTGGTAACCAACAAATAGAGGCTCTCATGAGCAAACTCAAGATGGCGATCGTCATCAGCACCACACGTGCCGCCCGCTTCGGCCACAAGCCGGCACAGTGGCTCCGTGATATTGCCGCCAAGCGTGATGATATGGAGATTGAAATCGTGGACTTACGCGATTTCCCCATGCCGTTCTTCGATGAGGTAGCGTCGAATGCCTGGGTGCCTTCGCAAAACGCGGTTGCACAACGGTGGCAGAAAAAGGTTGCCGGGTTCGATGGCTACATTTTCGTCACCGCCGAATACAACCACGGCATCCCGGCCGTCCTGAAGAACGCTCTCGATTATGCCTACCCGGAATGGAACAAAAAGGCCGCCGGCTTTGTCGGGTATGGCTCGGTGGGCGGAGCGCGGGCCATCGAGCAATTGCGTCTTGTTGCCGCCGAGTTGCAAATGGCGACCATCCGCACAGGTATCTACGTCCAGGGTGCCGACTTCATGGCAGTGTGGAAGGAGGGCAAAGAGCTCAAGGACATTGCCTATCTGCAGGCCGGTGCCAAGGACATGCTGGATCAGCTGGCTTGGTGGACGAAGGCGCTCAAGGCTGCGCGCGATCAGGAACAGCTCGCTACCGCGGCCTGAGCCGAGCTAGCCGCTGTCATCAAACCGCAATAACTTTGTCGTCAAGTGACCGGCCCGCGAATCCGGATCGGTTATGACGCGCGCATGGAACCCGAAACGACCACCGATGCTAAGCGAACCAGGTCCTATTCGGCTCGGGCGATTTTTCAATTTCGACACGACTTGATTCCAAATCTCTTCGCCTTCCAGATCGCCATCGTGAGCCAGCTGTTTTGCGCGCTCTCTGACCTTTTGGTAAGCATTGAATCCGTAATGTGCGCGGCAGAAATTCGCATACATTACAACGGCATCCTCACGCGTAATCCACATGACAACCCCCTGACCCGACAGGGTGGAGTTTACCTGGAGCAAAGTTAGACAAACAAGTGGACGCCGGAATTATGGCAAGTAAGCACGTTAGACTCTCTGTCCACATGTTTATTTAGCGGAATCAACCTATGACCCGGCATACGATGTTGGCCTTTGACGACGATTTGCGGGAGCTGGCCGCTGAAATCGTTGAAATGGGCAATCGAACCGAAAGTCAGGTCAGCAATGCCATGGATGCATTGCTCAGCAAGAACGTTAGCCTGGCGCGAGACGTAAAAAGCGCAGACGGAGCCATCGACGAACTAGAGCGAGCAATCGAAACCAAGGCGATCGAAACCATTGCAAGGCGTCAGCCGTTCGCGATCGATCTGCGCGAGATTGTCGGGGCGCTGAGGATTGCAACCGATCTTGAGCGCATCGGCGACCTTGCCAGCAACATCGCCAAGCGCGCGGAACAAATCGGAAGCAAAACGTTTGCCAATGAAATTTCTGTTCAGTTGAGACACATGACACAACTGGTCCTGCAGCAGCTTCGCTCCGTCATTCACAGTTATGAGCACCGCGACGTTGAAGAGGCGCTGCGGGTTTGGAGAAGCGACGAAGACATCGATGGACTGCATAATTCAACTTTTCGCCAGTTGCTGACGTATATGATGGAAGATCCCGGAAATATCACCTTAGGAATGCATCTTCTTTTTTGCGCAAAGAACATTGAGCGCATAGGCGATCACGCTACGAACATCGCAGAAAGCGTCCACTTTATCTTGCAAGGCGGCACGATCCCTGGCGAACGGCCCAAGCTCAACGTAACAAACTTCCAAGCCCCATCGCACTAGCGCTTCGCGACGTAGGTCCGGGTCGTTGATCTGAAGCGGCCAACGAGCTTGCACAAGATCGGGGCTATTTCGAAACTTGGGCCGTTTGCGCGCGATTTTGCAATTCTTCTATTTTTTTTCGTTGCGCCTTCCAGATTCCGTAAGGTGCGAAGAGATATCCTAGCGCGGCCCAACCAATCATCCATGTCATTGCTGCCCATTCCGGCAATACCACTACTGCCCCCACGCCCAGGGGTGCAAACATCCCTGCGAGCCAGATGACAAACGCCACTAGGGCTTTGCGGCCCAATGACTGGGAAACGTGCGTCCAATATTCACGCAGGTAATCCCGGAGATCGGCCATGATAGTCATTTTGTTTCGCCTAAAGACCGAATGGGCGTCCTACCGGCGACTTGGATCGCCATACGGTCGGTCCGGATAAGGAAAGTTGATGCCCGGACCGAATGGATAGGCTGAAGTCCCTCTGGGATCAAATGCCGGTAGGCGCGACGAAGAGCTTACGACGCTTGCTGACCGTTTAATGCTGTTACCGCGCTATAATGGTCTACCGTGCTGGGTCACGAAAGGAAATCCCATGTCAATCGTGTGGAACAATGTCATGCGTGCGCTCGCCGCGGTGCTAGCGCTTGCAATCCTTGCGCCAGTTCAGAACGCTTTCGCTCAAGCACGTCCGCCGGCGGCACCGTCGAGCGTGCTGCCGACAGGTGGCGGTGCTGCGCTTATCGATCCGTCTGATACGGTAATTCTGCTGTTGGATCATCAATCGGGCCTGTTCCAGACCGTAAAGGACATCAGCGTCAGCGAACTGCGGGCGAACGTCATAATGCTCGCGAAGCTCGCAACGCTGCTGAAAATTCCGGTTATCACGACTGCGTCCGAGCCGAATGGGCCGAACGGACCGATTATGCCGGAGATCAAACAATTTGCGCCGGATGCCGTCTACGTGCCACGCAAAGGCGAAGTGAACGCTTGGGACAACGAGGATTTCGTCTGAACAGTGCGTGAGACCGGACGAAAAACACTGATTATGGCGGGTGTCTGGACCAGCGTATGCGTCATGTTCCCGGCGCTGGACGCAAAAGCGCCGGGGTTCAAGGTCTACGCGGTGATCGATGCATCGGGAGACCCGAGCGAAATGGCGTCGCGCACGACGCTTGCCCGCTTCGCGCAGGCCGGCGTTATTCCCACATCGACGAATGCAGTTCTCTCCGAAACTCACCGAACTTGGAATCGGCCTGAAGCAGTGGAGCTTGCGAAGCTTTATGCTCTGGTGGCGCCGAACTACGCGGCGCTGATCGAAAGCTATCAGAAGGCTCAGGAAGTCGCGAAACAGTCCAGATAAAGTCGCGGGGAAATGCCATAACTCCCAGACATCGAGCATGACGCCACAAAAGCAATCGATCATTGAAGCGCGGCGGGAGCAGGCGTTCCCGACCCTTGAGCACTCGGAAATCGAGCGAATGCGCCGCTTCGGCACGCTTCGGTCGTACAAGCCTGGCGAAATTTTGGCCCAGGCGGGCAAGGTCAATGAGGGCTTGACCGTCATATTGTCTGGCAACGTGGACGTCACCCGACATGTTTCGTCCGGCCAGGGCCGGCTCATTGTTACACACGGGGCAGGGTCGTTCCTGGGCGAGCTGGCGCAACTGGCCGGTCGCCCTGCGCTCGTTGATGCGCGCGCGCAGGGTGCAGTCGATGCCTTGGTCATACCACCTGACAGGCTACGAGCGTTGTTGATCGCTGAAGCCGAACTTGGTGAGCGCATCATGCGTTCGCTCATCCTGCGCCGCATTGGTTTGCTTGAAGAAGGCACTGGTGGACCCGTGATCGTCGGGCGGTCGCAAAGCGGCGAAGTCCTTCGGTTGGCTAACTTTCTCCGCCGCAACGGCCATCCGCATCAAGAACTCGACCCAGAGACTGATCAGGAAGCAAGGGCCCTCATCGAACGTTTTCACATTGATGCCGGCCAATTGCCGATCGTTTTGTGTCCTTCCGGACAGTTACTGCGCAACCCCGGTGAAATTGAGCTCGCTCGTTGCATCGGACTCGTTGGGCCTATCGATCCAAACCGTGTCTTTGACGTCGCGATCGTGGGCGCTGGCCCGGCCGGGCTTGCTGCTGCCGTCTATGCGGGGTCGGAAGGGTTGTCCGTCCTGATGCTCGATTGTCGCGCATTCGGCGGACAGGCTGGCGCCTCCGCCCGCATAGAAAATTATCTAGGTTTCCCGACTGGTATTTCCGGCATTGCTCTGATGGGACGTGCCTACAATCAGGCGCAGAAATTCGGTGTCGAAATGGCGATCCCCGATGAGGTGGTCGGATTGGACAGCCAGCGTGATTCCAGACAAGGCCCGTTTGTCTTGAAACTGTCGAACAGTGAACGTGCGCTTGCCCGTTCTGTCGTGATTGCAAGCGGCGCACGTTATCGTCGGCTCGCGGTTGACGGGCTTGAGCAATTCGAAGGGGTAAGCGTTCACTACTGGGCTTCTCCGCTTGAAGCGAAGTTATGCGCCGGACAGGAAGTTGCCCTGGTAGGCGCCGGAAACTCGGCCGGACAGGCGGCGGTCTATCTCGCGAGCCACGTTGCCAAGGTGTGGCTCCTGGTGCGCGGGCGCAGCCTGGCGTCGCGGATGTCGCGGTATCTCGTCGATCGGATTGCGGGTCTGCCGAACGTAGAAGTATTGACGCGAGCAGCTGTCACTGCTCTTGAAGGTCACAACGGCATACTGGAGGCAATTCGCTGGCGGCAGGGCGCTTCAGGCCAAGAGGTCCGTCGATCAATTCGACATCTATTCCTCTTTATCGGCGCAGAGCCGAATACGGATTGGCTGTCCGGATCGGGCATCCTCCTGGATAAGAAGGGCTTTGTCCTTACCGGCCCGGAACTTGATGGCAACCAACGCCCCTGGGAAACGAGCCGACGCGGCGTCTTTGCGATCGGTGACGTGCGGGCAGGTTCGGTGAAGCGTGTTGCTGCTGCGGTCGGGGAGGGGGCGCAGGTTGTGACCGTGATTCACGGCACCCTGGCAACCGACGACACGCCGCTTTCCGTCGAGCAGACAGGGTAAAGCCAAAATAAAAAAGCACATTGGACTTTGGTCCAACTCGAAGTTTGTCTGGGGACTTCGCAGAATCGACAGACAAGCTAATTTTGTTGCGCTCCAAATTTTTCTTGCTCCAAATTGCCGATCCGGCAGACAGCAAACGCTCGTATGCGCTCGGTAAATGAATGCATTTTCACAAGCTGCGCTCGATGGAAAGTGCGTTGACGTGAGAACATTGTTTGAAAACAAAAGGAACCTCAACGATTGAAGCCCCGGGGATCTCGTTATGGAAACGGAAAAGATCGATCAACACCGCCGTCATTTTTTTGGCGCTGCTGCAGTGACTATCGCCGCTGCTCAGCTAGGCATTGCCGGTTCGGCTGACGCGCAGTCAGGGAATAAGAGAGCGACGCAATTGCCTGCGATCAAGCCAGGAACGAATACCTCGTTCACCCCGCTGAAGCAGATCGATGCCGGCGTCCTGAGTGTGGCATACGCCGAAGCAGGTCCGCCCGATGGCCCGCCAGTCATTCTTCTGCACGGCTGGCCCTACGACATCTACAGCTTTGTCGATGTTTCGCCTTTGCTGGCGTCGGCGGGCTACCGCGTGCTCGTCCCCTATTTGCGCGGTTACGGCGGTACGCGCTTTCTTTCGAACAACACGCTCCGGAACGGTCAGCCGTCGGCGGTCGCAGCGGATACAATCGCTTTCATGGACGCCCTCAAGATCCAGAGCGGAGTTCTCGCTGGCTTTGATTGGGGGGCGCGAACCCTCAACATTGTCTCCGCGCTTTGGCCGGAACGATGCAAAGCCACCGTGTCCGTGAGCGGTTACCTCATCGGGAGCCAGGAAGCCGGCAAAATGCCGCTGCCGCCTAAGGCCGAGCTCGAGTGGTGGTATCAGTTCTATTTCGCCACAGAGCGCGGACGTCTGGGCTACGAAAAATATCGGCGAGACTTCTCAAAACTCATCTGGCAACTCGCCTCGCCGAAGTGGCAGTTCGACGATGCCACTTTCGATCGCAGTGCGGCGGCCTTCGACAACCCCGATCACGTCAGCATCGTCATCCATAACTATCGCTGGCGGCTCGCTCTGGCTGACGGCGAGCCGAAATATGCCGACCTAGACAAGCGGCTTGCCGAATTACCTGTAATTACCGTGCCCACCATTACGCTCGAAGGCGATGCGAACGGCGCCCCGCACCTGGATCCGAGCGCCTACGCGAAGAAATTCTCGGGCCCATACGAACATCGGACCATCACGGGCGGTATTGGGCACAACCTGCCCCAGGAAGCCCCTCAGGCCTTTGCCGAAGCTGTCATCGACGCCACCAAGCTTTGAATGGTGTGCTCGCCCTGCGGATCGGGTCGGCAATCCGCAGGCTTATGAAAAGGAGAGCACTATGGCCTTAGCCATTAGAGTCAATGGAAACACACACAGCGTTGATGTTGACGGCGACACTCCGCTTCTGTGGGTATTGCGCGACGTCCTGGGCCTGACGGGAACGAAGTTTGGCTGTGGGATGGCGCTGTGCGGAGCCTGCACCGTGCATGTCAACGGCGAGCCGACCCGTTCCTGCATCACCCCAATCGACAGCATCGGCACCTCCGAGATCACAACCATCGAGGCAATCGGCAAGACGGCGATCGGCGCCAAGATTCAAAAGGCCTGGCTCGACCGAGAGGTGATCCAGTGCGGCTACTGTCAGTCGGGTCAGATCATGTCGGCGTCAGCGCTGCTCGCGAGCAAGCCGAATCCGACGGATGCTGATATCGACGACGCAATGTCCGGCAATATCTGTCGGTGCGGAACCTATGTCCGCATTCGCGAAGCGATCAAGCAGGCTGCGTCAGGTTGAAAGGGAGACATGCCATGGTCATCGATCACCACGCCTCCCGAACCACCCGTCTCGGTGAAGTGCCCTCGGCGAACGTTCTTTCCCGGCGCGGCTTTTTGCAGGTCGGAGCGGCCGCAGGCGGCGGCCTGATGCTAAGCCTCAGTCTGCCGTTCGGTAACCGAGAAGCCAACGCGGCCGACACTTTCGTGCCAAACGCGTTCATCCGCATCGGCAGCGACGGGCAAATCGTCCTGATCATGCCCTATGTCGAGATGGGTCAGGGCACTTACACATCCATCCCGATGCTAATCGCCGAAGAGCTGGAGGTAGATCTAAAGCAGGTCCGTCTGGAGCATGCTCCGCCGAACGAAAAGCTCTATGCGAACCCGTTGCTGGGGGTGCAGGCAACCGGCAATTCGAACGCAATCCGTGGAGCGTGGCAGCCGTTGCGCCAAGCTGGCGCAGCTGCAAGGACCATGCTGGTAGCGGCTGCGGCAAAAAAATGGAATGTCGATCCGGCGTCCTGCCGCGCGCAAAGCGGGGAAGTGCTTCATCCGCCAACGGGAAGGAGCATCAAATATGGCGCACTGGCCGCAGATGCCGCCGGGATGCCTGTCCCCGAAAAGATTGCGCTCAAGCGGCCGCAGGATTTCAAGCTTATCGGCACGCCGGCCAAGCGTCTCGACACGCCGGCGAAGGTCAACGGAACGGCTGTGTATGGCATCGACGTCCGGCCATCGGGCGTAAAGATCGCCACCCTTGCGCAATCACCCGTCTTCGGCGGTCGTGTGAAGAGCGTTGACGATAGCGCGGCCAAAATCGTCAAGGGCGTCCGTCAAATTGTGCGGCTCGATGACGCCGTTGCAGTCGTGGCCGACCACATGGGCGCGGCGAAAAAAGGCCTGGCAGCGTTGAAGATCGAATGGGACGATGGTCCGCACGCAAAGCTCACCACCGAGGATATCGCGCGCGAACTCGATCAGGCCGCGCTTCGTTCCGGCGCGGTGGCGCAGACTATCGGTGACGTTGACAAGGCGATGGCGAGTGCCGTCACGAAAGTTGAGGCGCTTTACCACGCTCCGTTCCTCGCGCACGCCGCAATGGAGCCGATGAATTGTACGGTGCACCTGCGCAAGGATGAATGCGAAATCTGGGTTGGCAGTCAGGCCATGGCGCGCGTTCAGGCGATGGCGGCGAAGGCCGCGGGCCTGTCGCCTGAGAAGGTCATCGTCCACAATCATCTGCTCGGCGGAGGGTTCGGCCGGCGACTGGAAGCTGACGGCGCCGTCCGTGCGGTCCAGATCGCACAGCATGTTGATGGACCCGTGAAGGTCGTCTGGACGCGTGAGGAGGATATCCAGCACGACATGTATCGCCCTTATTGGGTTGACCGCATCTCCGCCGGACTAGACGCCAAGGGCAGGCCCGTTGCCTGGAATAATCGTTTCGCCGGCTCCTCGGTGATCGCGCGATGGCTGCCGCCGGGCTTCAAGAACGGCCTTGATCCCGACTCGACGGAAGGTGCGATCGATCTGGTTTACGACCTGCCGAACTTCCGTGTCGAATATATACGCGTCGAGCCTCCGGGCATCCCGACCGCTTTCTGGCGCAGCGTTGGCCCCTCGCACAATGTCTTCGTCACGGAAAGCTTTGTCGATGAGTTGGCAGCCGCTGCAAAACAAGATGCAGTCGGATTTCGTCGGGCGCTGCTCGACAAGTCGCCGCGCGCCAGGGCGGTTCTGGACCTTGCTGCGGAAAAGTCCGACTGGGTCAAACCCTTGCCCAATGGGAGCGGCCGCGGCGTCTCGCTCCAGTCCGCCTTTGGCAGCTATCTGGCGCAAGTCGCTGAGGTTGAAGTCTCTAAAAACGGGGCTGTCCGCGTTCGACGCCTGGTCTGCGCGGTCGACTGCGGCACCGTGGTCAATCCCGACACGGTGCAAGCGCAGATCCAGAGCGGGTTCATCTTTGGCACCACGGCTGCGCTCTATGGCGAAATCACGCTGAAGGACGGTCGTGTCGAACAGAGCAATTTCGATACGTACCAGATGCTGCGTATGAATGAGGCGCCGGCAATCGAAGTTCACATCGTAAACAGCCAGGAGCCGCCGGGCGGAATCGGCGAAACCGGAACGTCGGCCATCGTGCCCGCTATCGCTAACGCGATCTTCGCGGCAACGGGGAAGCGCTTGCGAAAAATGCCGGTCGATCCTGCCGTATTGAAGAAGCCAACGTGACGGCGGACGCAACGAACGAAATCAAGAATGAGCCGAGGATCACAGCAAGACTGCGAAAACGCTCGGCCTTACACTGCAGCCGTCGTTGCTTGCCCGCGCTGACGAAGTAGTCGAACAAGGCTGGCGATGTCCGTGCCCAAACTGGACGTCCGAAGAACGTCATCATGTCGCAATGCCCTTTAGTCCAATATCGCTGGCGGCGATATCAACTGAAATTTGTTGGCCTGTGGCCCGCAAAGCGGCTGATGGCCGCGCAAGAATCTTCAAAGCATGGAGATTTTATAAATGAATACAATCAAAACGTATGAAGATATCAACCATCATCGCCGCCGGCTTTTGAATACGGCCGCTATGAGCATCGCGGTGTCAAGGTCAGCGAGGTGTTCCACGACGCTGGCGACGTATACAACGGTCCGGACGAGCCCTACTTGTTTGGGCGAGTCCGGGTCAGTGGACCGGATCCCGAACGTCGCACTTATCGCTCGTTCGCCTCCTTCAGCGACCCGGACGGCAATGGTTGGCTGTTGCAGGAAGTCACCGCGCGGTTGCCCGGACGCGTCGATGCGGACGTCACAACATTCACCTCGTCAACCGAGCTCGCGAGCGCGCTCCGCCGTGCGGAGGCCGCCCACGGCGAGCATGAGAAGCGGATCGGGAAGCGAGATGCAGACTGGCCCAGCTGGTACGCCGAGTACATGATCCGGGAGCAGGCCGGCAAGCCGCTGCCGTCATGAGCAACGCCTACGATGTCATCGTTATCGGCGGCGGCTCGCCGGGCGAACACTGCGCCGGCGTGCTTGCCGAAGGTGGTCTAGGCGTTGCACTCGTCGAGCGGGAATTGGTCGGTGGCGAGTGCTCCTACTGGGCGTGCATCCCGTCCAAGACGTTGCTCCGCCCCGGGGGAGGCCGTGCACGGCGCAAACGACGCGGCGGCGACTGCGCGGGTCGACATCGACGCGGCCCTTGCCTGGCGCGACTACATGGTTTCGAACTACTCCGATGCCGGCCAGCAGCGTTGGCTTGCCGAGCATGGCATCGAACTGATTCGTGGTCGCGGCCGGCTGGCCGGGGCCGGCGTGGTCGACGTTGACGGCGTTCGCCACACGGCCGAACACGTGGTCTTGGCGACAGGTTCTGAGCCGATCATCCCGCCCGTGCCGGGCTTGCGCGGCCTCGAGGGAATCTGGACGAACCGTGAAGTGACCGGCATGGAGGCCGTTCCCCGCCGGCTGCTCGTGCTCGGAGCTGGGCCGGTCGGCGTAGAGATGGCGCAGGCCGTTCGTCGCCTCGGCGGTGAGGTGGTCCTCATCGAGGGCGCTGCGCACGTATTACCCCGCGAGCCGCGCCCGCTGGGTGAGGCGCTCGCCGACGCCTTGCGACGCGACGGCGTCGAGCTCACGCTCGGCGTGCACGCTACCGCCGCGCGGCGCGAGGGCGAGCACTTTGTTCTCGAACTCGACGACGGCTCAAGCTGAGCGGCGACCGCCTGCTCGTCGCCACTGGCCGGCGTCCGCGCGTCGATGAGCTCGGCCTGGAGACTGTCGGCGTCGAAGCCAACCCCCGCGGTATCCCGGTCGACGCGCGCCTGCGCGCGGGCGAGCGCCTGTGGGCGATC
>Ga0209481_10000121_pt1 | contig 35330 bp, 38 predicted proteins | sample SoiMetdeltSBSDD3_FD_187598 | JGI IMG/M metagenome (GOLD analysis project Ga0209481, IMG submission 187598) | Bulk soil microbial communities from a Populus tree surrounding site in Tennessee, USA - Soil MetaG P. deltoides SBSDD3 (SPAdes) (version 2) | ecosystem: Environmental > Terrestrial >...
CGCTCTACATATAGCAACCGCTCAGCTGCAAACACACCGTGCAGCTGAGCGGTTGCGTCAAGGTCGTGCGTGGACCCGGTCGGTTCGGTCGATCAGGTCATGTCGTCGTAGTAGCCCCGGCGGGTGACCGGCGACGGGTCGTCGTACTGGGCGTCGAGTGGCGCGGGTGGAGCGACCGGCACGGGCTCCTCGACGGCGTCCCGGTCGTAGGCCAGCGGCGACATCTGGTCGTCGTCCAGGTTCGAGTAGTCCGGGGCGTGGCGCCGTCGCCTGCGGTCGTTGAGGAGTGCGACGCCGACGGCGGCGAAGTACAGCAGGGACAGTGCGACGGCGAGAGCGGTCATGCCGAACGGGTCCGGGGTCGGGGTGACGATCGCGGAGAACACGAAGAAGACGAACACCACCATGCGCCACCAGCTCAGCAGGCGCCGGCCGCTGACCGCGCCGACCACGTTGAGCATCAACGCCACGAGCGGGAACTCGAACGCCACGCCGAAGATGAGGATCAGATTGGTGACGAACGAGATGTAGCGGGTGATCTCCAGGTTGGTCGTAATGTCGTCGCCGGAGAACTGGAGCAGGAAGATCAGGCCCTTCTCCACGACGAAGTACGCGAGAAGGGCACCGAGGAGGAACAGCGGAGTAGCGATCGAGACGAACGCGTAGGCGTACTTGCGCTCATGCCGGTGCAGGCCGGGGGCGATAAACGCCCACAGTTGGTAGAACCAGATCGGCGCAGCCACGAGGAGGCCGACCCACAGCGCGATCTTCAGGTCGAGCAGGAAGACATCGGCCGGACCGAGCTGCACGAACGTGCACCTGCCGGTCGTTGGATCGCGAGAAGTCGGCAGGTCGCAGTACGGCTTCTGGAGCAGGGTCCGGACCGGGCCACGCAACAGGAACCCGACGACGAAGCCGGCCAGGATCGCCAGGGAGGCCTTGAACAGCCGGCTACGCAGCTCGCGCAGGTGCTCGATGAGGGTCATCGAGCCGTCTGCGGCGCGTTCGAACTGGCTGGGGCCGCGCCGCTTGAGGAGGGAGGCCACGACCGTGGAGGCGGGTCAGCGTTCGCGCGAGCGCTGCACCGGGTCCACGTACGGCTTCGACGCCTGCTCGTCCGGGGCGTCCGGCAGCGGCCGGCGCTCGGCCTGCGCGTCGGCCTTCTCGGCCAGGTCGCGGTCGTCGTCGGCGAGGCCCTTCGTCTCGGCCTTGATGATGCGCAGCGAACGTCCGAGCGAGCGGGCGGCGTCGGGCAGGCGCTTGGCGCCGAAGAGAAGAACCAGCACGACCACCAGTACGGCGATGTGCCACGGCTTGAGGGCACCCATCGAGAGCCTCCAGCTGATCGGGTGGGGGCGACAGCCCCATCGTACGTGCGGCGCGGCGAGGTGCCACCAGCCGCCGGTGAAGTCTTGACCACGATGCCGGGGCCCGTCAACCGGGCAACCGCGCAGATCGTGCGCGATAGGGGACGCCAACGATCAGGAACGCGCGGGGAGGTGGGTCTCCAGGGCCTCCAGCCGCTGCTGCAGCTCCTCGGCGTTGACCTGCAGGGCCTGCGCCTCCTCCGCCCGCAGTTGCAGCCGCCGCAGCGCCCGGCGCAGCGTGGAGAGCCGGCCCACCAGCGGCAGCGCCGCGAGGACCAGCACGATGACGCCCAGCACGAATCCGCCGAGCAGGATCCACCAGATCACGGCGTGAGCTTAGCCGTGATCGGGTCCGTACGCAGCGAGTGCGCTCCGGGCCTGGGCCACGACGTCCCGGGCCAGCTCGGGCGGGGCGACCACGGTGACGTCCGGGCCGAGGCCGAGGACGAGCCGCCGGGCCCAGAGCAGGTCGGTCACCCGCAGAGAGACCAGCCAGGCATCCGGCGACTCCTCGCGGACCTCCTCGCACGGGTAGTACTCGGTGATCCACCGCCCGGCCCGGCCGACCCGCAACGTGACCAGCGGGATGTCCGGTGTGGGGTGGAAGATCCCGTCCCGGACGTCGGCCGGGCGGGCCTGCGGCGGCAGGGCGGCCCGCTCGTCCAGCTCGACGAGCCCGTCGATCCGGTCGACCCGGAACATCCGGACCGCCTCGGCCCGCCGGCACCAGGCCTCCAGGTACGCCCGGCCGGCGACCAGGAGCATCCGCATCGGATCGACGACCCGCACGCTGGTCTCGTCCCGCGCGGCCGTGTAGTAGGTCAGCTTGAGCGCCCGCTGCCGCTCCACCGCGCCCCGGATCGTGGCGAGCCGGTCGTCGTTGACGGGCAGCCGTACCGCCACCGGCGCATCGGCGATGTCCCCCGCCGCCGACTCGATGCGGGCGAGCGCCCGCTGGATCGCGTCGCGCTCGCCCATGCCCGGTGTCTCGGCGAGCAGCCGCAGCGCGACCACGAGCGCGAGCGCCTCGTCCGGGGTCAGGCGTAGCGGCCGGTCGATGCCGGCGTCGTAGGTCACGGTCACCCGGTCGCCGTCGAAGGCCATGTCGATGAGATCCCCGGGCCCGTACCCGGGCAGCCCGCACACCCAGAGCAGCTCCAGGTCCTCGCGCAGCTGCCGCTCGGTGACGCCGAGGTCGGCGGCGGCCTGCGAGAGCAGGATCCCGGGCCGGGCGAGCAGGTACGGCACGAGGTTCAGCAGCCGGCCGAGGCGGTCACCGGCGGTCCGGGTGGCGGGCACGGTCATGGCGGCGTGCCGACGGCTTCGAGATGCCCGGCGAGGATCCGGCGCAGCCGGGCCACGACCGCGTCCCGGACCTCGGGCGGGTCCAACACCACGACGTCGGCGCCGTAGCCGACCAGCCAGGACGCCAGGCCCTCGGCGTCGGCGTACCGGATGGTCACCTCGTCGCCGTCCGGCCCGGGGCGCACCTCCTCGACCCAGCGGCGGATGCCGGCCGCCCGCCCCGGCCGCAGCCGCAGCGTCGCCTCCCGGGTCCGTTCGACCGGACCGGACCAGCGCGCGACGTGGCTGATCAGGTCGAGCCCTTCGGGCGGGGTGAACGCGTCCGGCCCGCCGGTCGAGCGGACCGGCCCGACGATGCGGGACAGCCGGAAGCAGCGCGAGGCGTTGCGGTCGAGGTCGTGCCCGACGACGTACCAGCGCCCGCGCCAGCAGACCACCCCCCAGGGCTGCAGCCGCCGGGTCTTCGCGGCGTCCTCCTCGGGTACGCGGTAGGCGAACGTGACCACGCGGCGTTCCCGGGCCGCGGTGGTCAGCGGGGCGAACGCCGGGTCGACCGTGACGACCGGCTCGACCCCGAGGGTCGCCTGCGGATCGACGTCGATCCCGGCCGCGCGCAGCTTGGCCAGCCCGGACGACGCGGCCGCGGCGAGGCCGGCGTGCTGCCACAGCCGCGCCGCGATGCCCACCGCCGCGGCCTCGTCCGGCTCGAGCGGGATGTCCGGCAGCGCGTACTCCCGGCGCGCGATGCGGTAGCCGGCCTCGGTGTCGAAGACGCTCGACGTGCCGGTCTCCAGCGGTACGCCCAGCTCGCGCAGCTCCGCCTTGTCACGCTCGAACTTGCGCTGGAACGCCTCGTGTTCGCGGGCGTCGTCGACGTCGTGCTCGTACCCGGGAACCGTCGCGGCGATCTGCGCCGCGGTCAGGAACCGCCGCGTGGAGAGCAGGCAGATCACCAGGTTGACCAGGCGTTCGGTGCGGGTCCGGGACACTGGGCACACATTAGCAGCATCCGAACGCCTGTGCGTACGGCTGAACCTACGCGTCATCCTCCGGAATTACATGATCTTGCTCTCCTGGATGATCGCCGGGACCGTGTCCGGGTCGGGGCGTAGGCAGTAGGGCGTCGTACGTGACGGCGGCCCGCACCGGGTGGCCTCCTCAGCCGCTTCGCCGGCGCCGAGCGCCACCGGTCGGGCGCCCTGCCCTCACGCCCCGGGATACCGAGATCTTACCGGCGATCCGCCGGGTGGTGGGGTCCCGCGGTGGGCTAGCGTGATCGCCGTGGTGCGGTGGCGCGCGGGTACGGTGACCGGGCTGCGCCGCCGCTGGCGCGGCGCGGTCGAGCTGGATGTCCACATCGGACCGGAGGGCGGTACGGTCCGGGCGCTGGCCTACCCGCCGCTCGTCGGCGAGCCGCAGGTCGGCGACCGGGTACTGGTCAACCTCGGCGCGCTGGCACTGGGGCTCGGCACCGGCGGGTACGCGTTCGTCGTCGCGCTGCCGGACCGGCTGCCACCGGATCCGCCCGGGGCCGCCGCCGGCCGCCGCGCCGGTCACCTGGTCAAGGCCCGGTACACCCCGATGCAGGCGATCGTGCTCGGCGCGGACGAGGAGGCCTCACCGTACCGGGACGCCCTGGTCGACGCGGACGACCTGGCCGGCATGCCGGTGGTCGTGGCGGACCTGCACTCGGCGCTGCCCGCGATCCTCGCCGGGATCCACGCCGACCGGCCGCGCGCCCGGGTCGGGTACGTGATGACCGACGGCGGTGCGTTGCCGGCCTGGTTTTCCCGGACGCTGGACGCGTTGCGGGGCACGCTCGCGGGCACGGTCACCACGGGGCAGGCGTTCGGCGGCGACCTCGAGGCCATCACCATCCACAGTGGACTTCTCGCGGCCCGGTACGCGCTCGGCGCCGACATCGCCGTCGTCACCCAGGGCCCGGGCAACCTCGGTTCGGGCAGCCGCTGGGGTTTCTCCGGCGTGGCGCTGGGCGAGGCGGTCAACGCGGTGGCCGTGCTCGGTGGCCGGCCGGTCGGCGCGCTACGCCTCTCCGCCGCCGACCCGCGCCCGCGCCACCACGGGCTCTCCCATCACAGCCTCACCGCGTACGGGCGGGTGGCGCTCGCACCGGCGGACCTCGTGGTGCCGGCCGGCCTGGACCCCGCCTTCGCATCCATTGTGGACGATGCAGTGGCCCCGCTGGCCGAGCGGCACCGGCTGGTCCGGGTCGACACCACCGGGCTGGACGAGGCGCTCCGGAACGCGCCCGCACCACTGTCCACTATGGGCAGGTCGCTCGACGACGACCGGCCGTACTTCCTCGCCGCGGCCGCCGCCGGCCGGCACGCCGCGGCACTCCTCGCGGTCACGCCGTGAAGATCAGCGCCGCCCAGCCGGCCAGGAAGAGCACCAGCATCAGCGCCAGCACCCAGGTGGGCACCTTGTACTCGCCGCGCCGGTTGCGCTGGACCTCGGCGATCACCTTCTCCCGGCGCCGGTCCATCCAGCTCTGCCGCACCTTCTGCGGGTCGAGGTCGTCGTTCACCGGACTCACATGCTCGCGATCAGCCGTTCGACACGTTCGTCGTACGCCCGGAACGGGTCCTTGCACAGGACGGTCCGCTGCGCCTGGTCGTTGAGCTTGAGGTGCACCCAGTCGACGGTGAAGTCGCGCCGGCGCTCCTGGGCGTGCCGGATGAACTCGCCGCGCAGCCGCGCCCGGGTGGTCTGCGGTGGCGTCTCCTTGGCCTCGAAGATCTCCAGGTCGGTGGCGACCCGGTCGACCTGGCCCCGGCGCTCCATCAGCCCGTAGAGCCCGCGGCCGCGGCGCAGGTCGTGGTACGCCAGGTCCATCTGCGCGATCCGCGGGTGCGACAGCGGCAGGTCGTGCTTGCGCTGGTACGCCTCGATGAGCTGCAGCTTGGTCACCCAGTCGATCTCCCGGGAGACCGCGTCGAGGCTGTTCGTCTCGACCGCGGCGAGCGACCGCCCCCACAGCTCGACGACCCGCTTGGCGATCTGGTCGCCGCCGCGCCGCTCGATGAATTCGCTGGCCTTCGCGAAGTACTCCTGCTGGATCTCCAGCGCGCTGGCCTCGCGGCCGTTGGCGAGCCGCACCTTGCGCCGCCCGGTGACGTCGTGCGACACCTCACGGATGGCCCGGATCGGGTTCTCCAGCGACAGGTCCCGCATGGCCACCCCGGCCTCGACCATGCGCAGCACGATGTCCGCGCTGCCGACCTTGAGCAGCGTGGTCACCTCGTTCATGTTGGAGTCGCCGACGATGACGTGCAGCCGGCGGTACCGTTCGGCGTCCGCGTGCGGCTCGTCCCGGGTGTTGATGATCGGGCGGGACCGGGTGGTCGCCGAGGAGACGCCCTCCCAGATGTGCTCGGCGCGCTGGGACAGGCAGTAGACCGCGCCGCGGGGGGTCTGCAGCACCTTGCCCGCGCCGCAGACGAGCTGGCGGGTGACGAGGAACGGGATCAGCACGTCGGCCAGCCGGCCGAACTCACCGTGCCGGGACACCAGGTAGTTCTCGTGGCAGCCGTAGGAGTTGCCGGCGGAGTCGGTGTTGTTCTTGAACAGGTAGATCTCGCCGGCGATGCCCTCGTCGTGCAGCCGCTTCTCCGCGTCGACGAGCAGCCCCTCCAGGATCCGTTCGCCGGCCCGGTCGTGCACCACGAGGTCGGTGACCGAGTCGCACTCGGGCGTGGCGTACTCCGGGTGCGAGCCCACGTCCAGGTACAGCCTGGCACCGTTACGCAGGAAGACGTTGGACGAGCGTCCCCAGGACACCACCCGCCGGAACAGGTAGCGCGCCACCTCGTCCGGGGACAGCCGCCGCTGGCCGCGGTACGTGCAGGTGACCCCGTACTCGGTTTCGAGCCCGAAGATGCGACGGTCCATGAAACGACACTAGCCGCCGGTACGAAGAGCGGTGTAGTGCGCAACGCAATCGTGGTACGACGGGAGCAGACCAGATTGCCGCGCCTCGGCGAGCGAGGGGGCCGCCTCGTCCCGCCCGGACAGGGTGGGCAGGTCGACCGGCCAGTCGATGCCGAGCTCGGGGTCGAGCGGGTGGACGATGTGCTCCCGGCCCGGGTTGTACGTCTCCGAGCACAGGTACAGCAGCATCGAGTCGTCGGCGAGTGCGCAGACTCCGTGCCCGAGCCCTTCGGCGAGGTACACCGCCCGCCGGTCCTCGTCGTCGAGCCGGATCGCCTCCCAGCGCCCGAACGTGGGCGATCCGACCCGGATGTCCACCACCACGTCGAGGAAGGCGCCCCGGACACAGGTGACGTACTTCGCCTGGCCGGGCGGAACGTCCGCGAAGTGGATCCCGCGGACCACGCCCCGCGCGGAGACCGACAGGTTGGCCTGCGCCAGCCGCAGCGGGTGGCCGATCTCGGCGGCGAGGTGGTCGTGGCGGTACCACTCGGCGAAGAGCCCGCGCGCGTCCCCGTGCTGCGCCGGGATGATCTCGCAGGCGCCCTCGATGGACAGCGGTCGGATCTTCACGGCCGCTACGTTACCGGGTCCAGCAGGTTCATCAGGTAGTCTCCGTAGCCGCTCTTGAGCAGCGGCTCAGCCAGCGCCCGGAGCTGGACGTCGTCGATGTACCCGGCGCGCCACGCGGCCTCCTCGACGCAGCCGATCTTGAGACCCTGCCGCTCCTCGATCACCCGGACCAGCTCGGCGGCCTGCACGAGCGAGCCGAACGTCCCGGTGTCGAGCCACGCGGTGCCGCGGTGCAACACGGTCACGGTCAGCTCGCCGGCCCGCAGGTAGGTCTCGTTCACCGCGGTGATCTCCAGCTCGCCGCGGGCGCTCGGGGTCAGCCCGCGGGCGATCTCCACGATGCGGTTGTCGTAGAAGTAGAGCCCTGGTACCGCGTACCGCGACTTGGGTTTGTCGGGCTTCTCCTCGATGGACAGGACGAGGCCGTCGGGGTTGAACTCCACCACGCCGTACGCCTCGGGGTTGGCCACCTGGTACGCGAAGACCCGTCCCCCGCGCAGCGGCTCCTGCCCGGCCAGCTGCTCCCCCAGGTTCATCCCGTGGAAGATGTTGTCACCGAGGATCAGCGCGACGGCTTGGTCGCCGAGAAAGTCCGCGCCGATCAGGAACGCCTGCGCGATGCCCTCCGGGCGGGGCTGGACGGCGTACTCCAGGCGCAGCCCGAGGTGGCTCCCGTCGCCCAGCAGGCGCCGGAACTGGGGCTGGTCCTCCGGCGTCGTGATGATCAGGATCTCCCTGATCCCGGCCGCGATCAGGGTGGTCAGCGGATAGTAGATCATCGGTTTGTCGAACACGGGCATCAGCTGTTTCGAGACAGCTTTCGTGATCGGCCAGAGCCGGGAGCCGGTTCCGCCGGCCAGCAGGATGCCACGCACCGGCCGAGGATAGCGGGTACCCCCGGGCCGGCGTCGGCTGGACACACGAACGCGGCGGGGCGGGACGGCGGTGGCGCAACGGCCCGCGGCCCGCACGAGCGCCGCATTACGGCTCCCGCACCCCGGTCGGTATGGTGTCCTGAACTTGACTCTCGTGTCTCCCCTCAGCACCCGAGGAGCTCGCCCGTGGGAATCGGCACCGCCGTCAGGCACCGGCTCGGCCGCTTCGAGATCCCGGCCGCCGAGGCGTACCGGAACCGGTTCATCAACCTCGATGACCTGGCGACCACCGTGGCGAGCCTGGCCCAACCCAAGCGGATCCTGGAGATCGGTTGCGGGGACGGGGCGTTCGGGGAGCGGCTGTGCCGGGTGTACCCGGACGCGGAGTACCTGGGCATCGACATCTCGCCGCACGTGGGGCGGCTGTTCCGCGGCGACCGTGGCCGGGCGGAGTTCCGCACGATGCTCTCCAGCGACCTCGTCGCGGAGGATCCCGAGCCGTTCGACCTGGTGGCGATCGTCGACGTGCTCCACCACGTGCCCGAGCAGCTGCGCCGGTCGATCCTCGTCGACGCCGGGACGCTGACCGCGCCCGACGGGACGATCGCGGTGAAGGACTGGGAACGTGGCCGCGGGCTGGCGCACCTGATGGCGTACGCGGCCGACCGGTACGTCACCGGGGACAAGGTGCGCTTCCCCAGCCGGGACGAGCTGCGCGAGCTGATCGACGCCGGCCTGCCCGGCTTCTCCGCCGTCTGCGAGGCCCGCATCCCGCCCCGCCGCAACAACGTCCTCTACCTGCTGCGCCGGGCCCGGTAGTCCGGTGTCGTGCTGGTGCGCCCGATGACCCGCTGGCTCGTCACCGGTGCCGGCGGCATGCTCGGCTCGGATCTGCGCGCGGTACTGGGCGCGCGGCCGGACGCCTCGCTGACCGCGCTCGACCGCGCCGGCCTCGACGTCGTCGACGAGGCGGCCGTGGCGGCGGCGGTACCCGGGCACGACCTCGTGATCAACACGGCCGCCTGGACCGACGTCGACGGCGCCGAGACCGCCGAGGACGCGGCCACCGCGGTGAACGGCGCGGCGGTCGCCAGCCTGGCCCGGGCCTGCGCGGCGCACGGGGCGAGGCTCATCCACGTCTCCACCGACTACGTCTTCGACGGGACCGCCACCACGCCGTACCCGGAGGACGCGCCGCCGGCACCGGTCAACGCGTACGGGCGCAGCAAGCTCGCCGGCGAGCGGGCGGTGCTCGGCATCCTGCCGGAGCACGGGTACATCGTCCGGACCGCCTGGTTCTACGGCGAGCACGGGCGCAACTTCGTCGCCACCATGCTGCGGCTGGCCACCCGGCGCGACACCGTCGACGTGGTCGCCGACCAGCACGGCCAGCCGACCTGGTCGTACGTGCTCGCCGGGCAGCTCGTCGCGCTGGGCGGGGCGGCGCTCGCCGGGACCGCCCCGGCCGGGATCTACCACGGCACGTCGACCGGGCAGACCACGTGGTACGGGCTGGCGCGCGCGGTCTTCGCGGGGGCGGGCCACGACCCGGACCGGGTACGGCCGATCACCAGCGACGAGTACGCGCGGGCGCACGGAGCCGCACCCGCGCGACGGCCGGCGTACAGCGTGCTCGGGCACGACCGGTGGGCGCTGGCCGGGCTGCCGCCGCTGCCACCGTGGCCGGAGTCGCTGGCCCGGGCGCTGCGCCGGCCCGGTTTCGCCGCGCTCGTCCCAGCGCCGTCATGACCGTGCAGGTGCGGGCGCCGCGGTCGCTGCTCGGCATCGCCTCGCTCTCCGGCACCGCCTGGGTGGCGGCCGGCACGCTGCTGCTGGGCGCGTCCGGGTACGCGTTCCTGACCCTCACCACCGCGCTGGTGGCGCCGGACGACTACGCCGCGCTCGCCGCGCTGTACCTGCTGATCGCGGTGATCGGACCGGGCATCTTCGTCCCGGTCGAGCAGGAGACCACCCGGCTGGTCAGCCGGTGGCACGCGCTCGGGTACGGCACCCGGCAGGTGGTGGTCCGGCTGGGCCGGCTCACCGCCGCCATCCTGGCCGTCGCGCTGGCCCTGCTGCTGGCCGCGTCACCGTTCCTGCTGGACTCGGTCTTCAACGGGCAGGTCGGCCTGCTCGTCGCGCTGCTGCTGTCGGTCGTCGGGTTCGCCGGCCTGCACCTGAGCCGCGGTCTCTTCGCCGGGCAGCGGCGGCTGCGCGGGTACGCGGCCTGCGTCGGCGGTGAGGGCCTGGTCCGGCTGCTGCCGTGCGTGGTACTGGCGGTCGCCGGGGTGACGCAGGCGGTGCCGTACGGGGTCGCGATCGCGCTCGGACCGCTGGTCGCGTTCCTGGTGACGCTGCCGTGGCTGCGCCCGGGCCCGGACGGGCCGACCGTACCGCACCGCGAGCTGGCCACCGCGGTGGGCGCTCTGATGGCCGCGTGGCTGCTGTCGCTGTCGATGGCGAACATCGCTCCGGTGATCGTCAAGGTCATGCTGCCGGAGGCGCAGGCGCTCGCCGGTACGTTCGCGTTCGCGTTCGTGCTGGCCCGGATCCCCCTGTTCGTCCTGTTCAGCCTCCAGGCGCTGCTGCTGCCCGCGTTGTCCCACGCGGCGGCGACCCGCGACGTCGCCGGGCAACGCCGTGGTATCCGGCAAGCGCTGCTGCTCGTCGGCGGTCTCGGCGTGCTGGCGGTCGCGCTGACCGCACCGCTGGGCGGTTGGCTGATCGGCGTCCTGTTCGAGGGCCGGCCCACCCTGTCGGCGCTGACGCTGACCACGCTGGCGTTGGGCGCGGTCGCGGCCATGGTGATCCAGGTCCTGCAGCCCGCGCTGATCGCGGTGGCGGGCCACCGCATCGTCGCCTGGGCCTGGCTGGCCGGCGCGGTCTCGTTCGCCGCCGCGTTCGCGCTGCCCGTCCAACCGGTGACGGCGGCCACGATCGCGCAGGTCGCCGGCGGGGTGGTCACGGCCGGCATACTCGCAACAGCGCTGCGCCGCCACCTGCGCCGTACCCGACTTCCCGAGGAGGACCTGGCGTGACCGCTTCCCCGCGAGTGAGCGCGGTGGTGCTCGCCTGGCTGGCCGAGCCGTGGCTGCGGCGCAGCGTGGAGAGCCTGCTCGAGTCGGAGAAGGTCGATGTCGAGGTGGTCCTGGTCGACAACGGCTGCACCACCGACGACGTCGACGTGCTCTCCGCGCTGCCCGGCGTGGTGGTCGTCCGGCCCGGCCGCAACCTGGGCTTCTCCGGCGGCTGCAACGCCGGCGTGGCGGCCTCGTCGGGCGAGTACGTGGCGCTGGTCAACGGGGACGCGGTGGTCGAGCCGGACACGCTGGCCCGGCTGGTCGAGGAGCTGCAGCGGCCGGAGGTCGGCATCGCCGCCGGCAGTGTGCGGCTCTCCTCCGACCCGGCGCTGCTGAACTCCAGCGGCAACATGGTGCACATCCTCGGGATGAGCTGGGTCGGCGGGCTCGGTGAGCCGGAAACCCGTACCGCGCCGACCGAGACGGCCGGGGCGATGGGCGCCTGCCTGGTCACCGCCCGGGCGCACTGGGACCGGCTGGGCGGCTTCGACGAGCACTACTTCGCGTACCACGAGGATGCCGACCTGTCGATCCGGACCTGGCGGGTCGGGCTGTCGGTGGTCAACGTGCCCGACGCGGTGGTGGTACACCGGTACGAGTTCACCCGGAACACCGGCAAGTTCTACTTCGTGGAGCGCAACCGGTTGATGTTCGTCCTCACCCTCTGGGGGCGGCGGGCCCTGCTGCTGCTGGGACCGGCGCTGCTCGGCCTGGAGGCCGGGATGCTGCTGCTCGCCGTCAAGCAGGGCTGGGTACGGGACAAGGTGCGCGGCTGGGGCTGGCTGTGGCGGCACCGGCGGCACCTGGGCGATCGCCGCCGGGCGTTGCAGGCCGAGCGAACGGTACCGGACCGGGTCTGGATGCGGGTGCTCACCGACCGGCTGGACACGCCGCTGGTGCAGGTGCCGGGGCTGCCGGTGCTGAACGCGATGATGGTGGCCTACTGGCGGGCGGTATCGCGCTGGGTCTAGCACCCGCGCTTCCCTGGCCGGGTAGCATGCCCGGAGCACCTTCTCGACCGACCCGGAGGGCTTGGCGTGCGACAGAGCGAGATCGAGGTAACCGTCGTCCTCCCTTGTCTCAACGAGGCAGAGACGCTGGCGGTGTGCGTCGAGAAGGCCCTCGGCTCGCTGCGCGAGTCGGGCGTGAACGGAGAGGTGGTCGTCAGCGACAACGGGTCGACCGACGGCTCCCAGGAGATCGCCACCAAGGGCGGGGCCCGGGTCGTGCACGCGCCGATCCGCGGGTACGGCGGCGCGCTGATGGCCGGCATCGACGCGGCTCGCGGCCGGTACGTGATCATGGCGGACTCGGACGACTCGTACGACCTGGCCAACCTCGGTCCGTTCATCGAGAAGCTTCGCGAGGGCCACGACGTCGTGATGGGCAACCGGTTCCGCGGCGGCATCGCCACCGGCGCCATGCCACCGCTGCACCGGTACCTGGGCAACCCGGTGCTCTCCTGGCTCGGCCGGTTCATGTTCGGGCTCAAGGGTGTCGGTGACTTCCACTGCGGGATCCGCGGGTTCAACCGGGACCGGATCCGGGCCCTCGGGCTCTGCATGCCCGGCATGGAGTTCGCCTCCGAGCTGGTGGTCCGCTCGGCGCTGGCGCACTACTCGATCGTCGAGGTGCCGACCACCCTGCGGCCCGACGGCCGCAGCCGGCCACCGCACCTGCGCACCTGGCGGGACGGCTGGCGGCACCTGCGGTTCCTGCTCGTCTTCGCGCCACGCAAGACGCTGATCTGGCCCGGTGCCACGCTCGGCCTGCTCGGCCTGCTCGGCACCGCGATCCTGGTCAACGGGCCGGTCCGGATCGGCAGCGTCGGGTTCGACGTGAACACGCTCGTGTACACCTGCCTGGCGATCCTGGTCGGCGCGCAGCTCGTCCTCTTCGGCGGCTTCGCGGAGATCTTCGGCCGGCACGAAGGGATCGTCCGGGGCAGAGCCGGTCGCTGGACGTCGATCCTTAAGCTGGAGTACTGCGTGGCGATCGGCCTCGTGCTGATCCTCATCGGCGTGCTGGGCAGCACGCTCGCCTTCGGTGCCTGGGGCCGGGCCGGGTTCAGCGCGCAGGACGCGGCGGCGACGCTCCGTGTGGTGCTGCCCTCGGCGACCGCGATCGCGCTCGGTGTGATCGGGATCTTCTCCGGGTTCATCACCAGCCTGCTGACGCTGCGCCGGGCGCCGGCGCCGTCGGCGGCGAGCCCGAGCCCGGCGGGCGACAGCGAGCTGGCCGACGTCTCGCGCTGGTGATGTGGTACGCCGCGCGTGCGGTCGAGCCGACTCCAGTCAGCATGATCCGGTAGCGGGTGGCCAGTCTGAGCGGGCCAGCGACTACCGGATCATCGTGCCCTCAGTTATGCGACTCGGGGGTGTCCGGGCCGGGCGGCTCGGGGAACGGTGACGTGGCGCTGCCCGACTCCGGCGCCTCCTCCGGGCCCGCCTCCGGCGCGGCCGGCGCCTCCGGCGTGGCTGCCGCCTCCTCCGGGCCCGCCTCCGGCGCGGCCGCAGTGCCCGGTGCCGCGCCCGCTCGCGCGGTGTCCAGCAGCCCGACGAGCGCCGCACCGATGATGCGCCGGAACGTCCGGCCGGCCCGGCGCCGGTCGAGGACCGCCACCTCGAGCTGGTTCGCGGCGAGCGTCCGCGGCTGGCCGCCCTCGCCGCCGACACTGCCGAGCGCGTCGACCGCGAGCCGCAGGGCCTCGGAGAGCTGCAGGTCCGGCCGGTGCCCGCCGCGCAGGTCGCCGGCGATGGCCTCGGCATGCCCGCCCATGGCCATGAATCCGGGCTCGTCCTGCACGGATCCGTCGTAGGTCAGCCGGTAGAACTCGTCGGTCTCGGGCGAGGTACCGACCTCGGCCACGCAGATCTCCACCTCGAACGGCTTGCCCTGCTCACCGAAGATCGCGCCGAGGGTCTGCGCGTACGCGTTGGCCAGCGCCCGCCCGGTGACGTCCCGCCGGTCGTACGAGTAACCGCGCAGATCGGCCATGCGTACCCCGGCCGCGCGCAGGTTCTCGAACTCGTTGTACCGCCCGACCGCCGCGAACCCGATCCGGTCGTAGATCTCGCTGACCTTGTGCAGGGTCGTCGAGACGTTCTCCGCGACGAAGAGCACGCCGCCTTCGTACGTCAGCACGACGACGCCCCGGCCGCGCGCGATGTTCTTGCGCGCGAACTCCGAGCGGTCCCGCATGATCTGCTCGGGCGAGGCGTAGAACTGCATGGCCACGGCGGGCGGTCTCCTTTCGCAGGGGCTGATCGTGGTGCGGCCGGTCAGCCGCCGGGGTTCTCCATGCGGGCGGCGACGACGGCCTGGGTCACCGCCGCGGCCTCGTCCTCGGTGAGCTTGTGGGTGCCCTCGGCGGTCGCCGTCATGACCACCGGGTAGATCTTGCGGCTCAGGTCCGGGCCGCCGGTGGCCGTGTCGTCGTCCGCCGCGTCGTACAGCGACTCGACCGCGAGCCGGATCGCCTCGTCGGTGCTGATGCCGGCCCGGTACCGCTTCTTGAGCGCAGACTTCGCGAACAGCGAACCGGAGCCGATCGCGTCGTACCCGTGCTCCTCGTAGATGCCGCCGGCGACGTCGAAGCTGAAGATCCGCCCGGCCTTGGCCGGGTCGTCCGCGTCCAGGTCGAAGCCGGCGAAGAGCGGCACGACCGCAAGGCCCTGCAGCGCCGCACCCAGGTTGTTGCGGATCATCGTGGCCAGCCGGTTGGCCTTGCCGTCGAGCGAGAGCATCGCGCCCTCGATCTTCTCGTAGTGCTCCAGCTCGACCTGGTACAGCCGGATCAGCTCGATCCCGACACCCGCCGTACCCGCGATACCCACCACCGAGTACGCGTCGGCGTGGTGCACCTTCTCGATGTCCCGGTTGGCGATGAGGTTGCCCATGGTGGCCCGCCGGTCGCCGGCCATCACGACCCCCTCGACGGAGGAGATCGCCACGATCGTGGTGGCGTGCGGTGCGGTGATCGCCGGCACGCCGGGGGGCAGCGGCCGGCGGCCGGGCAGCAGGTCGGGTGCGGCGAGGTTGAGGAACTCCGTGAACGATGACGTCCGCGGCGTGGTGAACGCAGCTGGAAGACGCCCGGATGGATCTCGAACCGCGCCCACGTGCTCCCCTCCCGGTTAGGTGATCGCCTGCCAAACTACTGGACGGAGTCCCGATTCAGGCCGGGACCCCGGTGTCGCCACGCGAGCGCGTAATGACCGCTTTGTCTACTGGCCGCCCTTTTGCACATAGCCGCGGACGAATTCCTCGGCGTTCTCCTCCAGGACCGAGTCGATCTCGTCGAGCAGGTCGTCGACGTCCTCGGTGATCTTCTCGTGCCGCTCGGCCAGTTCCGGATCGACCTCGGGCGCCGGCGCCTCGTCGATCTCCTGGTCCTTGCGGGCCTTGCCCGACTGCGACTGCCCTCCGGTGTCCCGCGTTGCCATGCCCCACGCCCCTTAACGAAACCGCACCTTGCCCAAAACCTACCCCGACAGTACGACTCAACCGGCTGTGATGGCCTCGAGCAGGTCCTTGGCGCTCGGGCACCGGTCGAACAGCGCACCGACGTGGGACTTCGTGCCACGCTCGGGTTCCATCATCGGCACCCGGACGAGTGACTCCCGGCCGACGTCGAAGATGACCGAGTCCCAGCTCGCCGCCACGACCTCGGAACCGTACTGGGCGAGGCAGCGGCCACGGAAGTAGGCCCGCGTGTCGTCCGGCGGCTCCACCATGGCCCGGCGTACCGCGGCGTCGTCGAAGAGCGTCTTCATCGCGCCGCGCGCGACGAGCCGGTGGTACAGACCCTTCTCCGGGCGTACGTCGGCGTACTGCAGGTCCACCAGCGCGAGCTTCGGCGAGGCCCAGTCGAGGTGCTCCCGCTCCCGGTAGCCCTGCAGCAGCCGCATCTTCGCCACCCAGTCCAGCTCGTCGGCGCAGAGCATCGGATCCCGGCCGAGCCGGTCGAGCACGCCCTCCCACAGGTCGAGCACGTGCGCGGTCTCCTCGTCCGGCCCGCCGTGGGAGTCCACAAAGGAGCGTGCGCGCTCGAAGTACGCCCACTGGATGTCCAGCGCGGTGAGCTTGCGGCCGTCGCGCAGCCGCATGAGGTGGGTCAGCGACGGGTCGTGGCTGACCGCCTTGAGCTCGCTGACCGGGTCGGCGATGCCGAGGTCCGGGGTGAGCGCCTTCTCCTCGATCATCGTGAGGATCAGCGCGGTCGTACCCACTTTCAGGTACGTCGAGGTCTCCGAGAGGTTCGCGTCGCCGATGATGACGTGCAGCCGCCGGTACTTGTCGGCGTCGGCGTGCGGCTCGTCCCGGGTATTGATGATCGGGCGCTTGAGCGTGGTCTCCAGGCCGACCTCGACCTCGAAGTAGTCGGCCCGCTGGGAGAGCTGGAAGCCGGGCTGCGAGCCGTCCTGCCCGATGCCCACCCGGCCGGCACCGCAGATGATCTGGCGGGTCACGAAGAACGGTGTCAGGTACGTCACGATGTCCGCGAACGCGGTCTGCCGGCGCATCAGGTAGTTCTCGTGGGAGCCGTAGCTGGCCCCCTTGTTGTCGGTGTTGTTCTTGTACAGGTGGATCGGCTGGCTGCCCGGGATGGTGGCGGCCCGGCGGGACGCCTCGGCCATCACCTTCTCCCCGGCCTTGTCCCACTTGACGAGGTCGCGCGGGTTGGTGACCTCGGGGGTCGAGTACTCCGGGTGGGCGTGGTCGACGTAGAGCCGGGCGCCGTTGGTGAGGATGACGTTGGCCAGGCCCAGATCCTCGTCGGCGAGCGCCTCGGCCGGGTCGTAGACCGCGCCCGAGTAGGTGAACCCGCGCGCGTCCCGCAGCGGCGACTCCTCCTCGTAGTCCCACCGCGCCCGCCCGCCGCGGGTCAGCTCCGGCCGGGCGCCGTACGCGTTGACCACCTGGGACGAGGTGACCATCGGGTTGGCTCCGGGCTGCCCCGGGACGGAGATACCGTACTCGACCTCGGTGCCCATGACCCGCCGTACGCTCATGCCGCCGCTCCGCTCCCGCTCATACATCGAGACTAGTACGGTCGTACCCCCGGACCGGGCCGCCGACGAGTAGTGTGCTGGCCAATATGGCCGAGGAGATCGCGAACGGTGGGGGGACGCGACGGCTCTGGGGAGCGGTCGGTGTGTTCGTCGTCACCGTGATGTCGATGGCCTGGTTCTACCTGACGTACCACCAGATCTTCCCGGATACCCAGCTCTACCTGGGCTGGACGTACCGGCTGATGGGGTACGATCCGGCGACCGCCGAGCGGATGGTCTTCGACTACATCCGGTCCGACGCGGTGTTCCCGCCCTACGAGGCGCTCTGGACCGGCGGTGTGCTCGACCTGTCGTACCGGCCCAGACTGCTGCTGCCGGTGCTCTCCGTGCCGTTCGTGGCGGCGTTCGGGCCGGGCGGGATCGTGGTCGTCCCCGGCATCGCGTTCCTGGTGGCGATGTTGCTGTGCTACCGGTTCGCCACCATCCATGCCGACGTGCCGGCCGCGGTGGCCGCCTGCGCGGTCGCGCTGCTCTCCTCGCTGGTCGTCATCTGGAGCATCGGCGGGCTGACCGACTCGCTGGCCGTGATGCTGCACGCGGCGTGGTTCCTGTTGCTGCCGTGGCGCGCGCCCGGCACCTGGCCTCGGCTGCTGGGCATCGTCGGGGTCTGCGCGCTGGCCGCGACCGCGCGCCTCATCACGCCGTACACGGTGATGGCGATCGCCGGGCTGTGGCTGTGGGCGATGCTGCGCGGCGACCGGGCGTTGCGCCGGTCCTGGACGGTGGCGGCCGGGGCGACCCTGGTGGGCTCGGCGCTCGCGCTGCTGTGGACGCGCTGGGCGACCTCCCCGCTGACCGTGATCAGCACGTTCACCGCGGTCACCCAGGGCGGCGTGCGGCGCTACGCCGACCTGCCCGGGTGGTACCTGCACGAGTTGCCGGGCCGGCTGGCCACCGAGGGCGGCCACCTCCTGCGCAACGTGCCGCTGGCGATCCTCATCGCGATGTCGCTGGTCGCCTGCGTCACCGCCCGGCACACGGTCGTGCCGTGGCTGGTCGTCCCGGCCTGGCTGGGCGCGCTGGGGCTGCTCATGCTCAACCCGTACGTGACGTTCTTCCGCCTGGAACTGCCGGTCCTGCCGGCCACCATCGTCGGCGCCGCGGTACTGGTCGACCAGGTCCAGCACCGCGTGCTCCGGACAGCAGTCGGCGCGCCGGCCCCGGTGGGATGGCGCGCCGACCCGCCCGGCTAGAGGTACTGGCCGGTGTTCGTGACGGTGTCGATCGACCGGCCGGACTCGGCGCCCTTGCCGCCGGAGACGAGCGTCCGGATGTAGACGATCCGCTCGCCCTTCTTGCCGGAGATGCGCGCCCAGTCGTCGGGGTTCGTCGTGTTCGGCAGGTCCTCGTTCTCCCGGAACTCGTCCAGGCAGGCCTCCAGCAGGTGCTGCAGGCGCAGGCCCTTGCGCGAGGTGGCGAGGAACTCCTTGATGGCCATCTTCTTCGCCCGGTCCACGATGTTCTGGATCATCGCGCCGGAGTTGAAGTCCTTGAAGTACAGGACCTCCTTGTCACCGTTGGCGTAGGTGACCTCCAGGAACCGGTTCTCCTCGGTCTCGGAGTACATCCGCAGCACCGCGGCCTGGATCATCGCGGCCACGCAGGCCTGCGCGGAGCCGCCGTGCTCGGCCAGGTCGTCCGGGTGCAGCGGCAGGGCCTCGAGGATGTACTTCGAGAAGATGTCCTTGGCCGCCTCGGCGTCCGGACGCTCGATCTTGATCTTCACGTCCAGCCGGCCCGGGCGCAGGATCGCCGGGTCGATCATGTCCTCGCGGTTGGACGCGCCGATGACGATGACGTTCTCCAGGCCCTCGACCCCGTCGATCTCGCTGAGCAGTTGCGGCACGATCGTGTTCTCGACGTCGGACGAGACGCCGGAGCCACGGGTCCGGAACACCGAGTCCATCTCGTCGAAGAAGACGATGACCGGGGTACCCTCGCTGGCCTTCTCCCGGGCCCGCTGGAAGATCAGCCGGATGTGCCGCTCGGTCTCCCCGACGTACTTGTTGAGCAGTTCGGGACCCTTGATGTTGAGGAAGTAGCTGGTGTGTTTCTCCTCACCCCGGCGCGCGGCCATCTGCTTGGCGAGGGAGTTCGCGACCGCCTTGGCGATCAACGTCTTGCCGCAGCCGGGCGGGCCGTAGAGCAGCACGCCCTTCGGCGGGCGCAGCTGGTGCTCGCGGAACAGGTCGGCGTGCAGGAACGGCAGCTCGACCGCGTCGCGGATCTGCTCGATCTGCCGGTCGAGGCCGCCGATGTCGGAGTACCCGACGTCCGGCACCTCCTCCAGCACGAGCTCCTCGACCTCGCTCTTCGGGATCCGCTCGTACGCGTACGCCGAGCGCGGCTCGATGAGCAGCGAGTCGCCCGGGCGCAGCGGCGACCCGATCAGCGTGTCGGCGAGGTGCACCACCCGCTCCTCGTCGGCGTGCGAGATCACCAGGGCCCGGTCCCCCAGCCCCTCGTCGGTCTCCAGGACCTCCTTGAGCATGACCACCTCGCCGGCGCGCTCGAACCCGAACGCGTCGACGATGTTCAGCGCGTCGTTGAGCAGGACCTCCTGGCCGCGCCGCAGGCCGGACGAGTCGAGCGCGGGCGAGACCGCCACCCGCAGCTTGCGGCCGCCGGTGAACACGTCGACCGTGCCGTCCTCGTGCCGGATCAGGAACACGCCGTACCCGCTGGGCGGCTGGGCGAGCCTGTCGATCTCCTCCTTCAGCGTGACGATCTGGGCCCGCGCCTCCTTGAGGGTGGCGACGAGCCGCTCGTTGTTCTCCGTCACGCGGGCGAGCTGGGCCTGCGTCGCCGCCAGCCGCTCCTCGAGCTGGCGGACGTGCCGCGGGCTCTCGGTCAGCTTGCGCCGGACCAGGGCCAGCTCCTCCTGCAGGAACGCGACCTGCGTGGAGAGATCGTGGGCCTCCCTCTCCCACCGTGCGGCGCGCGCATCCGCGTCGTCGCTCCGTGCCACGTCCCACCTCCCCGGGGGTTTCGAACGCCTGACTCCACCCTAACTGTTCACGCGCCTCTGGGCCCCTACCGAAGACCGCCGACACATCACCGCGTGCAAAAATCGGTCCCATGTCAGAAACCGGTCCGGGGGGCCCGGTCCAGGTCTGGATCAACCAGGATCTGTGCACCGGTGACGGCCTGTGCGTCCAGTACGCCCCGGAGGTCTTCGAGTTCGACATCGACGGGCTGGCGTACGTGAAATCGGACGGGGAGTTGCTCACGTCCGCGGGTGCGCGGGCGGACGTCCCGGCGCACCTGCGCCTCGAGGTCATCGACGCCGCCCGCGAGTGCCCCGGGGAGTGCATCCACCTCTGCGGCGGGGCCGGGGAGCGCGACCCCGAGGAGCCACCGGCCGCCTGAGCGGGTTCGGCAAGGTCGCCTTTCGGCGGATGGGACGTTGGCTTGTCCACCCGGAATGAAACGTTGCAGAACCTGGCAGGCAGGCCACCGTCCGGGTCGGGGCGCGGCCGGTGAGCGGGAGCGGGTCGGGCCGCGGCGTCAGATCATCGGGCGGCCGACGAGCGAGGCGACCAGGCGGGCGAACTCCTCCAGCCGGCCGATCTGCCCGGCGCCGCCGTCGTCGAGCGTCTTGCCGAACCGCAGCGCGTCGTGGCGGACCGACGACCCGTGATCGTCGCCCGGGCCGAGCCCGGCGCCAGCCTCGTCCAGCGACGAGAGCAGCAGGTAGACGTCGACGCTGTCGACCCGGGCCTGCCCGCTGGGCAGCCGGGTCAGCCGGCGCCGGCAGCCGACCTCGGTGATCGACGAGAGCGGTACCACCCGCAGCGAGGACGTCATCGCCCCCGGCGGCCCGTCGCCGGGCGGGATGTCCTCGCCGTGCCAAAGGATCAGCCGGGAGCCGTCGCAGACGACGACCTCCTGCCACACGCCGTTGACCTCGTTGACGAAGCGCTCCAGCGTGAAGCAGAGCACGGTCGAGCCGCGTAACACGCCGGAGAGCGCGTCCAGCGCCACCTCCGGGTCGCGCAGGTAGGCGCGCGCCGCGGAGTCCAGGTCCTGGTACGGCGACCAGTCCGGGAACACCGCGGGAAGGTCCCCGCCCGGGATCTGCGGCCTCATTGGCCCACTCACTGCTCGCTCACTGCCGGATCCGAGGCCCCCACAGCCCCGCGTCGCTGAGCGTACGCCTGCGCGCCTTTGCTCGGTTTCCGGCGCCGCGCCGGGGCGACCACGCCCGGGGCCAGCCGCCGGGCGGTGACCAGGAACGCCGTGTGCGCGATCATCCGGTGGTCCGGCCGCACCGCGAGCCCGTCCGCGTGCCAGTCGCGCACCAGCGTCTCCCAGGCCCGCGGCTCGGTGAACCCACCCCGGGCACGCAGGCCCTCGACCAGCTCGGACAGTTGTGGCGTGGTCGCCACGTACCCGACGAAGACCCCACCCGGTACCAGCGCCCGACCGACGAGGTCCAGCACCTCCCACGGGGTGAGCAGGTCCAGGATCACCCGATCGAAGCCCTCGTCCGCGCAGCCGGCCACGTCACCCACGCGCAGCGTCCAGGACGGTACGGCCCCGCCGAAGAACGTCTCCACGTTGCGCCGGGCGATGTCGGCGAAGTCGGGGCGCAGCTCGTAGGAGATGACCGAGCCGGTCGGGCCGACCGCGCGCAGCAGCGAGCAGGTCAGCGCGCCCGACCCGGCGCCGGCCTCGAGCACCCGGGCGCCCGGGAAGACGTCGCCCATCGCGACGATCTGCGCGGCGTCCTTCGGGTAGATCACCTGCGCACCGCGCGGCATGCCGAGCACGTAGTCGGCGAGGAGCGGGCGCAGCGCCAGGTACGGCGTACCGCCGGTGGAGGTGACCACGCTGCCGTCCGGTACCCCGACCAGGTCGTCGTGCGGCAGCGCGCCCCGGTGGGTGTGGAACACCCGGCCCGGCGTCAGCGTGATCGTGTGCACCCGCCCCTTCGGATCGGTCAGCTGCACGCGGTCGCCGGGCTGGAACGGCCCACGCCGCGCCGCGCCGGCCAGCGGGGCGGTCGTCACGGAAGCGGTCACGGTGTCCGGGTCCCCTTGGGTTCGAGCAGGTGGGCAAGGTCGGTCAGGCGCAGCACGCCCACCACATCATCGCCCGCCGTCACCAGGTACTCGCTGCCCGGGTTGGCCTGCACGGCCCGGATCACCGCCTCGCCCTTCGTCTCGACCGGGATGGCGCCGAGGCTGCTGGTCGACCGGGCCACCTCGTCCACCGAGATCCACGGCCGGCGCTCGGCCGGCACGGCGTTCGCCGCCTCCGGGTGGACCAGCGCGACCAGCCGGCCGGTGGAGTCGGCGACCCCCAGCAGGCCGTCGCGCTGCCCGGACTCGGCGACCCGGCGTTGCGCCTCGGCCAGCGGGGTCCCGGTCGGCACCGTGTACACCGGTCGCGCCAGCAGGTTCAGGTCGATCAGCGGGAACCGGGCGCTGATCCGGGCCAGCCGGATCGCGGCGGTGGCGCCCTGCCACAGGGTGAACGCGACCAACGCCATGAACACGAACCCGAACGGTGTCAGCAACCCGCTGGCCAGCAGCGCGCTCGCGCCGATCAGGGTCACCGCGGAGACCACCCGGCCGCTCCACCCGGCGACCCGGGTACCGAGGTGCCGGTCGTCGCTGATGGCCCAGACCGCGGCCCGCAGCGCCCGGCCGCCGTCCAGCGGCAGCCCGGGCAGCGTGTTGAAGACCGCCACGATCAGGTTGGCCGCGGCGAGCTGGAACGCCACCTGGCCGACGACGGTGTCCATCGGCAGCAGCCAGGTCGCGATCGCGGCGGCCACCCCGAGCACGAGGGAGACCGCCGGCCCGGCCAGGGAGACGACCAGCTCGACCCCGGGACGGGGCGCGTCGCCCTCCATCTCGGTGTACCCGCCGAGCAGTTCCAGGGTGATCCCGCGGACCCGGATACCGTACCGCCGTGCGGTCACCGCGTGCCCCAGCTCGTGCAGCAGCACCGAGAGCACCAGGCAGAGCACGAACCCGAACCCGACGAGGTACGGCGCACCGGGCGCCAGATCGAGCCGCTCCGCCACGACCTGCCCGTAGGCGATCGTCACGAACACGGCGAGCAGCAGCCAGGACGCGTGCAGGAAGACCGGGACACCGAGGACGCGGCCGAGCGGGATTCCCGGTCGGCGCGCTCCGGCGGGCGGTTTGTCGGCGGGCGGTGTTGAGGCGGCCATCAGGTTCGATGCTACGGGCGCGCGTGTTCCGTCGTACCCGTCCCCTAGCCTGACACCCATGACGGTGGAGGTAGTCGCGGCCGGTGACACCGCGGAGCGGGTTCTGCCATCTCTCTCGCCGTCCCGGGCGGCGGACTTCAAGACCTGCCCGCTGCTCTACCGGTTCCGGGTCATCGACCGGCTGCCCGAACAGCCGACCTCCGACCAGGCGCGGGGCACCCTGCTGCACGCGGTGCTGGAGAAGCTGTTCGACCTGCCCGCGCCGCAGCGCACCCCGGCCACCGCCGCCGAGCTGGTGGAGCCGGAGTGGCAGCGCCTCGCGGAGGAGCACGCGGAGCTGGCCGAGCTGGTCACCGAGGACGACTTCCTGGAGTCGGCGCGCGCGCTGCTCGACGGCTACTTCGCGGTGGAGGACCCGCGCCGGCTCGAGCCGGCCGAACGCGAGTCGCTCATCGAGACGGTCGTCGACGACCAGCTGTTGATCCGGGGGTACGTGGACCGCCTCGACGTCTCCCCCGCGGGTGACCTGAGGGTGGTCGACTACAAGACCGGCGGCGCGCCGCGCGAGGCGTTCGAGGCGCGGGCGCTGTTCCAGCTCAAGTTCTACGCGCTGGTGCTGTGGCGGCTGCGCGGCACGGTGCCCCGCGTGCTGCGGCTGCTCTACCTCAAGGACGCCGAGGCGTGCGACTACACCCCGGACCCGGAGGAGCTGGTCCGGTTCGAGCGCACGCTGCTCGCGCTGTGGCGGGCGATCGCGTCGGCCACCGAGGCGCGGGACTTCCGCCCGAGGCCGAGCCGGCTCTGCGGCTGGTGCGCGCACCAGGACAAGTGCCCGGCGTTCGGTGGTACCCCGCCACCGTTCCCGGAGCGGATCCCGGATCCGCCGGAGGACGAGCCTCCTCCGGCAGGATGACCGGCTCGTCCGCGCCGGTGAGGAGGAGCGGGGCGGATCGGCGGGATACCGTCGCGAGCATGGCGACGGCGCTCACCCGGTCCGGCGACCGCTCGCGCGGCGGCCAGCGCACCGGCCTGCCCTCCTGGCGCGGCGTCCGGGCCTGGCTGCGGGCCCGCCCGCTGGCCGGTGACGCGCTGCTCGCGGTCGCCCTGCTCGCCACCCAGCAGGCGGTCTGGTTCGTCACCCCGCGCGATTTCTGGCCGCACTCCTGGGGTACGGCGGCCGCGTGGGGACTGGTGGAGACGGTACCGGTGGTGATCCGCCGGCGCTGGCCGCTGCTGGCGGTCGCGGTCGCTTCCACGTTCCAGCTGGCCGCCACCGTGCTCTACCCCGATGTCCAGCCCGGCGGGTTCAGCCTGCTGGTGGTCGGCTACACGGTCGCGGCCTACCTCGCGCTGCGCCCGGCGGTGCTGGCGAACGTGGCGCTGTGGGCCCCGGCGCTGTTCGCGGCCGCACTGGTCGGCCGCCCGCAGCAGGCGGCCCCGCCCCAGGTGCCCCAGTGGTACCTGATGGGCCTCAACCTGGCCATCGCGCTCGCCGTGTTCTTCGTCGGCCGGACTGTCCACAACAGACGCGCGTACACCGCCGCGCTGGAGGAGCGGGCCCGTACCGCGGAGGAGAACCAGCGGGCGCTGGCGGACCAGGCGGTCGCCGACGAGCGCCGGCGGATCGCCCGCGAGCTGCACGATGTCGTGGCCCACCACGTCAGCGTGATGGGCGTGCTCGCGACCGGCGCCCGCCGCGTCCTCGGCCGGGACCCGCGCGCGGCCGACGAGGCGCTGGGCACGATCGAGGAGACCGGCCGGACCGTGCTGCGCGAGATGCGCCGCCTGCTCACCGTGCTGCGCACCGAGGCCGAGCCGGCCGCCGAGCTGGCCCCGCAGCCCGGGCTCGCCGGCATCGAGGCGCTCGTCGAGCAGGTCCGGGAGGCCGGCCTGCCGGTCGAGCTGGTCGTCGGTGGCCCGACCTCGGTCCCGCTCGACGAGGGCGTGGCGCTGACCGTCTTCCGGATCGTCCAGGAGGCGCTGACGAACACGCTCAAGCACGCCGGTACGGCCACCGCCGAGGTGCGGCTCGACATCGGCCCGCGCTGGCTGCAGGTGGAGATCGCCGATACCGGTCGCGGCCCGCGCAACGGCCTGCCCCGGCTGGGTCACGGCCTGCTCGGCATGCGCGAGCGGGTCATCCTGTACGGCGGCACGCTGCGCACCGGCCCGCGACCCGGCGGCGGCTTCCGGGTCTCCGCGAAGATCCCGTTGGACCAGCTCGACGGGACGGTGGGTGCGTGAAACCGGTCCGGGTGCTGCTCGCCGACGACCAGCCGCTGCTGCGTACCGGCTTCCGGATGGTCCTCGGCGCGGAGGACGACCTGGACATCGTCGGCGAGGCCGGCGACGGGGTCGAGGCGGTGGACCTGTCCCGGCGGCTGCTGCCGGACGTCGTGCTGATGGACATCCGGATGCCGCGGATGGACGGCGTGGCCGCGACCCGGGCGATCGTCGACGCGCGGCTGCCCGTACGGGTGCTGATCCTCACCACGTTCGACCTCGACGAGTACGTCGTCGGCGCGCTGCGCGCCGGTGCCAGCGGGTTCCTCGCCAAGGACGTACCGGCCGAGGATCTGGTGACCGCGATCCGTACCGTGGCCGCCGGCGAGGCGGTCGTCGCGCCGCGCATCCTCAAGCGGCTGCTGGACCGGTTCGCCGGCGCGCTGCCCGATCCGAACGCCACACCGCCCCGGGTGCTCGACGGCCTGACCGAACGCGAGCGGGAGGTGCTCGTGCAGGTGGCCCGCGGGCTGTCCAACGCGGAGATCGCCCGGGCGCTGTCGGTCAGCGAGACGACCATCAAGACGCACGTCGGGCACGTGCTGACCAAACTGGGCCTGCGCGACCGGGTCCAGGCGGTGGTGCTCGCGTACGAGACCGGTCTGGTGAGACCTGGAACATAGCCACGGCCGCCATCGCGTACGGGTGACGCATGGACTAACCTCCTAGCTAAGGAGGTCCCATGGCCGGCGAAGCCCTCGCCCAGTTCAACATCCACGACGCCAAGACGAACCTGTCGCGGATCATCGACCGGGTCGAGCACGGAGAAGAGATCATCATCAGTCGGGCCGGCACCCCGGTCGCGAAGGTCGTGCCGCTCCACCGGACAGCGAACCGCGCCGGGCGCGGCTCGCTGCGCGGCACGCTGGTGCTCGCCGACGACTGGGACTCCGCCGAGACCAACGAGGCCATCGCGCGGGACTTCGGCCTGACCGGATGAGTCTGCTGCTCGATACGCACGTCGTGCTGTGGTGGTTGACCGACGATCCGACCCTGGGCGAGGAGATCAAGGACCGGCTCGACCACGAACCGGAGGTCTACGTCAGCGCGGCCACCCTCTGGGAGGTCGCCATCAAGCAGGCGATCGGCAAGCTGGGCGCGGAACCGGCCGACCTACCGGAACGCATCCGCGACAGCGGCTTCCGCGCGCTGCCGATCACGTTCGACCACGCCATCGCCGCCGGACGCCTCCCGCTCCGGCACCGGGACCCGTTCGACCGCATGCTGATCGCTCAGGCCGGGTGCGAGGACCTCACGCTGGTGACCAGGGACGCCGACATCCACACCTACGAGATCGCGGTCCTCGCCGTGTGACTCAGCCCGCCAGCAGTCCCCGGCTGGTCAGCCAGACCGTCAGCGCGAGCCCGTGCGTGCCGACGACGAGCGGGCGCCCGTCGGCATCGCGTGCCGGACCGGGATCACCCGCCCTCCAGCTCCCGCTTGAGCCGGGCCAGGGTGGTGCGCATGTTCTCCCGGTTGACCTCGGGCCGGTGGTGCGCGGCCCGGCCGGTGAACACCCGACCGAGAACCAGGGCACGCCGGGAGCGCCGGTCGGACCAGTACTCGGTGACCTCGGTCCCGCCGGGCACCGGCACGAACCGGTAGCCCCACCGCGAGACCGGCAACCCGAACGTGGTGACGTCGAAGGCGAACTCCTCGCCCGGCTCGGCCACCACCACCCGGCACGTGGTGAACCAGACGAACGGCCCGCGCCGGTTGAAGCCCACGAACCGGGTCCGCGACAGCACCCAGGTGGCGAAGCACTCCGCGCTCCACCGCGCCATCCGGCGGACGTCGGACACCGTCGAGTACACCGCCGCCGGGTCGGCCTCGATGGTGACGCTCTCCGCGACATCGGCCGGGACGGGGACAGCCATGCCCCGCACCTTAGGCGGTCGGTATGGTGCGCGCCGCCCGCCGTAGGACACGATCGACCCATGACCGCGACGCTCACCCCGGCATCCACGATCACCCGCACCTCGACCTGGCGGGACGACCTGCTCTGCTCCCTCACCGGGATGTGGCTGATCGGCGGGCTGTACCTCGACGGCTGGGCGCACGTCCACCGGCCCGACCTGGAGACGTTCTTCACGCCCTGGCACGCCGTGCTGTACAGCGGCTTCGCGGCCCTCGCCGCGGCCCTGCTCGCGCCGACCCTGCGGCGCCGGCGGGTGAGCCCGGCACCCCGGGACTGGGCCCCGCCCGGGTACGGGCTGGGCCTGCTCGGCGCCGCGCTGTTCGCGGCCGGCGGCCTGGCGGACACCGCCTGGCACCAGGTCCTCGGCATCGAGGTGAACCTGGAGGCGCTGCTCAGCCCGCCGCACCTGGCCCTGCTCACCGGCGGGATCCTGATGATCACCACCGCGGTGCGGGCCACCGTCGCACGCGAGGGCGGCCTGCCGGCGGGCCCGCTGCGGGCGCTGCCCGCGATCGCCGCGTTGGCCGTCGTCGCCGCGACCGCCGCGTTCTTCCTCAGCTACGTCTCGCCGTTCACCGACCTGCCGGCGGTGAGCCTGCCGCACGACTGGCAGGCGCTCGGCCTGGCCCAGTACCTCGTCGGCACCGCGGTGCTGGTCGTTCCGGTGCTCACCGGGTACGCGCTGGGCCGGCGCATCCCGCCCGGCCTGATCACCGCGGTGGTGGCCGCGGTGGCCCTGCCGGCCGGGGTGTTCACCGACTTCCGCTGGCCCGGCGCGCAGCTCGGCGCGGTCGCCGGTGCGGTGGTGGCCGACACGGTCGTGCAGGCGGTCGCGGCCCGCGCCCCGCAGCTGACCGCGCCGGCCGCCGGTGCGGCGATCCCGCTGCTGGTCTGGGCCGGCCACCTCGCCGGCGTCGCGGCGACGGTCGGCATCGGCTGGTCGGTCGAGATGTGGGCGGGTGTCGTGGTGCTCACCGCGCTGGCCGGTACCGTCCTAGGTGGACTGTCCCGGCCGTCGGCCCGGCCGGCACCCCCGCCGGGCCAGCGCCGTCTCTAGGATCTCGGGATGCGCATCGGCATCCTGATGCTGCCCACCGACCCGTGGCCGCAGACCGTGGCCCGGGTCCGGCACCTGGAGGCGCTCGGGTACCACCACCTCTGGACGTACGACCACCTGTCCTGGCGCCGGTACCGGGACCGGCCCTGGCATGCGGCGATCCCGTGGCTGACCGGCCTGGCCGGGGTGACCAGCCGGGTCCGGCTGGGCACGATGGTCGCCTCGCCGAACTTCCGGCACCCGGCGCCGTTCGCGAAGGAGGCGATGACGCTCGACCACGTCTCCGGCGGGCGCTTCACGCTGGGGATCGGCGCGGGCGGCATCGGTGACGACGCCGAGGTGCTCGGCCACACCGTGCTGGGCCCGGCCGAGCGGGCCGACCGGTTGGCCGAGTTCGTCGACCTGCTCGACCGGCTGCTGCGCAACCCGGAGACCTCGCACCGGGGCGCGCGGTACACCGTGCACGAGGCGCGGATGCACCCCGGCTGCGTGCAGCAGCCCCGGCTGCCACTGGCCATCGCCGCCGGCAGCCCGCGCACGCTGGGCCTGGTGGCCCGGTACGGGGACGCCTGGATCACCTACGGCGACCCGCTGTACCGCGACACCACGGCCGAGGCGGTACAGCGGACGGTCACCGCGCAGGCGGACCGGCTCGCCGAGCACTGCGCGGCGATCGGCCGGGACCCGGCCGGCATCGACCGGATCTACCTGATCGGCAACACGCCCGAGCGGCCGCTGGCCAGTGTCGCGGCGTTCACCGACTTCGTCGGCCGGTACCGGGAGCTGGGCTTCACCGATATCGTCTTCCACCACCCGCGGCCCGACGATCCGGTCTGGACGGACGACCCGGGCATCGTGGAAGCGATCGCCGCGGAGCTTCTCGGCTAGCACTCCGGGGCAACCCTGAGCCGGCGTCCGGGCTGTCACCCAGCGGAAAATCCGCGTCCGGGTACGCCCACCGGCCGACGCCCGCGCCGGTTCCGCTCGCGACCATGGGGTCACCGGCCGGGGCGTACCCATCACGTCCCCGGCCGGGCCAGCAGACCGATCGGGAGGAGACGTTCCGGTGACCCCAGTTGCGGCCCGCGCCGTCGACGTGTGGAAGGTGTACGGCCAGGGCGAGGCCGAGGTGACCGCGCTGCGCGGCGTCACCGTGGAGCTCGAACGCGGCAGGTTCACGGCGATCATGGGCCCGTCCGGCTCCGGCAAGTCGACGCTGATGCACTGCCTCGCCGGGCTGGACGAGGTGACCCGCGGCGAGGTCTACATCGGAGAGACCCGGCTGGCCGGGCTCGGCGACACCGGCCTGACCCGGCTGCGCCGCGACCAGGTCGGCTTCGTCTTCCAGCAGTTCAACCTGTTGCCGACGCTCACCGCGGAGGAGAACATCCTGCTGCCCCTGGCGATCGCGCGGCGCCGCCCGGACCCCGCCTGGTTCACCACGGTGATCGAGACGGTGGGTCTCGGCGACCGGCTGTCGCACCGGCCGTCCCAGCTGTCCGGCGGCCAGCAGCAGCGGGTCGCCTGCGCCCGCGCGCTGATCACCCGGCCGGACGTGGTCTTCGCCGACGAGCCGACCGGCAACCTGGACTCCCGCTCCGGCGCCGAGGTGCTCGGCTTCCTGCGCACCAGCGTCCGGGACTTCGGCCAGACGATCGTCATGGTGACCCACGACCCGAACGCCGCCTCGTACGCCGACCGGGTCGTCTTCCTGGCCGACGGCGCCGCCGTCGCGGAGCTTGCCGGCCCGACCGCCGAGTCGGTGCTCGACACGATGAAGCGGCTCGACGCGCTCGCGGCGGTGGCGTGATGCTGCGCGCCACCCTGCGCAGCGTGCTGTCCCGCAAGCTCCGGCTGGTCCTGTCCGGGCTCGCGGTCGTCCTCGGCGTCATGTTCGTCGCCGGCGCGTTCGTGCTCACCGACACCCTCGGCCGCTCGTTCGACAACCTGTTCACCACGGTGTACGCGCACACCGACGTCGAGGTGACCGCGAAGCCCAAGGTGGCCGTCGCGGAGGCCGACGGCGAGCAGGTACCGGCGAACCTGCCGGCCGCCGCCGTCGCGGACGTCCTCGGCGTGCCGGGCGTGGCCGACGCGTACGGCCTGGCGATGGCCGACGGCGCCCGGGTGATCGGCCGCGACGGCAAGGTCGTCTCGTCCGCCGGCGCGCCGCAGTTCGGCACCAACTGGACCGACAAGGACCCGACCGTGCACCTGCGCGAGGGCAGCCGCGCGCCGGCCGCCGACACCGAGGTCGCGATGAACGCGGCCCTCGCCGAGGCGGCCGGGCTCGCGGTCGGCGACCAGGTGGGCATCCTCACCCTGGCGCCCAAGAAGACCTTCACCCTGGTGGGCATCTTCGGCTACGACCGGGACCGGGACTCCATCGGCGGTACGCACGTGGTCGCGTTCACCGAACCCGTCGCGCAGCAGCTGATGCTGGGCGAACCGGGCACCTACACGAGCATCCAGGTGACCGCCGACGACGGCGTGCCGGACGGGACCGTCCGGGACCGGATAGCGGCGACGCTCGGCGACGCGTACCAGGTGAAGACCGGCGAGCAGGCGGCGGCCGAGCAGAGCGCGAACCTCAAGCAGTTCCTCACCTTCTTCAACAACATCCTGCTCGGCTTCGCGGGCGTGGCGCTGTTCGTCGGCGTGTTCCTGATCGTGAACACGTTCTCCATCATCGTCGCGCAGCGCACCCGGGAGCTCGCGCTGATGCGGGCGGTCGGGGCCAACCGGCGCCAGATCGTCGGCTCGGTGCTGCTGGAGGCGCTGCTGATCGGCGTACTCGCGTCCCTGCTCGGGTTGGGTGCGGGCATCGGGGTCGGCGGGGTGATGGCGCGGCTGGCCGCCTCGTTCGGCGGTGACCTGGAACTGGCCGGCCTCGGCGTACCCGCGACCGCGGTCATCGCCGCGTTCACGGTCGGCGTCCTGGTCACCATGGTCGCCGCGCTCATCCCGGCGCTGCGCGCCTCGCGCATCCCGCCGATGGCCGCACTGCAGGAGGCGGCGACACCGGACCGCCCGCTCACCCGGATCACCGTGATCGGCGCGGGCGTCTTCGCAGCCGGGGCGACCACGCTCGGCGTCGGCCTGAGCGGAGTCGGTGACGCGACACTGTGGACGGTGCTCGCCGGCGTGCTGGTCTCCTTCGTGGGCGTCGCCCTGCTGACGCCGGTGATCGCCCGGCCCGCGGTGAGCCTGATCGGGCGGCTGTTCTCCTGGTCGGTACCGGGCAAGCTGGGCCGGCTCAACTCCGGCCGCAACCCGCGCCGTACCGCGATCACCGCGGCCGCGTTGATGGTCGGCATCGCGCTGATCACCGGGGTGACCACCGTGCTCGCCTCCGCGACCACCAGCCTGACGAAGATCGTCAACGAGGCGGTCCAGGCCGACCTGGTCATCTCCGGCCTGCAGACCGGACCGCGCCCGCCCACGTTCGACCCGGCGGTGCTGGACCGCACGGCCCAGCTCCCCGGCGTCGAGGCGGTCGCCGGCGGGTCGTTCGACGAGGCGCTCGTCGACGGGGACCGGACCGGCGTCGCGGCCGTCAGCGACATGGGCGCCCTGCAGCGGATCGCCATGCTGAAGCCGACCGCGGGCCGGGTGGATGCGCTCGCCGACGGCCAGGCCGCCCTCGACGCCGACCGGGCCGCGCGGGACGGGATCACGGTCGGGCAGACGGTCACCATCCAGCTGTCCCGCGGCGAGCCGCACACGTACACGGTGACCGGCATCTACGCCCGGAACGAGATGATCGCCGGGTGGCTGCTGCCGCCGTCCGCGACCAGGGACTTCGGCATCCCGCAACCGGTGCAGGCGTTCGTCACGGTCGCCGACGGTACCCCGGTCCCGGAGGTCAAGGCCCAGGTGGCCGCGCTGCTCGCGGACAGCCCGGAGGTCAGCGTCGGCGACCGCGAGGAGTTCGTGGCGCAGCAGACGTCCGATGTGGACACCGTGCTGGTGATGATCCAGGTATTGCTGGCGCTGGCGATCCTCATCCCGATGTGGACACCGTGCTGGTGATGATCCAGGTGTTGCTGGCGCTGGCGATCCTCATCGCGGTCCTCGGCATCGTCAACACGCTGGCACTGTCGGTCCTGGAACGCACACGCGAGCTGGGCCTGCTGCGGGCGGTCGGGCTGCGGCGCGGCCAGACCATGCGGATGGTGACGGTCGAGGCGGTGGTCATCTCGGTCTTCGGTGCGCTGCTGGGCCTGGCGGTCGGGGCCGGCCTCGGCACCGCGGTGGTCCGCGCGCTGCGCGACGACGGCATCACCGAGCTGACGCTGCCGTGGACCCAGATGGGGGCGTACCTGGCGCTGGCCGCCGTGGTCGGGGTGCTCGCCGCGATCCTGCCGGCGATCCGCGCCGCGCGGACGAGCGTCCTGAACGCCATCGCCTACGAGTGAGGCACCAGCCTCGCCAGGAATGCCACGTCGACCGTGGCGAGGCTGGGCACGACCGTGACACCGTCCACGTCGGAGAGCGCCACCTCACACGGGACCGCGAGCACCCGCGCACCGGCCGCGCGGGCGCTCGCCACCCCGGTCGGCGAGTCCTCGATCGCCACGCAGCGCGCGATCGGCGCGCCCAGCAGGGCGGCCGCGGCCAGGTACGGCTCCGGGTGCGGCTTGGTCCGGGTCACCTCGTCGCCGCAGACGACCGCGTCGAAGTTCTCCGGGCCGATCGTGCGCAGTGCGACCTCGACCAGTGGCCGTCTGGTCGCGGTGACGAGCGCGGTGGGTACGCCCGCCGCACGTACCGCCGCGAGCAGGTCCCGGGCGCCGGGCCGCCAGACCAGGCCGTCGGCGAACAACTCCATGACCCGGGCCTCCAGCCACCGGGTGCTGGCCGTCGGGTCCCGCCAGGGCTGCGCCAGGTCGTCGTGGAGGATCGTCATCGACTCGACCATGCTCGTGCCGACCATGCTCTGCCGGGCGGCCACCGACAGCGCGCCACCATAGTGCGCGGCCAGGTCGGCCAGACCCACGTCCCAGACCTTCTCGCTGTCCACGAGGGTCCCGTCCATGTCGAAGAGCACCGCCGCAAGCCCGCTCACGCCCTGAGGATGCCCTGCCGGCCGGTGCGCCGCCCAGGGCGTGCCCCCGGCAGGTGGCCGAGGTCACCTCGGCAGGCGTCACCGGTCGGCGACCAGCCGGACCTGCGCCGGGCCACCGCGGTTCCCGGCCGTCATTTCCGCAAAAGCATCCGCCCGCTGCCCGGCACGGACGAAACTCGGGCATGCACGAAGATCCGGCGGCCCTGCTGCGCTCGCCCGGGTACCTGCGCCTGCTCGTCCTGGCGACCGCGCTCGGACCGCCCATCTCGGCCGCGGCGTACGGCTTCCTGAGCCTCGTCCACCTGCTCCAGGAGTGGGTGTACGAGTCGCTGCCGCACGGGCTCGGCTTCGCCGGCACGCCGAACTGGTGGCCGGTACCGGTGCTGGCCCTCGCCGGCATGGTGGTCGGCCTGGTGGTCCGGTACCTGCCCGGCGGTGGCGGGCACCAGCCGGTCGACGGCTTCTCGATGGGCCTGGCCACCGGACGGGAGCTGCCCGGCATCTGCGTGGCCGCGCTGGTCGGGCTCGGTCTCGGCGCGGTCCTCGGCCCGGAGGCCCCGCTGATCGCGCTCGGCGGCGGCCTGGCCGCACTCGCGCTCGGGCCGTCCGCCCGCAACCGGCCGGAGCGGGCCGTCGCGCTGGTCGCCTCGGTGGGCAGCTTCGCCGCCGTCGCGACGCTGCTCGGTTCACCGATCGTCGGCGCCTTCCTGCTGATGGAGGCGATCGGCATCGGCGGCCCGATGCTGAGTCTCGTGCTGCTGCCCGGTCTGCTGGCGGCCGGCGTCGGCTCGCTCATCTTCATCGGGCTGGGCCGGTGGACCGGCCTCGGTCCGCTCTCGCTCACCATCCCCAACCTGCCGGTCATCGCGGCTCCGGACGTACCGCAGTTCGTCTGGGCGGTCGCGATCGGACTCGCGGGCGCGGTCGTCGGGCTCGGGATCCACCGGTTGGGCCGCGTCGTGCAAGCCGTGGTGCGGCGCAACATCCTGCTCCTGACCCCGGTGCTGGGGACCGTCACGGGCCTGCTGGCGTACGCCTTCGCCGAGACCACCAACGGCACCGTGCAGCAGGTGCTCTTCTCCGGCCAGGAGGCGTTGGACCCGCTGCTCACCCGGGCCGAGACCTACCCGGTCGGTCTCCTGGTGGGGCTGGTCGTCTACAAGGGTCTCGCGTACGCGGTCGCGCTCGGCAGCTTCCGGGGCGGGCCCGTCTTCCCCGCGATGCTGATCGGTGCCGCGGGCGGCCTGGCGCTCTCGCACCTGCCCGGCCTGCCGCCGATCGCCGGCGCCGCCATGGGTATCGGCGCGGTCAGCGTCACGATGCTGCGGCTGCCGCTCAGCTCTGTGCTGCTCACCTCGCTGTTCCTCGGTACCAACGGCCTGAAGCTGATGCCGCTCGTCATCGTCTCGGTCGTGGTCGCGTTCGTCGCGTCGGCCCGGCTGGCCCCCGCGCCGGTGCCTGCTTCGAAGTCCCCCGCCACGCAGGCGGGGCGCGACCCTACTTGGCGTTGAAGGGGCGCATGCGTGGGGCGTACGGGGGCGAAGGCCACGTACCACTGTGCTGACCTGGGCATACGTTGGTCGTCGTTGGTGGTC
>Ga0209481_10000123_pt1 | contig 35013 bp, 26 predicted proteins | sample SoiMetdeltSBSDD3_FD_187598 | JGI IMG/M metagenome (GOLD analysis project Ga0209481, IMG submission 187598) | Bulk soil microbial communities from a Populus tree surrounding site in Tennessee, USA - Soil MetaG P. deltoides SBSDD3 (SPAdes) (version 2) | ecosystem: Environmental > Terrestrial >...
CCGGCCGGGCGATCATGGCCGACGGCGCCTACCGCGGCAACCCCGAGGTGATCATCCCGTACCGCAAACCCGAGGACGGCTCCGCGTTGCCGCAGTGGCAGCAAGACGTCAACGCCGTACCCCGCAGCGTCCGCGCCCGGGTCGAGCACACCCTGGCCCGGATGAAGGAATGGAAGATCCTGCGTGACTACCGCCGCGCCGCCCGCACATTGACCGATACCGCTTCCGGCATCGCCCACCTGTACAACATCGTCCTGGCCACCTGAGCAGACCGACCATGCCAGCCAAAGACTCCACACAGTTACGAGACAGCCTTTAGTTGAGTCGGCCTGGGGCGCGGTTCCTGCGTTGCCGCGGGTCCGTTTCTCCAGGCCGCTCGCCGAACCCGCCGTGCGTGTCTCGGTGTTATTCCGAGTTCGGAATAACACCGACTATGCCGAGCCCAGGATTATGCCGAGTTCGCCGCTCAGGGTGGGTGTTCTGCCTGTTCTTCGCCAGCTAGACTGAGCGGCCAGCCATTTTGTCGCCCTGGCAACGTACTCAGTCGTGATCGATGACGCGACGCCTGGCTACCGGAGCCACTTCCTGTCTTCGGGCCGGCGGAAGCCCGATTCGCTGTAGTAGCGGACGACGTTTCCGCTGGCGTCGATCTCGAGGCTGTAGTGCTTCAGGAAGTCCCACAACAGGGGCGACTCTTCGGCCATCGTGTTGTGCGAGCGGTAGACGTTCTTGGTGAGCTTCAGTACTGGGATGGCCGTGGCGCGGTCGCGCCAGGTCCAGGTCTGGTAGCGGTCGTGCCAGCCGCTAAGGTCTCCGTCGATGCTGTCTACATCGGACAGTTCCAGCCCGTTGGCTTGGACATGGTACGCGGCCCAGGTGTCGAGGCTGTTCTGTGTCTCGTCCCAGAGCCCACCGGCGAGGAAGGGGAGGTCCCCGTAACCATAGATGTGGTAGGTGGGGATAATCCGGCCGCTGGCCGGGTGCTGGACGCCGTCCATGGTGATGGTGCCCGCAGCGTTCGGGGCAGCGGTGAAGGACGTCGAGGCGACCGCGGCAAAGTACTCGGGGAAGGCGATGGCGAAGTTCTGGGTTACCTGGCTTCCTGCGGACTGCCCGGTGGAGTAGAACCTGGTCGGGTCGACGGGATACTCGTTGATCATCGTCTCGCGAAGCTGCCGGAAGAAGGCGTTCGAGTCCCGGTGGCTGACCGAGATGGAGGTGTTGCTGTACTGCTCGCAGATGATGACGAGAACGAACCCTTCCTGTTGGGCAACCTTCCACCATTGAGTGGCGTCGAGGAATACCTTGTCGGTCTGGCTGTTGCCGGGCCACACGAACACGACCGGTGCCCCGCCGCGCCACAGCCGGCGGGCGGACGTGGGGACATAGACGAGGTACTCCCGGATGAAGCCCTCGACCATCATTGTCCGCACCTCGACGCCGAGCCTCGTGTAGTCGGCGCGTTCGTAGAGCTGGTTCCCGTAAGCGAAGTAGTTCTCGTACCTCGTGTAGAAGGTCAGGAAGTCGACGATCTGGCGGGTCGTCGCGCCGTGGCTCGTGTCGGTCGGTCGATCCCGGACCGCAACGCGCGAGATCGGCCCGGCGTGCGACGTCATCCACCGGTCGGATCCGTGGCGCTGCTGGAACACGCGGCCAAGCGTTCCGTCGACGGCACCGTCGTCGACGGTGTCGTTGGCTCGTTTCCAGTAGGACAGGCTGGCGCCGATGGAGCGTCGGTCGGGGTTGATGTACCAGGTGGGTAGGACCGTCTCGTCGTACCTAACGAGGTCGAAGCCCTCCGGGAACACGACGGTGGTGTAGTTGGCGTCGGTGTCGCCGTCGAACTCCAGCGATCCGTACATGTTGAGGTAGTCGGCGCTCAGGCCGGGTGAGTCCAGGTACACCTGGCTGATGACGCGCAGCGGATGCGCGACCGCCCAGGCCTCCAGAGCTGGGGCGCCGCCGCCGTACCCGACGAGGTAGTGCAGGCCGAAGATGGAGAAGTAGCGATTGTTCTGGTAGAAGCCCATCGCTGCCTCGACATAGGCGCCCTCGCGCTCGGCGTCGCCCCAACCGCCTTCGCCGGGCTCGAGGATGAACAGTCCCTCCTCGCGCCGGTCCGCGACGTCAACCCACGACGATCTGCGCAGGAACTCCGCTGTGTCGACGCAATCTGGAACCGCGATGACCGCGTAGTAGGAGCGGATGGGCGTCTCTGATGATATGTAGACCTTTGCCGTGCGGGTCTGGCCTCCGACGTCGAACGACTTCGTCCAGTACCCGGCCATCTCCCGCGGCAGCTTGTTGGCACGGGTGTAGTCGTAGCCAGGGAAGGGCCGACCATCGAGCGACTGAGGGTCGCCCAGGCTTCCCCGCCGTCCTCCCGCGTGCGCCGCCGGTATGGTGAGTACGTCCTTCGCCAGCGCGGCCGTCACGGCCAGCGCCGCGCCGCCCTGGAGCAGTCGACGTCGGTTGATTGTGTCCACAGTGGTCGCTCCTGTGTCTGGTGACCGCGGCGATCAGGTGCAGAACGCAATGTTGCCCATCGCCGATAGCACGCCCTTGACGATGTGCTGCTTGAAGAACTCCTGGCCCGGGTAGCCCGACCCGTCCGTCCAGGCGGCGGAGTCATGGCCGAGCGACGTGAGGAACGCGCGGCCGCCGTCGTAGTACTGGCACCACGACACGGGATGGAATTCGCCATGGCCTGGGTGTGTCCGGGCCCGGGTGGCGATGGTGGACTCGTCGACCTTGAGGAGGAACTTCACCCGGGTGGGGAAGGGCACGAAGTTGTACCACTCGTCCCTGAACGCCCACCGCTGCGGCAGACCGTCCGTGGTCGGGTCGGCGTCGACGCGCACGATCTCGCCGTCCTGGTGGGCGCCGTGGTCGTAGTAGTTGGCGCCACCCAGCATGCCCTCGTACCACTCCCAGTTGTACTCGGTGCCGAACGCGTTGTGGATGCCGACGAAGCCACCGCCAGCGCGCATGTACTGACGCAGCGCGGTCTTGGCCGAGTCCAGATGGGCTCCGGTCGTGGTGTTCACCGCGGAGTTCGCAGCAATCGCGGTACCGTGCTTCCATAACGTGTCCCGGCTCGTGCTCGCAAACACGACGGCCTTGTAGGTGCTGCCGACCCCAGGCATCCGCGTGACATCCTCGGTCCAGTCGACCTGGACGCCGACCTCGTTCATCCATCCGATCATTGCGTTCTGCAGCACGTGTGCAGCCGTCAGGGGTGGGTTCAAGCCGGCCGGGAGGGCGGGGCCCAGGTGCGCATGACGCGGTCCAGCGGTGCGCGTATAGAGGAGGATCCGGTCTTCCCGGTTCGCGACCCAGGGGTGGTAGGACTCGGGCACCCGACCCCGGATTACGTTGTAGGAAGGGTCGAAGAACCGGTCGACATCGCGAGGGCTGTTGGCCGTGAGCGGCAGCTTCTCGGTCGGTTCGACATGCCCCTGACCCTGGTCGTTGCCCGCATCAGCGTGCGCGACGGAGGTGGGCAACGCTTGCGATGTGGCGGTCACGGCCGCGGCGGCAGCCGCGCCTCTGATGAACTGCCGGCGGGGGAGTTTTGCCATGTAGGTCACCTCGACTGTGCGAAGAACCAGGGAACGTGTGGCAGAGTAGCGGTCCGCTAGACGGACCATTTGTTCCATAACTGAAGTACGGCGACTATACGGCCGGCCGCGCCTGGACGCAAGGACAGTCCAGATGTTGCGCCAGCCAGCTGACCTCCGGATCGCGGTTAGGTCCATGCAACGACGCGTTCGATCCATGTAGCGGATGCCAGCCCTGGCTCGCGAACTGTCTGCGAGGTCGCGGTAGCGCGTCGCCTGTTCGTGCTGAACGGTCCCAAACTGAACATGCTCGGCCAGCGGGAGCCCGGGGTCTACGGTGTGATAACGCTGGATATCGAGCCCGACGGTCCGGTCGGTGAGCCGGTACCAGGCCCGGCGGGGCACCTGTTTGCCTCGCCAGGCCCGGTCGCGTCGCCTACTTGACGATCTTCGCCGTCGCCGTCGAACTCAACTGTTTTTGCACCCCGTTGTGTAGGAAGTTCGCCACCAGCGTCAACGAGACCGCGTCACCTTCCGAGATGTTGTTGTCGACGTCAGCCTTGTTGAACTGCGCGATCAACTTGTTTCCGTCCGCCGTCGCTCTCACCGCGGGGACGGGAGTCGGCGACAGGGGCGTCCGCAGCACGACGTCGCCGTCGAGCTGGTAGCCGGCCGGGATGTCGAGGATCGCGGTGAACACACCGTTCACTCCGGTGAAGATCCCGGTGCCTGAGCCGAGGTTGATCGTTGAAGGCGCGAACTGCAACGCCCCCGGAAGATCCTGCGGTGTCAGGTACACCTCGATCTTGCCAGCCGGCCGTGGGTCGGCGCAGTCGTTGAAGTAGTACTCACCGGCACGGTCGAACGTGAACTGGAAGCTCTCCCCGGGATCCAGCTTGGGATTGAAGAGTCCCTCGAAGTACTGGGTCGCGCAGTGCGGCAGCACGTTCGGGAAGTTCGGGAACGTCTCCGCACCCGGGTTCAGGAACGTCACGGTCGTACCCACCGGCACGCGCATGTGCGTCGGCGACATGCCGCGCTGCAATGTGCTGTCCCGCTGGCTGGCTTGGTCGGCGGTTCGACTGGCGCGGGCCAGGTACACCGTGTTGTTCACCGTGTTGCCCTCGACCGAACCGCCTTGGACCGGGCGGCGGATCGACAGCGGAGCCGTGTCCGGCCCCTCCTGGCTGCCCGACTCCGTCGTGTACGTGCCGCCCAGCTTGAACGCCCACAGCGAATCGCCCTGCGTCACCGTGCCGCCGTACGGATTGGTGGAGCCGGCGGCGAAGACCGCGACGTACTGCTCGCCGTCGACCAGATAGGTGATCGGGGCGGAGGCGATGCCCGACCCGGTCTGGAACTCCCATAACACGTCGCCCGTGACGGCATCCATCGCGAGCAGGCGGCCGTCGATCTGCCCGACGAACAACAGATCGCTCGCCGTCGTCAACGGCCCTTGGCCGTGCGACAAGTCCGTGCCCAGGTGGTTCGTCCAGCGCACCTCGCCGGTCGAGGCGTCGTAGGCGAGGATGCCACCGGTCTGGTACTGGCCGATCGCCCGCTGGCCATTGGCGGCAGCGCCGTTCCAGTGCGCCACGGGGTTGACGCCGTACGGGTAGTAGACCATGTTCGTGCTGTGGCTATACGAATGGTTCGACCAGTCCGCACCGCCGTTCTGGCTGGTGGTCGACAGGATGGGTCGATCCCACTGCGGGTCGTACATGCAGCCCAGGCGGTGGTCTGAGGGATACCCGGCCGGATACGTCAGGAACGGCTTGTCCTCCACGACGTAGCTGTCCGGGTTGAAGACCAGGTTGCCATCCTGGTCGGGTTGGTACCCGTTGTAGTTCGGCACGCCGCGCCACGGGTCACCCGGGATGTTGTCCGGGTCCAGCTTCTGCCAGACGAGGCACTCGGGCAGCAGACGCTTCACCGGAAATGGCTGTGTCGCTGAGTGGTTCTGTCGCGAGTCCTGGATCATCGGCTTGTCGACGACCGGGAGCACGGGCCGGCCGTTGGTCCGGTCGAGCACGAACTGGTGACCGGACTTGCTGCCGTAGAACACCACCTGACGCTTCCGGCCGCCGACCTCGATGTCGGCCAAGGTCGGCGGGTGGACGTTGTCCATGTCCCACACGTCGTGGCGGATCGACTGGTAGTGCCACTTGTACTGTCCGGTCTTATGGTCGACCGCCACCATCGTGCTGGCGAACAGGTTGTCGCCCGGACGCAACGAGCCGTTCTGCGAGCTGGTGCAGCTGCGCGCGTTGCCGAAGCTCATGTAGTACATGCCCAGCCCCGGGTCGACCGCGCCGTGCATCCACGGCGTCGCACCGCCTTCGAGATTGCACTCGATGCCGTCCGGCAGTACCGGACCCCAGGTGGCGCCGGCTTCGACCGAGTTGCCGTGGATGTCGGTGAACACGATGCCGCGGTCCGGGCCACCGAAGAAGTGCCAGACGAGGCTGCCGTCGCTCGAGTTCAACGCGAATACCGCACCGCGGTCGCCGTCGTTCGTATGCACATAGACCATGCGGTCGTGGTACACGGTCGCGACCTTTTCGATCCGGCCCAGCGACGCGCCGTTCGGGGCCTCCGGCTGGACCGCCCAGACCTGCCCGCCGGTGTCCTTGTCGAGGGCGACGACCCGGTCGTCGGCAGCGAGCGTGTACACCTTGCCGTCCCCGAGGGAGACGCCGCGCCGGGTGTCGTTCGTACCGAAGTCCTCTGGCACCCACTTCCAGATGGCCGCGCCAGTCTTGCCGTCGACCGCGATCACTCCACCGTTGGGCGTATCGAGGTAGATGACCCCGTCGGCCACGATGGGCGTCGTCTGCTGACCGACGTCATCGGTCGCTGGCGCGACTGCCGAGACATGCGTGCGCCACACCGGCCCGAGCTTGACGAGGTTTCGCTTGCTGATCTGCGTCAGCCCCGAGTAGTGCTGGTTGGCCAGGTTGCCGCCGACAGTCGGCATGTCTGCCCCGGTAGGCGCGAGGCCTTCTGGTTCCGACGCCGACGCGGGATCGTGCGTCGGCGCGAAGGCGGCCGGTCCAATGACGACAGTGACGCCGAGCAGGATTGCCAAGAGGCTTCGTGGCTTCATCGGTCGCCTCACACCGTCACCGGCCCTGGGCTGGGTCGATGCCCGTCGGCTTTCCAGGGGGTCCAAATGGCGGACCCGCGATGGTGAAAGCCGATAGGGGCGTAAGAACTGCGAGCCCAACAAGCGGCACCGCCTTCTTGAGCCATCCGTTCTTCATCTTGGGAACTCCCCTCTGGAGGTCGCGTTCCACTTACATCCGGTCTTGTTCCCCGCCGACGGCATAGCGGTGTCGTCGTTGTCGCCCTGCCTGCGACCTCAGTAGCCGCAGACGGCGCGCACACCACTAGCCGTCGAAGACGCGCTGGTACCGCGCCACCCGAACGTCGCCGTGGGACACCACCGCGCCCCGCACTTGCCGTCGAAGAAGAGTTTTGGCGCTGCTGAACACTCGCTGGTCGGATCGGTGAGCGGCTCATGATCCATCGCCTCTCCCCTTCCGGTGCGCCCGCAAGATCGCCCGGCGCCCGAACGGAATAGGTCCGTGCAATGGACCATCTGAACCGCTGAACAGACCATAGCTGCGGCTCAGCTGTCCCACAAGGCCCGTGGTACGCCGCTCGTCGCTCACCAAGACGTGGCAATCGAGTGGGTCGCCGGGTCGTCGTCAGTGGCTCATGCCAACCTTGGCGGTACGCCTGTACCGCTTGGTGGACCACGCGACGGCCGCGGGCGCCATCGCCGCGTGGCGGTACGGCGGATGCACTCAAGTTAACTATCTAGTACGTTTAATCCGCGCCAGCGGCGGTACCCGGACGCGGCGTCGTATCGATGCAGGTCCTCAGGGTCAGGAAGGAGGTACCGTGCGGACTGCTGGACCAGTTGGTCCGGTCGGCGAGGTGGGCCCGTCCGTGGTGAACCACCGGCTGACGATCGCGACCGTCTGCCTTTCCGGGACGCTCGAAGACAAGCTGGCGGCCGCGGCGGCCGCGCGGTTTCAGGGCGTCGAGCTCTTCGACAGTGATCTGATCGCGTCGTCGTGGTCGCCGCACCGGGTCCGCCAGGAGTGTGCCCGGCGTGGCCTGTCGATCGACCTCTATCAGCCATTTCGTGACTTCGAGGGGGTTCCCTCGGAGGTGTTCGCGGCCAACCTACGCCGTGCCGAACGAACGCTCGACGTGCTCGAGCAGCTCGGCGCCCGGACGATGCTGGTCTGCTCCTCGGTGTCCCCGGACGCGGTCGACGACGACGACCTCGCTGCCGAGCAGTTGAGCGTTCTCGCCAGTCGGGCCGAGCTGCGCGGCGTCCGGATCGCCTATGAGGCCCTGGCGTGCGGCCGGTTCGTCAACACCTACGCACACGCGTGGCGGATCGTCCGGCGCGCCGGGCATCCCGCGCTCGGGCTGTGCCTGGACAGCTTCCACGTTCTGTCCCGCGGTGACGACATGGCCGGCATCCGGGTGGTGCCTGGCTCGAAGGTGTTCCATCTGCAGTTGGCGGACGCACCCCGGCTGAACATGGACGTGGTCGAGTGGAGTCGGCACCACCGGTTGTTTCCCGGGCTGGGCTCGTTCGACCTGGCGGGCTTCGTCGGCTACGTGTTGAGCACGGGCTACGACGGGCCGCTGTCACTGGAGGTCTTCAACGACGTCTACCGGCAGGCGGATCCGCGGCACGCGGCGATCGACGGCATGCGCTCCCTGCTCGCCCTGCAGGAGTCGGTTGGCACGGCCGCCCCTCCGGTGGTCAGGGAAGGGCTTCGGCAGAGCGCCCTGCCACCGGCGCCCGAACTTACCGGGCACGGCTTCACCGAGCTTGCTGTGGACGAGACCTCCGGCCAAGTCGTGGCCCGTGCGCTGACGGCGCTCGGCTTCGCCCACACCGCTCAGCACCGCTCCAAGCCGGTACAGCTCTGGGAGCAGGGGAAGGCCCGAATCCTGCTGAACTTCGCACCACAGCGGAGGATGACACCGGGTACCGCGACGATCTGTGCTCTCGCGGTGGAGAGCGTCGACCCGGCGGGATCTACCCGGCGGGCGGAACGACTTCTCGCCCCGGTGCTACCGCGCCTGCGCCAGCCGGAAGAGGCGGAGCTGACCTCCATCGCGGCCCCGGACGGCACAGCGGTCTTTCTGGTCCGCACGGGTGGGGATGATGAGAGCTGGCTGCAGGATTTCGTCCCCACCGGAGCCACGGCCGCAAGCGAGGGCCGGATCACCGGTACCGACCATGTCCTGTTGACCGACTCGCTCGACGACTTCGACGAGGCCACGCTGTTCTACCGCGCGGTGCTCGGTCTGCGCGCCGGCGAAACCACCGAGATCGCCGCGCCGTTTGGACTGATCCGGAGCCGGGCCGCGACGGATCCGACCCACCGGGTCAGAATCACGCTCAATACGGCACAGTTGCGCCGCGGCGACTGGGCGCCGGCCATCCCGAGCCCACAACACGTGGCGTTCAGCACGGACGACGCGATCGCCAGTGCAAAGGCGATGCGCGCACTCGGTGCGCCGGTACTGAAGATTCCGGACAACTACTACGCCGACCTGGACGCGCGCCTAGCCCTGGCTCCGGAGTTTCTTGCCGCGCTGCGGGAGCACTCGATCCTCTACGACCGCGACGAGCATGGTGAGTACCTGCACTTCTATACCGAGATACTCGGCTCGCGTGTCTTCTTCGCGGTGGTGCAGCGCGTCGGCGGATACGCCGGTTACGGTGACCCCAACAGTGTCCCGGTCCGCATGGCGGCCCACCGGGAGCGCAGGTTGGTTTTCGTTACGAGACAGGGCCGCGTCGCGGAGCGACGACCGGCACGACTACTCACTGGCCCATCTGACCGCGCTGAGCCTATCCCCGCCGGAACTGGTGGATGCCGCGGCCGAGGCCGGCTACCGGTACGTGGGCCTGCGGCTGACCCGTGTCACGCCGCAGGAGCCGCACTACCCGCTCGCCACCGATCCGGCCCTGATGCGGACCACCAAGGTCCGGCTGGCCGCGAACGGGATCGAGGTTCTCGACATTGAGCTTGCCCGGATCAGCCCGGACGACGACCCCCGCGATTTCGAGCGCTTCCTCGATGCCGGTGCGGAACTCGGGGCGCGTCACGTCATCACCCAGCTTCCCGACCCCGACCGCTCTCGGAAGATCGACAAGTTCGCGCGGTTGTGCGAACTGGCACGACCGCTCGGACTCACCGTCGACCTTGAGTTTCCATCGTGGACGGAGACGCCGGACCTCCGCGAGGCGATCCGTGTCGTACGCGCTGCCGATCAGCCCAACGCCGGAATCCTGGTTGACCTGTTGCACTTCGCCCGTTCCGGGTCGAGCATCGCCGACCTTCGTCAGACACCCGCCGAGTGGTTCCATTTCGTGCATGTCTGCGACGCGCCACCCGGAGTACCCGCCACCAACGAAGGTCTCATCCACACGGCACGTTTCGAGCGCCGGATTCCTGGTGAAGGTGGCATCAACGTGCACGGCATCCTCGATGCTCTGCCGACCGGGTTGCCCTATGCGCTGGAGATCCCACGGGCCACGCTGGTCGCCCAGGTCGGCGGCAAGGAGCACGCCCGCTTGGCGATCAGCGCGGCGCGCGCGTACCTCGACCGGATGCCGAGCCTGCCGGCCGCGAGGACGTAGGTCAGACCTGGCTACAGTGAGGCCGAGATCCGACGAGGGAGGGACGTTGGCAGCACAGTCGTCCAAGGCCGCCGCGCCGGCTGTGCGTGATGCCGACCGGACGCGGTCGGAGATCATCGCGGTAGCCACCCACGAGTTCGCCGACAAGGGGTACGCCGGTGCGCGGGTTGACGAGATCGCCGCGAAGACCCGCACGACGAAACGGATGATCTATTACTACTTCCGTGGCAAGGAGCAGCTCTACCTCGCCGTCCTGGAACAAGCGTACGGAGTGATCCGGGAACTGGAGACGCAGCTCGACGTCGAGCACCTCGAGCCGGCGCACGCCCTGCGTCAGCTGGCCGAGCTCACGTTCGACCACCACGAGGCCCATCCGGACTTCATCCGGCTGGTCAGTATCGAGAACATCCACCGCGCGGAGCACCTGGCCCGGTCGGAGATCCTTGCCGGCCTGGCCGAGCCGGCGCTGGCCGTGCTGACCCGGATCCTCGATCGCGGCCGCGCCGAGGGCGGCTTCCGCGACGACGTCGACCCGCTCGACGTGCACATGCTGATCAGCGCGTTCTGTGTCTTTCGGACGGCGAACCGGTACACCTTCAACGCGATCTTCAAGCGGGACATGCTGGACCCGAAGCGCCGCGACCATTATCGCGCGATGCTAGCCGAGACGGTTCTGCAGTTCGTCGCGGGGCGTTGACCGGAGCATCAAGACTGGTGACCCGGGACCGCGGTGCCCAGATACGTCGGCAGGATCGACGGTGGCATCGGACCCTTGTTGCGGCGACCCTGGCCGGTCTCCTCCCACGCGTGCGCGAGTATCCCGACGCTCCGGCTCAGCGCGAACAGACCACGCGCCAGTGGCGCCGGGAACCCCAACTCGCCGTAGACGACGGCGGTGCACCCGTCGATGTTGATGGGCACCGCCCGGGACCGTCCGCTCGCCAGGTGTCGCTCGACAGCCGTCGCGGCGTTCAGATACTCGCCGCCCACGACGCCGTCGGCGACGGCCGCCTCGACCTGGCGCAGCAGCGGGTCGCGGCGGGGATCCACGGTGTGGAACCGGTGCCCGAATCCGGGCACGTACGTGCACCGCGCCCGCCATTCGTCCACAACGGACGCTGCGGCCCGGTCGGTGGGCTCGCCGCCGGCGGTGCGTCGCGCGACCTCGGCGAGCAGCGCCATGCATTGCTCGCCGGCGCCGCCGTGTACGTCGCCCAGCGTGTTGACGCCGCTGGCGACGGCGTTGTTCAGCCCGACTCCGCAGGTGGCGGCGATGCGGGCCACGGCGATCGACGGTGCGTGTGGGCCATGGTCCACGGCGGACACCAGGGCGGCGTCGAGGAGCCGTTCCTCGCCCGGAGCGGGTAGATCGCCGCGCAGCAGCAGCCAGACCACACCGGCGAAGCTCAGGCTCCCGATCAGGTCCTGGATGGGGCGGCCGCGCAACTCGATCACGTTGGGCTCTATCCGGGATACCGCCGTGGACCACCAGTCCGATACGTCCCGGACCGTCGGCGCGCCACCTTCGTCACTCACGACGCGGACTCGTTCGTGACCGCCGGCAGAACTGCGTTGACGAGCTCGAACTCGTCGTTGTGCTCACCCAGCAACGGAGGCGGCGACTCCGGGCGGAGGGGAGCGCCGTTGAGATGTACGCCGTTGCCGCTGACCCGGAGCGTCCGGGCAGGGTCGCCGGGAAACGGCAGATCCGTGAAGAAGCCGCGGACCCGAAGCTGTTCCAGTTCGACGGCCTGCGGAACGGTGAGGATCCGTGCGGCCGGAACACCCGCCTCGGAGAGCAGCTGCTCCCACTCGAGTGCCGGACGGCGGCGCAAGGCTGCGTTGATCTCCCGGTTGAGCGCTTCCCGGTTGGCCTTGCGCGCCTCCCGATCGGCGAAGCGCTCGTCGGTGACGAGGTCCTCCCGCTCGACCAGCCGGCACATCGTCTCGAACTGCTCCTGCCGGTTGGCCGCGATGTTGATCGGCCCGTCTGCGGTATCGAAGGCTCCCGACGGCGCGGCCGTAGCGTTCTGATCGCCCATCGGCTCGGGTGATACGCCGCTGACGAGATAGTTCGACGCTGCCCATCCCATTGTTGACAGGGACGCCTCCAACATGGACACGTCGAGGAACACACCTTTCCCGGTGCGCGAACGGCCGGCGAGGGCGGCACAGATCGACATCGCGGCGACCAGACCGCCCACCGAGTCGGAAACCGGGAACCCTACCCGGAGCGGCGCCGTCTCCGGCGTGCCGGTGATGCTCATCATGCCGGCGAGGCCCTGGATGATCTGGTCGTAGGCCGGTGCCTGACTCATGGGTCCGGTCTGGCCGAAGCCGGAGATCGCGCAGTAGATCAGGCGCGGGTTGGCCCGGTGCAGCACGTCCCAGCTGTAGCCGATGCGCTCGAGGACGCCAGCGCGGAAGTTCTCCAGCAGGACGTCCGCGCCCGCCACAAGGTCATCGAAGGTGGCCCGGTCGCCGGGATCCTTCAGATCGAGTTCGACGGACTTCTTCCCGGCGTTCTGAGCGAGGAAGGAGGCGCCGATGCCGGCGCGGTTGAGTGCCGGCTCCGGGCCGAGCCGGCGGGCCAGGTCGCCATGACCCGGCTTCTCGACTTTGACGACCTGGGCTCCGAGCAGCATCAGCTGGTAGCTGCAGTACGGCCCCGCCAGTACGTTGGTCAGGTCCAGCACCCGTACGTCGCGCAGCGGTCGGTCGTCCATGTGTCGCCCTTCGGTCGTTGCGCCGTACCGGATCTGGAACCGCCTATTGCCAGGTGATCCCGCCGCCCGTAGGTTACACCTAGTCCGTACAACGGTCCAGAAGCACCGCTAAGTGGTACAGCGAGGAGCGACGGATGCTCGACAGGGTGATCGAGGTTGGTTGCCTCGTCGCCGGTGACTGGCTCCGCGACGGGCCACGGGTCGACCGCATGGGTCCGTGGGCCCGCCAGGTCGTCAGCACCGCCCGTCAGGCGGGCGAGGCCGACGTACGCGCGGCCCTGGCGTACGCGCGGCATGGCGCCAAGGTGGTCGCGCGGATGTCGCCCGCCTCGCGTGCCGAGGTGCTGGAGCGCGCGGCCGTCGCTACGGTCGAGCGGCGCGCGGAGCTGGCCAGCCTGCTGGCCAGGGAGCTCGGCAAGCCGGTCAAGGACGGCGGTGGCGAGATCGACCGGGTGGCCGACACGTTCGCCGTGTGCGCTGCCGAGGCCCGCCGGATCGGCGGCGAGGTGCTCCCGGTCGCCGGCTGGCCCCGAGGTGTCGGCAACACTGCGCTGACGCACCGCGCCCCGGTCGGGGTCGCGGTGGCGATCACGCCTTTCAACGCCCCGGCGAACCTCCTCGCGCACAAGCTGGCGGCCGCGTTCGCCGCCGGCAACACGACGATCGTCAAGCCGCCGCCGCAGGCCCCGGCCGCCTCGGCTGCGGTGGTGGCGCTCCTCCTCGATGCCGGCATGCCGCCCGAGGCGGTACAGGTCCTGCACGGTGACGGTCGTGTCGGTGCGGCCCTGTGCGCCGCGGACGAGGTCGGCGTGGTCAGCTTCACCGGCAGCATGGCCACGGGCGCGGCGGTGGCCCGCGCGGCCGGCGCCAAGCGGCTGGTCCTCGAGCTTGGCGGCAACGCCGCCACGATCGTGTGCGAGGACGCGGACGTCGGCGCGGCCGCGCGGATCTGCGCGAGCACCGGATACAGCAACTCCGGCCAGAGCTGCATCTCGGTCCAGCGGGTGTACGTCCACCGGGCGCGCTACGTGGAGTTCGTGGAGACGTTCACCCGGGAGGTGGCCAACCTGACCGTCGGTGACCCGCTCGACCCGGCCACCGACATCGGATCGATGGTCGATGACGATGCGGCCGAGCGCGTGGTCGCGTGGGTTCGGGAGGCGGCGGCCGGCGGCGCGAGGGTCACCACCGGCGGCCATCGTGACGGTGCCACAGTCGCCCCGACGGTCGTGGCGTCACCGCCCGCCGACGCTCGGCTGATCCGCGACGAGGTGTTCGGCGCGGCGGTCAGCGTCGTGCCCTTCGACGACTTCGACGATGTCGTGGCTGCCTGCAACGACAGCCGCTACGGCTTGCAGGCGGGCCTGTTCACCAACGACGTCCGCCGGATCGTGACGGCCTGGCGGGAGCTCGAGGTCGGCGGCCTCGTCGTCAACGGGTCGTCGAACTTCCGGCTCGACCATGTTCCGTTCGGTGGGGTCAAGGACTCCGGCTTCGGGCGCGAATCGCCCCGATGGATGATCGAGGACTACACGGTCATCAGGACGCTCCTGCTGCGGGGCATGTCCCTGTTCGGCGACCAGGCAGGCACGCGATGAGTGTCGCTGTCACGGCGGCTGAGGCCATGGTTACCCAGCTCGAGTCGTACGGCGTCGAGTACGTCTTCGGCCTGTGCGGGCACACCAACATCGCGCTGCTGGACGCCATGAGCCGCAGCACGATCCGGTTCGTCATCGCCCGCCACGAGCAGGCGGCCGCGCACGCGGCCGACGGTTACGCCCGCGCCACCGGCCGGCCGGGCGTCGTGCTGCTACACGTGGGTCCCGGAATGACCAACGCCGTCACCGGCGTGCTCACCGCCGCCATGGACTCGGTGCCGCTGGTGGCGATCAGTGGTGACATCCCGTCCTACTACCACGGGCGGCACCCGCACCAGGAGGTGAACCTGCACGCCGACGCGGACCAGACCGCGATCTACCGGCCGTTCGTGAAACGGGCCTGGCAGGTGCACCGGGTCGCCGATCTGGCGCGCTACACCGAGCGCGCTTTCTGGACGGCGACGTCGGGGCGTCCGGGCGCGGTGCTGTTGAGCGTGCCGATGGACCACTTCTCGCGCCCGGTCCCGCCGGACACCGCAGCGCGCTTCCCGCTCGCGACGCCGCGACGTCCGGGCCTGCCGGCGGACGTCGCCGGACGGATCGCCGACCTGCTCGTCGCCGCCGACCGGCCCCTGGTGTACCTGGGCGGTGGCCTGCGCCGCGGCCCCGGGCTCGATGCGTTGCGCGCGCTGGTCGAACATCTCGACATCCCGGTCGCGCACTCGCTGATGGCCAAAGGGACGTTGCCGGACAGCCATCCGCTCGTGCTCGGCATGCCGGGCTTCTGGGGTCTGGAGATGACCAACAGGTACACCCGGGAGGCCGACGTCGTCCTGGCGCTGGCCACCCGCTTCGCCGAGACGGACGCGAGCTCGTGGGACCGCCGCTACACGTGGCAGTTCCCGCCCGGGCGGCTCATCCAGGTCGACATCGACCCCGCGGAGATCGGGCGCAACTTCCCGGTGGAGATCGGAGCCGTCGCCGACGTCACCGACGCCGTGCAGGCGATCGAGACGGCCGTGCACGTCCGCCAGCCCACGCGGCGGCGGCGGCGGGGCCTACGCGAGACCATCACCGCGACCCGCCGCACCCTGTTCGCGGAGAGCCGGGAACGCGGCGCCAGCGCGCAGTTCCCGCTAAGGCCCGAGCGGATACTGACCGACTTGCGCGCCGCCCTCCCACCCGACGCCATCCTCGTGACCGACGTCGGGTGGAACAAGAACGGGGTGGCCCAATGCTACGAACTGCCCGACGAGGGGCGGTTCATCACGCCGGGCGGCGCCTCGACGATGGGCTTCGGCCCGGCTGCGGCGGTCGGCGTCCAGATCGCCCAGCCAGACCGCACGGTGGTTGCTCTGATCGGCGACGGTGGGATGAGCGCCCAGCTGCCGGCGGTGCCGATGGCCGTCGAGCAGGCCGCACCGGTGATCTTCGTCGTAATGAACAACCGATCCCATGGCACCATCTCCGACCTTCAGAAGGCCAACTTCGGGGGCAGCTACGGCTGCGACTTCCTCGGGCCGGACGGTGCACCGTACAGCCCGGACTTCGCCGCCTTCGGCCGCGCGTGCGGCGCGGACGGCTACCACGTGGACAGCGCCGAGGGCCTCAGCAAGGCGCTGCACGCCGCGATCGCGGCCCGCCGACCGGCGGTACTCGACGTACCCATGGTCAACGAACCTGTGCCGACACCCGGCCACTGGAACATCAAGGACATCTACCAAGGTGTATTCGAGTAGGAACCGGTCGTGGCTCATCGCCTGTTCATCCTCAACGGTCCCAACCTAGACATGCTCGGCCACCGTGAACCCCAGATCTACGGCCGGGTCACGCTGCCCGAGATCGAGCGGCGATGCCGCGAGCTGGCCGACGAACTCGACTTCGACCTGTTCTTCGGGCAGTCCAACTCCGAAGGCGAGCTGATCGACTGGCTGCACCAGGCGTACCACGAGGGGGCCGCGGTCATCATCAACCCGGCCGGACTCTCGACCAGATCGGTCTCCGTGCTCGACGCGCTGCGGATGCTCGTCCGGCCGGTCATCGAGGTCCACCTCACGAACATCTTCAGCCGGCAGGCCATCTACCACAGCGAGCTGCTGACCGCGCGCGCCACGACGGGATTTCTCGCCGGCTTCGGTGCGGCAGGCTACGAGCTGAGCATGCGTGCCGTCGAGAGCCTGCTCGGCGGCGAACGGGTGTGACGGTGCGGGTCGGGATCATCGGCTGCGGCAGAATCGCCCGGAACCACCTGAGCGCCCTGCGAAGCATCGCCGGCGTCGAGGTGGTGGCGGTGGTCGACATCGACCCCGATCGCGCGCGCACCTTCGCCGCGGAGCACGGCGTGGCGCGCTGCTACCCCGACGCGGACCGGATGCTCGCGTCCGGCCTGGACGTCGTCACCGTGTGCACCCCGCATGCCGCGCACGAGGCGGGCGTTCTCATGGCGGCCCGGCACCACACGCATGTGCTGTGCGAGAAGCCTGTCGCGGTGAGTGTCGAACAGGCCCAGCGGATGGTCGCCGCCACGGCAGCGGCCGGTGTGCGCTTCGGTGTGCTGTTCCAACGCCGCTTCTGGCCCGCGGCCCTGCGCATCCGCAGGGCGATCGATGAGGGGCGGCTGGGGGCGCCGATCTGTGGCGGTGTACTGGTCCGGCTGAACCGCGACGCGGACTACTATGCCGAACCCTCGCGCGGGCGACGGGCCACCGAAGGCGGCGGGGTCCTGATGACCCAGGCGATCCATCACATCGACCTACTCCAGTGGTTCATGGGCCCCGCCCGGCGGGTCACCGGGCGCTGCGCCACCCTCGTGCACCGGGGGATCATCGACGTGGAGGACACCGCGGGAGCGGTGGTCGAGTTCGCGTCGGGCGGCATCGCCACGATCCAGGCCGGCACGACGTTCCGGCCCGGGCTCGGCGCGCAGGTCTGGGTCAGTGACGGGCACGGCCGTACGGCGAGCGTGATGGAGTTCCCGGAGGGCATCGGCTACACCGACGTGTCCACCATCCCTGGTGTGGAGGCGAACGCCTCGGGGCCGCGCGCCGGTGGGACGGTCGACCTGCCCCTGGCCGAGATTCACGACCATCTCGCGCCGTACCACGCCTTGCAGATAGCGGATTTCGTCGATGCAATCCGCGGCGGCCGCGAGCCGGCGGTGACCGGGCGGGACGCGGTCAGGTCCCTTGAGATCATCGAGGCGATCTACACCTCGTCTCGTAGCGGCGCCACCGTCGAACTGACCCACACCGAACCCGGCCCTTGACTTTGCCGCCAGCGGGTGGATAACTAACGTACCAGTTCGTTAAAAGCCACGCCCGTGTCCCCCGGGAGGTGATCGACCGGTGCGCCAGCGGGTCTCCGGCGAGCCGTCATTCGGCGATGCCGAATGGATGGCTGAAGCCCCGTTCGGACATCTGCTGCGCTATCCGCCTCACGTCGGCGGCGAACTCCCTGACCCGCTTCTCGGTGAAGCGGACGGTGGGTCCACTGAGTGCGATGGCGGCGATGACCCGTCCGGACCGGCCGAGAATCGGCGCGGCGACAGCGGACACGCCGTCCTCGCGCTCACCGTGGCTTTCGGCGTACCCCAACACCTCGGCCTCGTCGATCCACTCGCGCAGTCGCTTGACGTGCTTCGGTCCGTAGGGGGAGCCGCGTGCGATGCGGTCGAGCAGGCCCGGGCCGGCGTCACGCAACAGGACCTTGGCGGAAGCCCCCGCCCACATGGGCAGTTCGTCGCCGACGTGGACGACGTGGCGCAGCGGTTGCGGCCCCTCCTGCTGGGCGACGCAGACCCGGTAGATGTCGCGCGCGACGTAGACGTTGACGGTCTCGCGATGGCGTGCGGCCAGGTCCCGCATCGTGCGCTGCGTGTCCGGCGGCAACTCCCAGGACCGCTGGGCAAGGTGCGCCCACCGCCACAGCCCGGGCCCCGCCATGTATCCGCTCCCAGTGGCCCAGAGGAGCCCGCTCTGCTCCAGTGTCGAGACCATCCGGAGCACGGTGGTCTTGGCGAGCCCGGTCGCGTCGACGATCTGCCGGATCGAGACGGTCGGCTGATCGTCGGTGAGCAGAGCGAGGATGTCCAGCGCGCGCTGAACACTCCGTACACCCTGCTGGTCGGCGGGCTCCACGGCCGATGCTTGCCCCGCCCGGACCCTGCGTCCGATGGGCGCCTCCACGCTCTCCCGCCTTCCTCGGAAGCCGGCGGATGCTTCCGCGCGAACCATCGAACCATGCGTCGGCGCGATTCGACTACCTGGCCGGCCGTTTCACGCGTCCGTAACGGTCAGGACTCGAAGTCTTGCCAGAACCGCAAGGTGCCCCGTACCTTACAGCCAGTCCGCACAACGGTTCAAGTGGTCCGACTAGCGGTCAACGCACCGCCCCGAGTCGAGAGCGAGGCCTACCGATGACCGACGACCGAACCGAGCCTGCGGACGGCTCCACGCCGGCCCACCCGATCGCCGGTCGCGACGGTTCGATCGCGGCCGCCATTGGCGACCCGACGCCCCCGCAGACCGGGCCGAGGGTCCTGCGAGTCTGGGCCTCGGCCGAGTTGGCGGTCGCCTGTCTGGCCGTAGCGGTCATTTTCGTCAGCGTCCTGTGGCAGGTGACCAGCAGGTACGTGCCGGCGCTCAACTGGCCCGGCGTCGGGGAGCTCGGAAACTACTCGCTGATCGTGCTGACGTTCATCATGGTCGGCTACCTCATCGGCAACAACGGCCACATAGCCATTCAGATCATCGACTACGTCGTCAAGGGCCGGGCCATGGTGGTCGTCAAAGCCGTCTCGGCGGCGTGTACCGCGTTGATCTGCGCGGTGCTGGTGTGGGAGGCGGTCGAGCTGATCCGAGCCTTCCCGACCCGGCGTACCGCCGCACTCGAGATTCCCATCTGGATCCTGTACGCGGTTCCGTTGGTCGGGTTCGCCTCGGGTGCCGTGCGGGCGGTCGTGCGCATCTTCCTGGCCGGCCGGGACGACGCCGTGTTCGACGCGGCGGAGGCGCGATGATCCTCGAGTTGTGGATGGTCGGCGTCGCCATCGCCGTCCTGCTGTTCATCCGGGTGCCGGTCGGGCTCGCGTTCATCGGTCCGAGCATGTGGTACGCGCTCGCCGACGGAAACTCGAACGGGTTCTCCCTGAAGACGGCGTTCGACGGCCTCAACAGCTTCCCGTTGTTGGCCGTCCCGCTGTACATCCTCGTGGGTGTCATGGCCAACCGGCTCGGCATCGCCGACCGGCTCTACGAATTCTGCCTCGCGGCCCTCAGCCGGGTCCGGGGCAATCTCGCATACGTCAACATCGGTACCGCCGTCGGCTTCTCGTGGATCAGCGGGTCGGCGCTCGCCGATGTGGCGGGCATTGGCAAGATTGAGATACCGCACATGCTCAAGGCGGGCTACCCGCCCGGGTTCACCGCCGGCCTGACGGCGTCGTCGTCGCTCATCAGCCCGGTGATGCCGCCCAGCATCCCTGCGGTCATCTACGCCGCAACCGCGACCGTCTCCACCGGGGCCCTCTTCGCGGCCTCGGTCACCCCGGCTCTGCTCATGGCCGCCGGTCTGTGCGTGTACGTGTTCATCTGGATGGCGCGCCGTCCCGACCTTGCCCCCGTGCCATTCGACCGCCGGAGGCTGCGCACGGCGGCGATCGGCACCATCGGCCCCGCCGTGGTCCCGGTCGCTCTCCTCGGTGGCATCCTGTCGGGAACCTTCACCCCGACCGAAGCGGCGTCGGTCGCGGTGTTGTGCATGCTCGTGCTCGGACTGATCTACCGCACCCTCACGCCCAGGGTGCTGCTGCAGGCGCTGCGCGAGACGGCCATCGTCACCGGTGGGATCGCACTCATCCTGGGTGCGGCGGCACTGTTGGGCCTGATCCTGACCCGCGCCCATGTCTCGCGGCAAGTGGCCGAGCTCATCACATCGATCTCGAGCGAACCGTGGGTGTTCCTCGTCCTGGTGAACATCCTCCTACTCGTCCTCGGTGCATTTGTCGACGCCACCGCGGTCATCCTCGTGACGGTGCCGGTACTCCTGCCGATCGCGACCGGCCTCGGCATCGACCCCGTGTTCTTCGGGGTGGTGATGATTGTGAACTTGATGATCGGACTCTTGACACCTCCGGTCGGGAGCGTGCTCTACGTCACCAGTTCCGTCATGGGCAAGCCGGTCGACGTCGTGTTCCGAGGCATCGCTCCGTTCCTGGTTCCGCTGATCGCGGTACTCATCCTGATCTCCGCCTTCCCCGCCATCTCGTTGTGGCTTCCGCGGGTGCTCGGATTCTGACCACCACCCCTGCCCCCAAAGTGCGTCTTTCCCTGAAAGGAGAGCGAGACCATGTATCAACCGTCACCCGGCAGGCGCCGGCTCGCCGCGACACTCGTTGCCGCCATGTCTCTTGTGCTGGCCGCCGGTTGCACCACCGATAGCAACTCGCCGCCCGCAGCCGGCGAGAACCCCCGAGTGACGATCAAGATCGGCAGCTCCCAACCCGAGACACAGCCGAACTTCTACTGTGGAATGAAACTGCTCAAGGAGCGGGTGGAGGCGCTGAACCTCAACCTCACCCTCGACCTGTTCCCGAGCAGCCAACTCGGTCCCGACGCCGAACGCTTCTCCGGCGTACAAGCCGGCGATATCGACATGGACCTGCAGGGCGGCTCGGCGATGTCGACCGCCTTCCCCAAGATCGGTGTCCTCGACGCCGCGTACGCCTTCAACGACATCGACCACTTCTTCAAATGGATCGACCAGAATGGCCAGGAGTTCTTCAAGGACTTCAACGGGGCAACTGACACCACGATCATCGATGCGTGGTACTTCGGGATGCGGACGTTCACCGCGACCGCGCCGATCCGTAAGCCGGAGGACCTTGCCAGCCTGAAGATACGGTTCCCGAACACACCGCAGTTCCTCGCCAACGCCAAGGCACTCGGCGCCAACGCCGTCGCGATCGCGATCGAGGAGCTGTACCTCGCACTCCAGCAGGGCGTCGCCCAGGGCCAGGAGAATCCGGTCGTCGCCACCCACGCCCAGAAGTTCGACGAGATCCTGAAGGTCGCCAGCCTGACCAACCATCAGGTCGGCGCGCACTGGGTCGTCATCTCCGACAAGACCCTGGCCAAGATGAGCCAGGCCCAGAAGGACGCGCTCTTCAAGGCCGTCCGCGACATCCGGGCCGAGAACCGCAGGTGTGTCGACGACGAGACCAAGAAGGTACTCGACGGGTGGCGCGCCGACTCGAGCCGCACCGTGGTCGAAGTCGACCAGGTCGATCGCCAAGCGTTCATCTCCAAGGCCGAGGCCTACTTCAAGACGTACTACAAGGGCGCGAACCTCACGCTCTACCAGAGCATCCGTGCGTCCGCCTGACCGCAGACCCGATCTCGTTGGAAGGGCCGGGCAATCCGGCCCTCCCAGCGAGTCGTCCGTCCTGATCGGGCTCGTCGGCAACGGTATCCGGCGTTCCCACTCGCCTGCGCTGCACCAGCGCGAGGCCGACCGACAGGGTATCCGGCTCATCTACACGACCATCGACTCCGCCGAACGTGACCTGGACGCCGGCGACCTCCCCGACGTGCTCCGGTGGGCCCGCACCCTCGGGTACCGGGGACTGAACATCACGCATCCGTTCAAGCAGGAAGTCGTCCGGCATATCGACGAGCTGGTTGCCGATGCCCGCGTGCTCGGCGCCGTCAACACCGTTGTCTTCCACGAGCGCACGACCTGTGGCTACAACACCGACGCCTCCGGATTCGGGCGCAGTTTCACCCGGGACTTTTCCGACGCCCCGCGCGACCGCGTCGTGCAGCTCGGCGCCGGCGGAGCCGGGTCCGCCGTCGCCCATGCCCTGCTGGCACTGGGCGTACGGCACCTGACGCTCGTGGACCTCGATCGCCTCAAGGCAACGCGGCTAGCCGATGTGCTCGCGGCCCAGTTCGGCGCGGACCGCCTCACGGTGCGTCCACCGGGTGATCTGTCCACCGTACTGGCGAAGGCGGACGGCGTCGTCAACACGACGCCGGTCGGCATGGCACACCAACCGGGCTCACCGGTTCCGGAATCCGATCTCCGGAAGGACATGTGGGTCGCGGACATCGTCTACCGGCCGGTCGACACCGCACTCCTGCGTGCCGCACGCGGCATCGGCGCTCCGACCCTGCCCGGCGTCGGGATGAGCGTCTACCAAGCCGTCGCGGCGTTCGAGCTGTTCACCGGACGGCCAGCAGACGCGGAAGCAATGCTCGCCCACTCGGCCGAGCTGCTTCGCTCCGGACTCTGACCGCGGGTGTCCATCGTGGACGCGAAGGGCCGCCCGTTGACGATCCTCCCTGCCACTCTGGTGCTGCGGATACCGGGAGTCGATCCGGACGCGACGGTACTGGTGGTCGACATGCAGGAGGGCCTGCTCGGTGCGGTCACTTTGGATGCACTGCTGGACCGGCTGGTCTCCTCGTGAGCACGACCGCGTGGGCGGCGGTCGTCATCTTCACCGCCGCGTACGCCTTGATCGCCACCGAGAAGGTCCACCGGGTCGCCGCAGCCCTGGGCGGGGCGACGCTGATGCTGCTGATCGGCGCAACCGACGCGAAACACGCGTTCTTCTCCAACGATGCCGGTATCGACTGGAACGTCATCTTCCTGCTGCTGGGGATGATGCTCATCGTCGCCATGGTCAAACGCACCGGGGTCTTCGAGTACATCGCGATCTGGGCGGCCAAGCGCGCCAAGGGTAGGCCGTCCCGGGTGATGGTCATCCTGGTACTGGTCACCGCAATCGCGTCCACCGCACTGGACAACGTAACCACCGTGCTGCTGGTAGCGCCGGTGACCTTCCTGGTCTGCGACCGGCTCGGCGTACCCGCGGCGCCTTTTCTCATCGCCGAGGCACTGGCCAGCAACATCGGCGGCACCGCGACCCTCATCGGGGACCCGCCGAACATCATCATCGCCAGCCGCGGCGGCCTGTCCTACAACGACTTCTTGCTGCACCTGGCCCCTATCGTGGTGCTGCTGCTGGTCGTGTTCATCGGACTGTGCCGCTGGCTGTTCCGCGCCGCATTCCGCTACGACGCGGACCGGGCAGCGGGCGTGATGGCGCTGCGGGAACGCGACGCCATCCGCGACGGACGGCTGCTCATCGTCAGCGGCGCGGTCGTGGTGCTGGTCACTGCGGCGTTCGTCCTGCACACGGTGCTGCACCTGGAACCGTCCGTGGTGGCCCTCGTCGGCGGGCTGCTGCTGCTGCCCGCGTCCCGGCTCGACGCCGGCGAGGTGGCCAGGGACGTCGAGTGGCCGACGCTGGTCTTCTTCGCCGGCCTGTTCGTCATGGTCGGCGGACTGGTCGCCACCGGGGTCATCGACCGGATCGCTCGGGCCGCCGCCGACGCGGTGGAAGGCAAGCTGTGGCTGACCACGTTGGTGCTGCTGTGGGGCTCCGCGGCGTTGTCGGCCATTGTGGACAACATCCCGTACGTGGCCACGATGAGCCCAGTCGTCGCCGAACTCGTCGCGGCCAACGGCGGCGGCGAGGACTCGCAGGTGCTGTGGTGGTCCCTAGCCCTGGGCGCGGACCTGGGCGGCAACGCCACCGCCATCGGAGCCTCCGCCAACGTCGTCGTCCTGGGCATGGCCGAACGCGCCGGGCGAAAGATCTCGTTCTGGGAGTTCACCAAATTCGGACTCGTCGTCACCCTGGTCACCGTGGCACTGTGCACGCCGTACCTGTGGCTGCGCTACTTCGCCTTCACCTGACCGGCCGGCTACGAGCCGGTTCCGCGCAGGCTAAGGTCAGCGCCGAGCATCAGAGCGCGCCGGCAAAGGTCGCCCGCACCGACCTGCGGGCCGCCGTGGCGGAACGGATCGCGGTCAAGCAGCTGGCCGCCCGCGCCGCCACCGAGACGTCCTCGGTAGCCGACGTGCTGCACTTGCCGATCCGGCTGTCGGGGGACCGTCCGCGCGCCTATGGCGTGTAGATCTCTGTGGTGTACGTCCGTTGGGTGTAGCAGTCGCCGCCTTCGTCGTCGCACCAGGTCAACGGGGCGGCGCCGCCGTTGACCAGGACCCGGCCGTCGGCCAGCCGGACGGTGCCGAAGCTGGAGGAGCGGGCGTTGGCCATCGGCCCGGTCAGGGTCCAGAACCCGGCCGCCGGACCCCACACCTCCCCGAACGGCGGGCGGGGGCAGCAACCGGCGACCCCGCCGCCACTGACGACCAGAACCCGCCCGTCGGCCAGCAGCACCTGGCTCCAGGGGGCGTAGAAGTGATCGTTGTTCAGGCCGGCCGCAGCCTGCCAGGTGCGCGTGCTCGGCAGGTACAGCTGCGCGGCGGTGCTGGAGCCGCGAGCGCCACCGACGGCGAGAACCCGCCCGTCGAGTAGGCGTACCGCGGTGGTGGCGTGGATGTCGGGCGGCAGCGGCGCGGTCGGGGTGAAGGTGCCGGTGGCCGGGTCGTACAGGTCGGTGGGTCCGGACTCGGCGGCCAGGACGGTACCGTCGAGCAGCAACGTCAGGCTGAACACCCAGCACGGGTCCGGCATACCGGTGGTCCTGATCCATGGCGGGCTGGTATCGAGTGCGATGTGGGAGCCGCTGCTCCCCGCGCTCAGGAGTTCGGCGCGTTTGGTGGCGGTGAGCGTGTCCGCGCTGTCGATGGTGTCGGTGAGTTGGGCGACCAGACGGGTTCGCACCGCGGCGTCGCGGTGCGCGGTGTCGGGGTTGAAGCAGATCACGAACCGGTCGTCGGCGCCGATGTTGACTTCTTTGACCTGTAGGTTGTCGGCGACCTGGGCGTAACGGCCCTGCCGGGCCAGGGCAGCGTCGGGCTTCAGCGGTGCCGGCGCGGAGCTTCTCGCCGAGGATGTAGTGGCCGCCGGCCTGTTGCAGGAACCGCCGGTTCTCGGCGCATGCGAAGGCGCCGTCAACAAATTAAAACCATCAAGCGACAGATGTACGGCCGAGCCAGCTTCTCCTTGCTACGCAAGAGAATCCTGCTCAACACGTAAACGCCAACAGACCCGGCTCCACAAGATCGTCGCCAGAACCCATCACCGTGGCAAGCGTTACGCAGCGGCTGACACGATGGCGGCTGCACCGTGACTGCCACTGACAGCCTCCCGTCGGGACGAACGGCCAGACGGCTGTGCACTGGCCCAGTTATCTACGCAGCCCTTCGGGCTACCCGGGTACCGGCCCCCCACTTCCGGCAGTTCTGCGATGCCGGCGGCCCGGCACTGGGGCTGGCCCGGTCCCTGGGACTGCGGTGTTCCGTAGCATGCTAACCGGCATGACTGGTTCAGATCCGAAAGCGGAACTGCATTTCTACCTGACCCGAGCCCGCGACGCGTTGCTCTGGAAGATGGACGGGCTTTCCGAGTACGACGTGCGCCGCCCGTTGGTGCCGACCGGCACCAACCTGCTCGGGCTGGTCAAGCATGTCGCCGGCGTCGCCGCCGGATACTTCGGCGAGTGCTTCGGCCGGCCGTTCGGCGAGCCGATGCCCTGGCTGGACGATGACGCCGAAATGAACGCAGGCATGTGGGCCACGGCGCAGGAGTCGCGCGAGCAGATCGTCGGCCTGTATCGCCGCGTCTGGGTCCATGCCGACGCCACGATCGATGCGCTTGCCCTGGACGCCACCGGCGAGGTCGGGTGGTGGCCGCCGGAGCGGCGGTATCCGACCCTGAACCGAGTCCTCATCCACATGATCGCCGAAACCGAGCGGCACGCCGGCCACGCCGACATCATCCGCGAACTCATCGATGGATCGGCAGGGATCCGGGCCGAACACTCCAGCCTGCCTGACGTCGACGCGGCCTGGTGGCTGACCTACCGCAACCGGGTGGAGCAGGCCGCGAGGGATGCTGGGGCGCGTTAACGTAGCGCCAGGTTCAGCCGAACGTGTCCACCACGCCAGCCCGGTACCACGTGCAATGCGGCTACTGCCTACGCACGTTTCCCCGGACTACACCCTCGCTACGACTGCGCCCGCAGCAGGACAACTACGGCAACGCCTGCCATGGGCGAGCCGGGCGCCGTGCGTAGCCCCGGGTCGAGTGCCCGCGCCGCCGTCAGAATGGAGGCCGGCCATGTCAGCGCGCTGCACCAAGGGCAGAACGCTGGTGTAGGTATCCGTCGATCTGCAACCTCACTGACCTGCTGCTGCCAGTCGACCTGCTCGCCGGCTACCCGACGGGACCGGGTCTATCGTTCGCCGTGAATCGGCCCTCCTCCGGCGCGCAACTGACCTGCCACGAGCACTTTGACCTGTTCAGCCACGCTTTCGGGATGGCCGCAGCGGCGACCGAGGCGTCCCAGAAGGCGCCCTACGAGGCGCTCGGCTTCGCCCGGTGCGCGCGCACCGACTCCGATCAACTCTCGGGCGGCACCCTGGCCAGCTCAACCTGGGCCTGGCGCTGCCGGCCGACCCGAATGTGCTGCTGCTGGATGAGCCGTACGACGGCTTCGGCTTCGACACCTACCAGAAGTTCTGGCGCCTGGTTCGCCCAACGCCGGGCCGGGCGCAGCGTGCCTATCGTCAGCCACTTCGTCGTTCGACGAGGACCGCTTCGCCGCATCGTGGCCGTACGCGACGGGAAGGCGGTGCCGCCATACCGTGGCCGGACAAGGTGGCTCGAGCGGCAGGTGGCATACCTGCTCGAGGCCGAGTTCCCGGCCGCGTTGCACGAGTACGCCGCTGGTTGCGTTCGCGTTGGCCGATATGTCGCCGCCGGACCCCGCCTGACCGTCCACCAGCGCCTATCCCGAGGCGTACGAAAAGTGGGCCGGTGACACCACCGTCCTGACTAAGGCACTGATCGGCGATCGCGACGAGCACGTCGCCGGGGCGCGCCAGGTATGACCTGCGCGGTGTGCGGGTCGAGCCGCCCGGCGGCAGAATCTGCGACTCGGGCGCAATATCACGACCCGCTCGCGGTCGAACGCACCGACGGCGGCTCCGCCCGCAGGGCGACGCGGAGCACGCACATGCCGCTGATCGCGATATGGCAGTAGCGCGGTGATCACAAGGGTTGACCGGGCTGGGGTGACATGCGGGGCGGTCGTTCGTGGTGACTTGGCGCCGCGGGTGCCTGACGGAGGAGGACGACCGGCCAGGCGACGCTGCACGCTTACCGCGGGTCGGGCGTGGCTGCCCCGCCGTCGTGGCCGGCGCTGGGGTGTATCAGCGGGCGGAAACCATGCGTCAGCGCGGCCACGCTCGCCGGTGGGGTCAGCACCTCAACCGTGACCGTCGGTGTCGCCGCGACCGGTGCGCCATACCCGGTCAGCGACCATGGCCGGTGCGCGCCGGCCAGCAGCAACCCCACCGTGTCGGCGTAGCGGACCATCGCGCCGTCGGGCAGCGCCCCGACAGGCGCCGACCAGGTGCGCTGGCGGCGGGGCCGCGGGGCGATCCGTTCGGCGTGCAGGCGGGCGTCCATCTCGACCGCGCGTGGCCGCTCGGGCAGCCGGTGCGCGGACTGCCAGGCCCGGGCGTAGGACAGGTAGTTGGGTCTGCGGCAGTACGCGCACGGCCGGTGCCCGGCGGCCAGCGCGGTTGCCTCGTCGAGGAAGAACAAGGCGGTCCACCGACCCGGTGGCATCGGATCGCGCCGCACGTCGCGCCAGGTGAGCGTGCAGCAGATCCACAGCTTCGAACGCCACCGCACACCGCCCAGTCGCCGGTCCGGCCCATGCAGGCAGCCCCGGTTGCCCATCAGCAGCCCGCGGGCCGGGTCCGCGACGATCTCCCCCGTCGGCAGCACCCGATTCTGCAGGGGACCGGCCCCGAACCACGCCGTCGAGTCCATCGCCCGACGGTAGCGGCCGTAGCCACCTCGCGGACATCATGCGCTCATCCGGGCAGGCAGGAAATGCTGAAGCGCAACTAGTAAAGCCGATGACCTCCGTGGCATCTCTGGGCCTGAAGTCGCACCTGATTCTGGCGATCAACCGTTGCCTGGGCCAGGTCACCACAGAACATGCCCGAGCCGGTCGCGGCCGCCCGATCGCCGCCGAACGAGCGGGCGTACTCTTCTGCCGCGCCCTGTTCGGGGCCACGCGGATCTGGCACTCCTGGCGACACGCTATTCGGCCTCGCCACGCTCGCACGTGAGCGTGACGTCGGCGCCGGCGGGGTGCGGTTCAGCTCGGTGGCGTGGTCGCGCGGAGTGCTGCTTCCCAGCTCGCCGCGATCGCGGCCGCGCCCCAGGCGTTGGGCTCGATCGTGTCGCAGAACCACACATTGCGGTTGGCCGCGCCGGCATCGGCCGCGGTGATGTCGCCGGCGGTCAGACCGTGGCCGAGGAACGCGCGGTGTACGTCGGCGACCACCGCGCCGTACCCGGCAGCGGCCGCCCGGATGCCATCGTTGACCGCAGCGAGTAGCGCTATACCGTCCGGTAGCGGCGGCAGCCCGATCCGCTTAGGTCACCCGTGCCGTCGGTAGGGTCGTAGACGGTGCTGACTACTACCAGGGCGCCGGTCCCGACCAGCCGGTCGAGTACTCTGGCGGTGTTACCGGCGATCTTGTGCGCTAGCCAGTTCATGTCGATCGCTGCGAGTACCGCGGGCCCGGCCGGGGAGAACAGCGCGGTCAGCAGATCATTGCCGCCCATGGTGACAGTGACCAGGTCTGGTGCATCGGCGAGCTGATCCAGTTGCAGGCCAACCACGTCGTCACTGGTCGCGCCATCGCGGGCGAGTAGGTGCAGGGTGTGACCGAGCCGAGTGGCCAGCAACGACCCGGCTCCCCGCCCGCCGCCGCCGGCGTACTCGTCGATCGACATCGAATCGCCGAGCGCGCAGCAGATCGCCATGCGACCTAGGATGCCGGCCGCCCTGCGGTTGCCGCGACGCGATATCCGTAGCAGTGCGACATTGCTCAGATGCACAATCATGCCGCTCGCCCCGCGTCCGTCACGGACCGTGACGGACGCGGGGCGAGCGGCGCTCGGCCGTGGCCGATGACCGTGCGGATTTGCCGCCGACAGCGCGCGCTACAGAGTGCCGTGAAGACCCTGCGGGCCGGTGCACTGTGTCCGCGGCGCCGTGTACGCGGCTGGACGGCCATGCCGGCAGATGAGGCTTAGCGTCCGGTGGTGCCGTCCAGCTGTTCCCGCAGGATGTCCGCGTGCCCGGCGTGCCGGGCAGTCTCGCTGGTCATATGGGCCAGAACCCACCGCAGGGTGTGCCGGTTGCCGTCGACCGGGACGGCGAAGCGGGCGTCCGGGTCGCCGACGGCCCGGATCGTACGGTCGCTGTCCTGAAGGCGGCCCGCTAGTCGCGCAACACCTCCTCGGCGGCGCGGTCGGCCGGCACGGCCATCACGTGTTCCCGGTCCGGATCCCAGGCAGCCCCGATGAGGTGGTGGCCGAACCAGTACCGCTCCGCCTCGGCCAGGTGTTGGATCAGACCCAGGATGCTGGTGCCGGTGAGCTTGAGTTCACCGGCGATCCCGTGGTGCAGCGTCTTCGTTGCGGTGTGATGCAGCTTTACGTTGTGCGTGGCCCACCAGGTGCGGAACTCCTCGCTACGGGTGCAGCTTGGCCAGGCCGACCGTGCCCGCCGCCCCGGTCACGTTGCGCACCTCGGCTGACTGTCCATTGAGGAGGTTCGCGTCCTGGAGCGCCTTCTGCATCGAGCGGGCGGTCGTGTCCCAGCCACCGCCGCCGGTGGCCGGCGGCATGATCTGCACGGTCTTGGTGGGGTATGCGACGGTACCGCCGCCCGGAGCGGGCGGGGTGCCGACCTCCTGTTCCGCACACGCGGCGGTGCCGAACCCGAGCACGGGCACGACGGCCCCGACGAGGATCTCCCTAAGCATGGTTGACGCTCCTGTCACGTGGGATGGCGAGCGTGTTACGCACCATCCCCGATCCAATGACCCACGTCACCGTTCTGACGCCAGAGGAACTATAGGACCGGCCTCGTTACCGCCAGGCCTGCGCCATCAGCGACGGGCACCGACCCGCCCTGCCCCCGCGGCTCACATCGCCCGCCCCGCCGACAGGCGTAAGGAGATCGATTCACCCGAATGGCATTACAACCCCTACGTTCGGGGGACTTGCTGATGTATCTGCATCCGTCACATCGTTCGAGGGCACGGCCAACCGAACGAAGCGATCTCGGGCACGGGGGATCGGTCGGCCGAGTGCTGATGCCCCCTGCACGACTCGCGTCGCCGCCAGGGGGTACGCATGTCCGCCGGTTCCGGTTCCCAAATCCTGTCTTCCCGCTTCGCCCGTCCGGTCCTCGCCACCGCGGTAGCGCTGCTGATGGTGGCCGGCCTCACCAGTTCCATCGAACTGCCCCGGGTCCAGCAGCCACAGCCCGACACGGCGGCGGCACCGAAGATCGGAGAACTGCCGGAGCGGCGGACCGCCAGCTCCGCGACCCGGCGCAACCGCGACGGGTCGATGACCACCACGGTGTACGGCAAGCCGGTGCACTACCAGGCCCCGGACGGCTCCTGGAAGCCGATCGACTCGACCCTGCACGCGGTGGCCGAGGACGGCTACGCGTGGCGCAGCGGCGCGAACGCGCACGAGGTGCGGTTCAAGCCGGAGGCGGGTGCCGGGTTCGCCGAAGTACGGATCGGCGGCCAGCGGCTCTGGCTGCACGCCGAGGGCGCCCGGTCGGGCGGCGCGGTCAAGCCGGCCACAGTCGACGGTGGGCAGATCACCTACCCGGACGCGTACCCCGGGGCGGATCTGCGGTACCTGCTCCACGCGACCGGAATCCGCAAGGTGATCGACCTGGCCGGCCCGGACTCGCCGACCAGCTACACGTTCCGACTCTCCACCGTGGACAAGGGACCTGGGCTGAGCGCGCGGGCCCGACCGGACGGGTCGTACCTGGTGAACACCGTGTCGCCGGTCGTCCTGGACCCGCCCGTGGTCTGGGAGGGCGACGACACCACGCTGGCGGCCGGCGCGCAGCCCCGCCTGGCGGTCGTGCAGCGGGGCCGGGACCTGGTCGCCACGTTGAGCGTCGACCAGGCGTGGCTGCGGGCACCCGGGCGGCAGTTCCCGGTACACCTGGACCCCTCGATCACCATCCAGCCGGCCATGCTGGAGGGCACCTTCAAGACGACACCGGGCACGCTGCCGTTCGGCGGGCTCTACATGGGTTCCGACAACTCGTACACGTACCGGTCGGCGCTCCAGTTCGACGTCGGTGCGATCCCCGCCGGCGCCCAGGTCACCTCGGCCCAGCTGGGGCTGAACTTCCTGGCCTGCGTCAAGACCGGCACCACTGGGAGCCCCTGCAACGGCAACCACACCCTGGACGCCTTCCGGATCACCTCGGCCTGGAACCTGTCCACCACGTCGGGGCAGATCACCTACGACCCGACGCTGCTCGGTTCGTTCACCTACCTGGAGAACTCGACCACCTGGATGACGTGGCCCGTCACCGGTGTGGTGTCGGCCTGGGTCAACGGCACCCAGCCGAACAACGGCCTGCTGATCAAGCGCCGTACCGAGTCGTTGGGCAGCAACGGGGTCAAGGCCTATCCGAGCTGGGCCGCGGACGTCCGGGCGCCGAAGCTCGACGTCACCTACAACCTCACCGTGCCGTACCTGCAGGCGCCGACCACGGTACGGGCCAACGGTGTCGACCTGGCCTGGACGCCGGCCGGCACGACCGGCTCGGCCGGCTACGAGGTGCACCGTGGCGCGACGGCGGGCTTCACGGCCAGTTCCACCACCCTGGTGGCCGCGGTCGGCGACCGAACGGTCACGACGTACCGCGACTCGACGGCGGCCACGGGCGGCACGTTCACTTACCGGGTGAAGGACCTCGCGGCCGGTACGCTCTCCCTCCCGCGGACGGTGACGCTACCGCCGACGGGTTCGGCCACCACGGTGATCCAGCCGGGCCCGGCCGACGGCCGCAACTCCGCCATGGAGGGCTGGACCCGGGGTGGGACGGTGGCGGAGTTCGGCTGCGCCAACCGGGGCGCGTCTCCCACCGCCGCCGTCGGTAGCGGGTACGCGTACGACGGGATGTTCGCGTACCGGGACGCGCTCTACTTCGACGTGCGGGACATCCCGCAGGGGGCGACGATCCTCAGCGCCACCATGTCGGTGTACCGGTTGAGCCCGACGGGCTGGCCGATGACCGTCCAGGCGCACCGCATCACCCGACCGTGGAAGGAGGGCACCGGCAACGGTGCGTGCACCGGCGACGGCACGAGCTGGGAGGAGAGCGAGGCCGGCCAGCGCTGGCAACAGCCCGGCGGCGACCTCGACCCGGCCGCGGCCAGCAGCGTCAACGTCCCGGCCAACGTCGCCTCGGTGTACGACAACTTCTCGGTCACCGGCCTCGTGCAGGGCTGGGTCCGGGGCACGGCGCCCAACCACGGGATCATGCTGCGCTCGGCGGATGAGGGCATCGGGTACACGTTGAGCTATGCCACGGACGACTTCAACGGGTCGGTGGCGGCGCGCCCCAAGCTGACCGTGACGTACGCCGACAACAGCCCCGGCAAGGGCGCCCGGGTGACGCTGTCGGCGCCCGGCCCGGGGGCCAGGGTTGGCGGCTCGGTGCAGTTGACCGCGGCGGCCGAGGACGACCGGCGGGTGGACCGGGTCGACTTCCAGGTCGACGGGTCCACTGTGGCCAGTGACATCGCGGCACCGTTCGAGGGCACCTGGAACACGGTGCCGGGCGGGAACGGCACCCGGACGGTCACGGTGAGGGCGACCGACGACGCGGGGAACGTGACGACGTCGGCACCCGTGTCGATCACCGTGGACAACACGGCGGTACCGTCGGGTTCGCTCACCGCGCCGGCCGCCGGGGCGGTGGTCAGCGGTGACGTCACGCTCAGCGCGACCGCCTCCGACGACGTGGGGGTGGCCGGTGTGGCGTTCCTCGTCGACGGGGTGAAGGTCGGCGAGGACAGTACGTCGCCGTACTCGGTGACCTGGAAGACGCTCGACCCGCTGGCCAGGATCTTCAACGGTACGCATGACATCTCGGCGGTCGTCACCGACAGCTCGGGCCAGCAGGTCACCACCGCGGTCCGGACGGTCACCGCGAACAACCTCGGCGTCGACCCGTACGCGGTCACCTACACGCTCAACGACCCAGTATCCACTGTGGATGATGTGTTCCCGGCCGCGATGGTGGAGAACACGGCTACCGCGACCGTGCAGGACCCGTACGCGAGCGTGCCGCTCAACCCGGACGGCACCAGCGGCGGCAGCCTGAACCGGGCACTGGGCAACGCGCCGGTCAACGACGGCGGCACGCCGCCGGCGACCTGCCCGACCACCGCGTACTGCCCGACCGTCACGGTCACCAACAACAGCGGTACGGCGTGGCTGAACAGCACCAGGCAGGTCTGGTACCGCTGGTACGCCCCGAACGGCGCGGTGATGTTCGAGGGCCGGTCGACAGCGGGTTTCCCGGCGACGTTCGCCGCGGGCGCGTCACAGGCGTTCCCGCTGACCATCCAGCCGCCGGCCCTGCCGCCGGGTGCCGTCCAGGGCGCGTACCGGCTGCGGATCGACGTGTACGACCCGGCGACGGCGACGTGGTTCGCGGCGAGGGGCAACCCGCCGACCGACAACCCGATCATCATCGACAAGGCGCTGTCCACGAAGATGGGCCTGGAGCGGTACTACCAGTACGACGCCGAGGCGGTCGGCGCGGGGATGACCTCGCTGACCAACGTGGCCAACGGCAACATGTTGCTGCGCTGGACTCCGTTCTTCGCGCCAGGTCGGGGTCTGGCCACGATGACCGACCTGACCTACAACTCGCTCGAGGACCACTCGAAGAGCCCGGCCGGCAACAACGTCTCGCTGTCGATCAGCGGGCTGATCCGGCTCGGCGAGCCGATGGACATCCACCCGAACAAGGCCGACGAGATCTCCGGCAACGCGAACAAGTTCGTCGAGTTCGCCGACGGTGACGGCAGCGTGCACCGGTTCACCGGTACCACCGGCGCCGACGGGGTCACCCGGTGGCAGGAGCCGCCCGGGGTGAACCTGTACCTGCGCAGCCTCGCCGCCGGCGACCCGAAGGGACGCTGGGCGCTGACCCGGCCGGACAAGCTGACGTTCTACTTCGACGTGGATGGGTTCCCCACGCTGGTGGAGGACCGCAACGGCAACCGGATCACGTTCACGCTCGAGGACACTCCGCCGGGCGAGGACCCGGGCGGGCCGAAGAAGCGGGTCACCGCGGTGACCGACGCCGGCGGGCGCAGCTTCACCATCGACTACTGGGCCAAGGACGAGATCAAGAAGGCGCACGTCCGCGGGAAGATCCAGACGATCCGTGACCACACCGGCAGCCGGCTCGACTTCGACTACTACGAGGACGGCAACCTGCTGCGGCTGACCCAGCGCGGCGGCACGAAGGCCAACGGCGAGTTCCTGCCCGACCGCTCGTTCGTGTTCACGTACACCACGTCCAACGGCGCCGGCC
>Ga0209481_10000134_pt1 | contig 32304 bp, 29 predicted proteins | sample SoiMetdeltSBSDD3_FD_187598 | JGI IMG/M metagenome (GOLD analysis project Ga0209481, IMG submission 187598) | Bulk soil microbial communities from a Populus tree surrounding site in Tennessee, USA - Soil MetaG P. deltoides SBSDD3 (SPAdes) (version 2) | ecosystem: Environmental > Terrestrial >...
TGTAACTATGACGCTTCCCCGGGCGGAAGGGAAGGGTCGGAGGCGTGCTAGTTGCAAGATGCATGGTAGAAATTTCGCGGATGATCCACGGGCCGGAGTGGCGACCCGATCAATTGACGGTCGCCGCTCCGGTCGATCCGATTCGGGGCGGTGAAACATCCGCCACCTGGCTGATTTCCGCAGGTGAATCCCTCACCAGGGCGCGCTGCCGGTCCGCGTGAGCGACGAGCCGGTGGCGCAGCCGGACCAGCCAGTCGGGTTCGGGCCCGTCCGATTCGACGCGATCCAGGACGGCCGGCAACCGGACGAGCCACGCGGCCGCGCGCGCCGCGACGAACACCGGCAGTAACGAGAGGTCGCCGTCCGGCAGCGGGCGCACCTCGCGGTACCCGGCGAGGAACGCGTCGAACGCCGGGCCCGGGCCGAGGTCCCGGACCGCCGCGGCGATGTCCGCGACGAACCACGACCGCCCGGCCTCGTCGAGGTCGTACGCGGCGAGGCGGTCGCCGACCCAGGCGAGGTTGTCCAGCTCGTAGTCGCCGTGCACGAACCCGTACCGCGACGCGTCCCGGGGTAGCGTGCCGAGCCGGGCGGCCAGCGGACCGGACAGCTCGGAGAACCAGTCCCGACCCGGGCCGGACGGACCGTCCCGGTGCAGCCGGGCCAACCCGGCGCCCCAGGCCCGCGCCCGCCCCGGCGTCAGCTCCTCGACGTCGATCTGCTCGCCGGGCGCCGCGCGCACGAGCATCGCGTGCACGCGGCCGTGCCCGGGTACGTCCACGGTCTCCACGAGCCGCCCGCGCAGGGACGGTACCGGCGGCGCCACCGCGTCGAGCCCGGACTGCACCCGGGCCACCCAGGCCAGGTCGGCCCGGCGCCGGTACCCGTCGGGTGTGAACCGCAGGAATGCTCCGTCGAGGGCGAACACGTGGTTCGCGCTGGACCGGTGGTGCCGGGCCACCCCGGGGTGGTAGCCCCACCGGGCTGCGACCGCGTCCGCGACCGGGCTGCGCCGCGTGCCGTCGAGCGTCGCGACCAGCCGGGCGAGCTGCCGCAGCGGCATCACGCCTGGACGTCCACGCGCTCCACGATGACCACCGGGATGTCCCGCTCGGCCTTCTTCTGGTAGCTGTCGTACGTCGGGAAGATCCGGGCCATCTCCGCCCACAGCGCCGGCTTCTCGGCCGGGTCCGCCGGCCGGGCCCGGGCCCGGAACGTCTCCGCCTCGACCTGCACCTCGACCTCCGGGTTGGCGACGAGGTTCAGGTACCACGCCGGGTGCTGGCGGGAACCGCCGTTCGAGGCCACGAGCAGGTACCGCTCGCCGTCGCGTCCATAGTAGAGAGCCGTCCGGCGTAGCCGGCCCGACTTCCGGCCGCGCGTGGTGAGCAGCAGCGCCGGCACGCCGTAGAAGATGTGACCCTTCGCCCCGTCGCTCTCCACGTACCGGCGAATATGCTTGGCCACCCAGTCGGTCGGGCTGTCCAGTACCTGTTCCTCCGCCATGGCCCCAGCCTAGGACAAAGGATCTTCGAATGACGACCGTGGATGTGCACACGCATCACTACACCCGCGAGTACTTCGACGCGGTCCGCAACAGCGGCGGCGACTACTCGTTCGCCAAGGACCCGACCGGGCGGGACATCATCACCCTGCGCGGCGCCCGGTTCTTCGGGGTCACGCCGGCGATGACCGACCTGGCTGCCCGGCTGGCGGCGATGGACGAGGCCGGCGTGGACATCGCGGTGCTCTCGCTGTCCACGCCGAACGTCTTCTTCCTCGGCCCGGACGCGCAGCCGGAGCTGGCCCGCCGGATGAACGACGCGTACGCCCGGGCCGCGGCCGAGCACCCGGACCGGATCCGGGCGTTCGCCTCGATCCCGATGGACAACCCGGACGCCGCCCTCGCCGAGCTGCACCGCGCGATCGGCGAGCTGCGGTTGAACGGCATCATCCTGCTGAGCAACATCGGCGGCCGGCCGCTGACCGACCCGGCGTACCGGCCGTTCTTCGCCGAGGCGAACCGGATGCGCCTGTGCATCTTCCTGCACCCGATGATCCCGGCGGCCGGCCAGGAGTCGCTGCGCGAGTTCGTCCTCGGCCCGATCGTGGCGTTCCCGTTCGACACCACGCTGGCCGTCGCGCGGATGTGTTACGCGGGCATGTTCCGCGCGTACCCGGACATCCGCTGGATCGTCGCGCACGCCGGTGGCGCGGTCCCGTGGCTGCTCGAGCGGCTCGACAACGGGTACCGGGACTTCGCCGAGAACCGGGAGCACATCGACGAGCTGCCGAGCGTGTACCTGAAGCGGCTCTACTACGACACGGTCACGTTCAGCCCGCACACCCTGGGCATGCTGCGCGACCTGTTCGGTGCCGAGCACATGGTGATGGGCAGCGACTTCCCGCACCTGCTCGGCGCGATCGACCGGGCGGTACCGTCGATCCGGTCACTGCCGATGCCGGCCGTCGAGCAGGACCGCATCCTCGGCGGTACCGCGCTGAGCATCATGAATAACGCCGGCGCAGCTCCCGCTTGAGTACCTTGTGGCTGGGCCCGAGGGGCAGCTCGTCGACGTACCGCACCTGGCGCGGGTACTTGTGCCGGCCCAACCGCTGGCGGCACCAGGAGATCAGCTCGTCCTCGGTCGGCACCGCGGTCGCGGTGCGGTCCGGTACGACCACCGCGCAGACCTCCTCGCCGAGTGCCTCGTCCGGCAGGCCGATGACTGCCACCTGCACCACGGCCGGGTGCCGGGCGATGACCTCCTCGACCTCCCGCGGGTACACGTTGAATCCGCCCCGGATCACCAGGTCCTTCTTGCGGTCGACGACCGAGACGAACCCGTCCGGGTCCTTGCGGCCGAGGTCGCCGCTGCGGAACCAGCCGTCCACCACCGCCTCGGCGGTCGCCTCCGGCCGGCCGAGGTAGCCGGCGAAGACGTTGTGCCCGCGGATGACGATCTCCCCCAGCTCGCCGGCCGGCAGCAGCTCGATGCGGTCGTCGACGTCCGCGCGGGCGACCTCGACCTCGATACCCCAGATCGGGTGGCCGACCGTGCCCGGCCGCACCCCGAAGTGCGGCTGGTTGGTTGTCGCGGTCGGCGAGGTCTCGGACAGCCCGTACCCCTCGTAGATCGTGGTGCCGAACGCGGCGTTGAACCGTTCGAGCACGGCCAGCGGCAGCGACGCGCCACCGGAGACGCACCGCCGCAGCCGGGGCAGCCGCTCGACCGAGGCGGCGGCGTCGAGCAGCGCGTGGTACATCGTCGGTACGCCGTGGAAGACGTCCACGCCTTCGCGCACCATCGTCTCGATCGCGGCCGCCCCGGTGAAGCGGGCCATCAGCACCAGCGTGCCGCCGGCCCGGAACGTGCCGTTCATCGAGACCGACTGGCCGAACGAGTGGAACAGCGGCAGGCAGCCGAGCACCACGTCGGAGGAGCGCACGTCGTGGACGTCGAAGACGTTGACGGTCGCGTTCAGCACCAGGTTGAGATGAGTGAGTAGGGCTCCTTTGGACCGGCCGGTGGTACCGCTGGTGTAGAACACCACCGCGGTGTCGCCGGGCTCCCGGGACACGTACGACGGCAGCGGCGGGAGCCCGTCGCAGACGTCTTCCAAGCGCTGGCGGTCGCCGGCGTCCGGGCCGTCATCCCGGCGCTCGCTGCGCTCGCGCGGGCCCACCGTCACCACGGGGACGCCGGCGGCGTCGGCCGCGGCGGTGCCCATGGCGAGCTGGCTGGTGTGGCAGATCAGCAGCTTCGCGCCGCTGTCCCGGAGCAGGTACGCCGCCTCGTCGGCGGTCAGCAGCAGGTGCACCGGCACGACCACGGCGCCGAGCGCGAGCGTGCCGTAGTACGCCCGCGGGAAGTCCACCACGTTGGGCACCAGCAGGGCCACGGTGTCGCCGGCGCCGATGCCGAGCGTGCGCAGGCCGGCCGCGTACGCCCGGGCGTCCAGCCACAGTTCCGCGTACGTCTCCCGGACCTGTCCGTCGACGACGGCCACGGTGTCCGGGTGGCGGCGCGCGGCCTCGGCGAGGACGCACGCCAGGGAGAGCGTCGCCGTCATCCGGCCTCCTCCTCAGCCGAAGGCGCTGACGCCGGTGAGCGCCCGCCCGATGATCAGTTGCTGGATCTGGCTGGTGCCTTCGTACAACGTGGAGACCCGGGCATCGCGGAGGTACTTGCCGACCGGGAACTCGTCGATGTAGCCGTACCCGCCGAAGACCTGCAGCGCGCTGTTCGCGGCCCGGACCGCGGCCTCGCTGGCGAACAGCTTGGCGATCGACGCCTCGGTCGCGTACGGCTCGTGCCGGTCGATCAGGTCGGCCACCTGCCAGACGAGCAGCCGGGCGGCCGCGGTGTCCACCGCGATCCCGGAGATGAGCTGCTGGACCAGCTGGTGGGCGGCGATCGGCTTGCCGAACTGCTCGCGCTGCCGGGCGTACCGCACGGCGGCGTCGAGGCAGCCCTGCGCGATGCCGACGCAGCCGGCCGCGAGCGACATCCGGCCCTTGGCGAGCGCGGCCATCGCGATCCCGAAGCCCTTGCCGAGCTGGCCGAGGCGGGCCGAGTCGCGCACCCGCACGCCGTCGAGGGTCAGCTCGGCGGTGGCCTGCCCGCGCAGCCCCAGCTTGCCGCGGATCTCCCGGCGGGACAGGCCGGGCGACTCCGCCGGTACCAGGAACGCGGTGATCCCGCGGTGCCCGGGCCCGCCGGTCCGGGCGAAGACCAGCGCGAGCCGGGCCCAGGTCCCGTTCGTGATGAACGTCTTCGTGCCGGTCAGCACCCACTCGTTGCCCTCGCGCACGGCGCGGGTGGTCAGCGACGCGGCATCGGAGCCGGTACCCGGCTCGGTCAGCGCGAAGCAGCCGAGCAGGGTGCCCGAGCACAGCGCCGGCAGCCAGCGGTGCTTCTGCTCCTCGGTGCCGTACCGGGCGATCGACGCGGCGACGAGGCCGAGCGAGACCGAGACGACGCCGCGCACGGCCGGGTCGCCGCGGCCTAGCTCCTCGAGCACGAGACAGTAGGTGAGGTGGTCGCCGCCGGAGCCGCCGTACTCCTCGGGGATCGTCAGCCCGAAGAACCCCAGCTCACCCAGGCGCGCCAGCACCTCGGTGTCGATGGACTCGGTCCGGTCCCACTCGCTGGCCCTGGGCGCGAGCAGGCGGTCGGTGACGTCGGCGGCGAGCTGCCGCACCGCCTCCTGCTCCGGTGCGAGCGACAGGTCCATGCCAGTAAACTAGCGGTGAAAGTTTTCTCCCGTCCAGAGAGAGGTTCGCGCATGGCCCGGCCGCGGCAGGCGTTGTTGAGCCGGCAGCGCATCGTCGACGCCGCCGCCGCGTTGATCGACGCCGAGGGCCTCGACGCGCTGTCGACCCGGCGGCTCGCCGCCGAGCTCGGCGTGCGCGGCCCGTCGCTGTACAACCACTTCCGGACCAAGGAGGAGATCCTGGACGCGGTGGCGGACAGCATCACCGCGCAGGTCGACACCTCGTTCTTCGGTACCCACGGCTGGCCCGACGCGTTGCGCCTGTGGGGCCACTCGTACCGCGCCGCGCTCGCCGCGCACCCGCACATCGTGCCGTTCCTCGCGCAGGGGCCGGGCCGCCGGCCGGCCGCGCTCGCGATGGCCGACGCGGTCTACGGCGGGCTGGTGACCGCGGGCTGGCCGCCCGCGCGCGCCACGCACATCGGCGCGCTGATGCGCTACTTCGTGGCCGGCTCGGCACTCGGCTCGTTCGCCCGCGGGTTCGTCGAGGACCCGCAGCTGTACGCGACGCAGTACCCGCATCTGACCCAGGCGCACCGGCTCCCCGAGCACCAGACGAGCGTCGACGAGGGCGCGTTCGCGCTCGGCCTCGACGCGCTGATCGACGGACTCGCCCGGATCTACGACACCTTGGAGCAGCGATGAACCGCGACCGGCTCTACATCGACGGGCAGTGGGTGGCGCCGGCCGGCGCCGGCACGGTGCCCGTGGAGAACCCCGTCACCGAGGAGACCCTCGGCCACGTCCCGGCCGGGACCGCGGCCGACATCGACCGCGCGGTGGCCGCCGCCCGGGCCGCCTTCCCCGGCTGGGCCGGCGCCGGCCCGGCCGACCGCGCGGCCGCGCTCGGCCGGTTGCACACCGCCCTGTCCGCGCGGGCCGGCGAGATCGCCGCCACCGTCGCCCGCGAGCTGGGTACGCCGCTGAAGGTCTCCACCCGGATCCAGGCCGGGCTGCCGCTGACCGTCCTGCGCGGGTACGCGGACCTGGCCGGGAACCCGCCGGCCGAGGAGACGATCGGCAACTCGCTCGTGGTCCGCGAGCCGATCGGGGTGGTCGGCGCGATCACGCCCTGGAACTACCCGCTGCACCAGGTGATGGCGAAGCTCGCGCCGGCGCTGGCCGCCGGGTGCACGGTCGTGCTGAAGCCGAGCGAGCTGACCCCGCTCGTGGCGTACCTGCTCTTCGACGCGATCGACGAGGCCGGCCTGCCGCCGGGCGTGGCCAACCTGGTCACCGGCACCGGACCGGAGGCCGGCGAGGCGCTGGCCGCGCACCCGCACGTCGACATGGTCTCGTTCACCGGCTCGACCGCGACCGGCCGGCGGATCTCGCACCTGGCCGCGGACCGGATCGCCAAGGTCGCGCTGGAGCTGGGTGGCAAGTCGGCCAACGTGATCCTGGACGACGCCGACCTCGGTACCGCGGTCAAGGTCGGCGTCGGCAACGCGTTGCTCAACTCGGGCCAGACCTGCACGGCGTGGACCCGCATGCTGGTCCACCGCAGCCGGTACGACGAGGCGCTGAACCTGGCCGGCTCGGCCGCGCGGCGGTACGCGATGGGCGACCCGTTCGACGAGGCGACCCGGCTCGGCCCGCTGGTCTCCGCGGCCCAACGCGACCGGGTCCGGGGCTACCTCACCCGCGGCACCGACGAGGGTGCCCGGCTGGTCACCGGTGGGCTGCACGCGGCCGTCCCCGAGCGGGGCCACTTCGTCGCGCCGACCGTGCTCGCCGACGTCAAACCGGACAGCACCGTGGCGCAGGAGGAGATCTTCGGTCCGGTCCTCGCGGTGCTGCCGTTCGACGACGACGACGAGGCGGTGGCGATCGCGAACAACTCCCGGTACGGGCTGGCCGGCGCGGTCTGGTCGGCGGACGAGGAGCGGGCGATGGCGGTCGCGCGGCGGATGCGCACCGGCGCGGTCGACGTCAACGGCGGCCGGTTCAACCCGCTGGCCCCGTTCGGCGGGTACAAACAGTCGGGCCACGGCCGGGAACTGGGCGTGCACGGGTTCCTGGAGTTCACCCAGACCAAGGCGATCCAGCGATGAGGGCGCTGGTGTCCCGCGCCGCCGGCGGTCCCGCCGGACTGGCCGTCGAGGAGGTACGGCCGCCGGACCTCGGGCCGGGCCGGATCCGGGTCCGCATCCGCGCGGCCGGCGTCTGTCACTCTGATCTGTCCATGGTGGACGGTACGCTCGCCCCACCCTTCCCGCTGGTGCTGGGCCACGAGGCGGCCGGGGTGGTCGAGGAGATCGGTGCCGGCGTGACCCGGGTCGCCGTCGGCGACCACCTGGTGCTCAACTGGGCGCCGGCCTGCCGGCGGTGCTGGTTCTGCGGGCACGGCGAGCCGTGGCTCTGCGAGACCTTGGGCCGCCCCGCGGCGCCGGGCGGCGCGCTGGCCGACGGTACGCCGGTGCACGTGACCCTCGGCGTGGGCGCGCTCGCCGAGGAGGTGGTGGTCGACGAGATCGCCGCGATCCCGGTCCCCCGCGACCTGCCGCTGGACCTGGCCGCGTTGCTCGGCTGCGCGGTGCTCACCGGTACCGGCGCCGTCCGCTACACCGCAGGGGTCCAGAGTGGAGAGTCGGTCGCCGTGATCGGCCTCGGCGGGGTGGGCCTCTCCGCGCTGATCGCGGCCCGGGCGGCCGGCGCCGGCCCGGTGATCGCGACCGACCTCTCCCCCGCCAAGCGGGACCTGGCCCTGGCCGCGGGCGCCACCGACTTCGTCGTCTCCGACGAGCGGCTGCCGAAGGAGATCCGGGCCCGGACCGGCGGTCGCGGCGCGGACCACACGTTCGAGTGCGTCGGGCGGGCGGTGACCATCCTGGCCGCCTGGCGGGCCACCCGCCGCGGCGGCCGGGTGACCGTGGTCGGCATCGGCGCGAAGGACGACCTGGTCAGCCTCGGCGCGCTGGACATCTTCCACTCGGCGCGGACGCTGCGCTCGTCCGTCTACGGCTCGTCCGACCCGGACCGGGAGGTCCCCGAGTTGGCCGCCGCCGTCCTGAGCGGTGCGTTGGAGCTCAGCCCGCTCGTCACCGACCGGGTCGGGCTCGCCGACGCGCCGGCCGCGTTCGGGCGGATGGCCCGCGGGGAGGGAGCGCGTACCCTCGTGCTCTTCGATTAGGACAGCAGCCGCGCCAGCTCCACCCGGGACCGGATGCCGAGCCGGCTGAAGATGTTGCGCATGTGGTGGTCGACGGTCCGGGTGCTCAGCAGGAGCTGGGCCGCGACCTCCCGGTTGGTGGCGCCCTCCACCACCAGCCGGGCGATCTGCCACTGCTGCGCGGTGAGCGTCTCCGCGACCGCGACGCCGCCCGCGTCGACCTGCTCGCCGGCCGCCCGCAGCTCGGCGTTGGCCTGGTCGACCCAGGTCCGGGCGGCGAACCGCTGGAACGTCTCGGCCGCGCTGTGCAGGTGCTCGCGGGCGTCCCGCGGGCGGCGGCAGCGGCGCAGCTCCCGCCCGTACAGCAGCTGGGTCCGGGCCTGCTCGAACTCGACGCCGCCGGCCCGGTGCAGCCGCAGCGCCTCGCGGAACTGCTCCTCGGCCTCGCCGCTGCCGCGCGGCGCGAGCAGCGCCCGGCAGCGGGCCACCAGCGCCCGGCGGGCCGGGTCGCCGGTGCTGCCCGCCCACCGGTCGAAGATGTCCAGCGCGGTCGCCGCCTTGGTGGACCGGTCGCTCCGGTCGGCCGACCGCGCGGCCGCCTCGACCAGGTGCGGCGTCGCCATCACCTGGACCACCACGTGGCCGCGGCCGGTGGCCGGGTCGGCGAGCGCGTCGAGCCGGGTCACCGCGTCGGCGCTGCGGCCGGCGGCGACGTCGAGCATCGCCAGCGCCCATTCGCTCAGCGCGCGGGGCCGGGTGGCCCGACCGGGGGCACCCGCACCGGCCGTGCCCGCGGCGGCCAGTTCCCCGATCCGGCGCTGGCACGACTGCCGGTCCCCGCGGACCGCGGCGAGCACGGCGAGCATCGCGAGGTGGTTGCCGGCGCAGTTCTCCTGGCCGCTCGCCCGCGCGGAGCGCAGCCCCTCCAGCGAGGTGGCGGTCGCCGCGTCGTACCGGCCGAGCCAGTACTCGGCGGAGGCCATCATCTCCAGCGCCCGGGGCAGCTCCGCCACGCCGCCGCAGGCGCGGGCGAGCTCGACCGCGCGGGCCGCGTGCCGGTAGGCGCCACCGTCGTCGGCGAGCAGCAGGCTGGCCGCGCTCGCCCAGGTCAGCGCGGCTGCCTCGTCGAGCTGCGCGGCCAGCGCGACGACCCGGCGCAGCGGCCCGATGGCGTGCCGGTGCCGGCCCTGGAAGGTGGCCGAGAAGCCGGCGATGTACTCGAACATCAGCTCCGCACCGAGCGGCTCGTCCGGCCGGCGCAGCACCGCGGCCCGGCGCTCGATGTCCGCGTACCGGAACAGGTCGCCGCAGAAGCAGATCGCCTCTCCGGCCCGCATCAGCGCGCCGATCGCCAGGTGCCGGTGCCCGTCGGCGAGCTTGTCGGCGGCGGCCAGCAGCGACTGCAGCGCCGCCGCGGCCGCGCCGGAGCGCAGCTCCATCTCCCCGGCCAGCAGCTGGGTCCGGCCCTCGACGTCACGGTCCTCGGCAGCCGGGCGGACCCGGTAGAGCAGCATGCGGGCCCGGTTCGGGCTGCCGGCCAGCCACGCGTACCGGGCGGCGTCGACGAGGCGGGTCGCCGCGCGGGCCGGCTCGGCGGTGAGCTGCGCGGCGCGTTCCAGCGCGGCCGACGCGGTCGCGTACCCACCGGTGTGCTCGGCGGTGTGCTTGCCAAGGCCGCCGGCCGCGTCGGCCAGCTCCGCGGCCAGGCGCGGATCCGGGCCGGGTGCTGCGGCGGCGAGGTGCACCGCCCGGCGCAGGCGCTGCCGGTCGTGGTCGAGCGTGCGCGCCAGCAGCAGGTGGGCGGCGCGGCGCTGGGCCAGCGGCGCCTCCTCGTAGGCGAGCGCGCGGACCACCGGCTGGGCGAAGGAGACTCCACTGTGGTCGACCCGGACCAGGCCGGTCTTCTCGGCCGGCGCGAGCGCGGCGATGTCCACACCGGACACGTGCGCCGCCCGGACCAGGCCGGCGGCGTCCAGCTCCTCGTCGGCCGCGGCGACCAGTAGCAGCCACCGGGTCCGCGCGGGCAGGCGGACCAGCCGCGCCCGGTACGCCCGCCGCAGCAGGCTCTCCGGCGGCAGCACGGTCGGCAGCGGCTCGTCCCCCTCGCGCTGCGCGGTGGTCAGCGACCGGGCCAGGTCGGCGAGCGCCTGCGGGTTGCCGGCGCCGACCGCGGCGAGGATCGCGCCGGCGCCGGCGGGCAGCCCCTCGGGCACCAGATCCGCCAGCATCCGGCGGCTGCCGTGCTGATCGAGCCCGGCCAGGCGCAGCGCCGGTACGCCGCCGAACGGGTGTTCGGCGCCGTCCCACGAGCCGCCGAAGACGACCGCGACCGGGCTCGCGTCGACCCGGCGGGCGACGAACGCCAGCAGCCGCGCGGACGCCGGGTCGAGCGCGTGCGCGTCGTCCACAGTGCACAGTACGGGCTGCTCGTGCCCGACCCGGCCGAGCAGGTCCAGCACCGCGACCGACAGCAGCAGCCGCTCGTCGCGGGCGCAGCCGCCGCCGTGGACCGCTCGGCTCAGCACCGCGGCCTGCACCTCGGGCAGCGTGCGTACCCGGCCGGCGACCGGTTGCAGCAGCCGGTGCACGGCGGCGTACGGCAGGCCGGCCTCGTCGTCGTACCCGGCGGTGGTGAGCACCGTGAACCCGGTCGCCTGCGCGGCCGCGCGGTCGAGGAGCGCGGTCTTGCCGAGACCGAGCTCCCCCTCGATCAGCAGGGCTCCGCCGTGGCCGGCCGCCGCGCGGCGCAGCAGGGCCGCGATCGCGTCCAGCTCCCGGTCCCGGCTGTACAGCGAGGCTATATGCACCGTCGATGCATCAACCACATGACCAGTGTTACCTAGAGGTAACCGATTGGAAAGAGCCGGCGATTCTGCCGATGCGCGGCCGGCCGGGTCCGGGCACGCTGGGCGGAATGACGTACCGTTTCCAGTCCTTCGACGGCACCTCGATCGCCTACCAGGACTGGGGCCCGCGGGCGCAGACCCCGCCGGTCGTCCTGCACCACGGGTTCATCGCCGACGCGACCACGAACTGGGTCGGCCCGGGCATCGTCGACGCGCTGGTCGCCGCGGGCCGCCGGGTGGTCGCGCCCGACGCCCGCGGCCACGGTGCCTCGGACAAGCCGCACGACCCCGGGCGGTACGGCGAGGAGGCCATGGTGCTCGACCTCACCGCACTCCTCGGCGAACTGGACGTCGCCCACGCCGATCTGGTCGGCTACTCGATGGGCGGCGTGGTCGCGGCCGCCGCGGCGACCCGGGACGCGCGGATCCGGCGGCTGGTCGTCGCCGGGGTCGGCGCGAGCCTCGCCGAGCTGGGCGGGGTGGACCGGACGGCGGTGCCGACCGCCGAGGTGCGGGCCGCCCTGCTCGCCGAGGATCCGGCCACGGTCCGGCTCTCCCCCGCCGCCGGTTTCCGGCAGCTCGCCGACGCGATCGGCGCCGACCGGGTCGCGCTCGCCGCGGTGGCCTCCGCCGGCCGGCCGCGGACCATCGCGCTGGACCGGATCACCGTGCCGACGCTGGTCCTGTGCGGCAAGGACGACCTGCTGGCGACCCGGCCCGAGGTGCTGGCGGCGGCCATCCCGGGCGCGGTCCTGCGGGTCGTGCCCGGGGACCATCTCAGCGCGGTACGTGAGCCCGAGTTCGTCGCATCGATCGTGGACTTCCTGACGCCCGATCGAGCTGGCTAGGACGCGAGCAGCGCGGCGACCGACCGGATCATCACTGCGCGCGCTTCGGCGACCGACAGACCCAGCGCGTCGCGCAGCATCGCCCAGGCCGGCCACATGGTCACCACGGTGAGCGCGTGGACGAGCTGCTCCCGCTGCCCCCCGACCCGGTCGAGCTCGGTCGCGAACAGCTCCTCGATCTCCGCCCGTACCCGATCGATGTGCCGCACCCGGTTGCGGCGTAGCTGGGCGGAGAAGGGCTCCCGCGCGTGCGCGGCCCGCGCGGCCGGCGCGATGAACTCGAGCATCCGCGCCCGCTGCCGGCAGAACTCGTCGACCCGGCGGTCCAGCGGCAGGTCCGGCGGTACCGGCCGGAACCGCGCGTCCTGCTGGGCCATGAGCCGCTCGTTGGTCGCCGCGAACAGGGTCTCCATGTCCTTGAAGTTGATCCAGAGAGCGCGCAGCGAGACCCCGGCCCGCTCGGCGATCCGCTCCCCGGTCGGGCGCAGGTCGCCCTCGGCGAGCAGCGCCAGGTGCGCGTCGACGATGGCGCTGCGCGTCCGCTCGGCCCGTGCCGTACGGCCGTCGACGCGGGCGGAGGCATTGGCGAAGGTCCGGCCTTCCGCGGCTGGTGTCATGGCACGGACAGTCTAGAGGCCGGTCGTCGGACGCCCGCCGATCGCCTCCTGGAGCCAGATCTTGGCCCGGATCACCGGCCGGCGGAACCGCTCCTCGCGGTGCCCCGCGCGGGTCAGCTTCTGGGTACCGTGCCGGCGGTCCGGCCGGTACCGCCAGCGGGCCCACGGCGAGTGCGGCCGGCCCACCCGCCAGGCGCCGATCAGCAGCAGCAGCGGGATGAACAGGCCGATCAGGCCGGTCCATATCTTCCCCTTCAGCAGCGTGACCACGGCCAGGAACAGGTTGAACGCCAGCGCGATCGCACCCGAGACCCAGGGCGCGGAGACCTCCGGGTTGTCGAGGTTCTCCAGGAACGACTCGACGATGAACGGGCGCAGCCCGAGCAGCAGCAGGCCGGTGCAGGCGATCGCGACGAAGACCGCGTCGATCGAGGTCCGACCCTGGGTGGTCCAGTAGACGTCCTTCAGGTGCAGGATCAGCGCGAACTCGTCGAGCACCAGCGCGGAGCCGATCCCGAACAGCGCGGCCGTCGCGGCCGTCCAGCCGACCAGGTCGTCCGGGATGGTGAACGCGGCGATGCCGCCGATGAGCATGAACACCACGCCGAAGACGACGTGGTGGATGTGCGTCCCGCCCGGCGTCACGTTCCCCGGCCACCAGGAGACGCCGGCCCGGATCATCCGGACCGAGAACCGGATGAAACCGAAGGCGAGGATCATGCCGACGAAGAAGCAGAACAGCGGCAGCCGGCCGGTGTCGACAATGGATCGCTCGAACCAGCCGACTGTGTGCACGTAAGATATGATATGTCCATTGCTATCGACCGGGTGGCCGGTCCGTCTGCCCCGGCCCGGCGCTCGGCGTGGGCGGCGGCGGCACCGGCAGCGTCGGGCTCGGCAGGGGCGGCGGCGCGGGCAGCGACGGCTTGGGCTCCGGGGCCACCGAGCTCGGCGCGGGGGCGGGCGCGGACGGGGTGGGCCTTGCCGATGGCGTCTCGGCCGGGAACTTCGGCTTGCCGAACCGGAACCGGTCCGGGTCGAGCTTCATCGCCGCGGTGGTGTTCTCCATGAACTGCCGCCAGATCGGCCCGGGATAGTTGGCCCCGAAGACGTTGGTCCCGCCGGTCTTGGTCCGCAGCGCGGTCCCGTCGGTGGTGCCGAGCCAGACCGCGGCGGCCAGCGCCCCAGTGTAGCCGACCATCCAGGTGTGCGCGTTCAGCGTGACACTGGTACCCGCCTGCCAGGTCCCGGTCTTGCCCGCGACGTCCCAGCCGTTGTCCAGCTTGGCCGCCTCGACCTGGCGCAGCGTCCAGTTCAGCTCGTTGATCTGGTCCTGGTTCAGCCCGACGTCGCTCTGCTGCAGCCGCTCCACGTAGACCTCGTCACCGTCCTGGGTCACCGAGCGCACGAAGTGCGCAGTGGCCCGCTTCCCACCGGCCGCGAGCGTGGCGAGGCCGTTCGCGTGGTCCAGCACGGTGACGCCGTACTGGCCGATGCCCAGCTCGGTGGAGAAGTTGCCGATCACGTCCTGGCCCGACTTGCCGCGCAGGTCGACGCGGACCGGCTGGGCCTTGCCCTTCTCGTTGGCCCACATCGAGTCGATGCCCGCCTTGATCGCGGTGTCCAGCACGTTCGCCGCGCCCAGCCGCTCGGTCAGCTCGAAGAACGTCACGTTCAGCGAGGCGACCGTCGCCTCCCAGAGCATGCAGTCCGGCTGGCACGGCGCGCTGCTCGCGTTGCGGATCGGCCCGGCCGCGCTGGCCTTGGTCCGGCCGGACGCCGGGAACTCCTTGCTCGCCGGGGTGTTCCAGTGCGACTTGACGGAGATCTTCTGGCGCAGCGCCTCGGCGAGGTCGTACACCTTGAACGACGAGCCGGGCGGGTGCGATCCGAAGCCGCGGGGCGTGCCGTCCGCGGCGTAGTACCAGCCGGCGTAGTCCGCGCCGGTACCGTCGTTGCCGCCGTAGTAGGCCAGTACCCGGCCGCTGCCGGGCTCGACCGCGACGAGTGCTGCCTGCCAGTTCTTCGGCTGCCCGCGAACCGCGGACGGCGCGGTCGACCGGCGGATGTCGGCGGCCGCCTCCGCGGCGTCCTGTGCCCGCTTGTCGATCGTCGTCACGATCCGGAACCCGCCGTCCTCGATGTACCCGGCCGGCTTGTCCTTGAACGCGTCGGTCTGCCGCAGCTCGCTGAGCGCGTGCGCGACCACGAGGCCGGTCGGTCTGTCCAATCCGGACTGTCGCGAGCCCGGGTCGTACTCCTTCACCGTCTCCGGGTACCTCAGCTCGGCGGCCTCGGCCGGGGTCAGGTAGCCGAGCTTCACCATGCCGTCGCGCACGTACCCCCAGCGGGCCTTGGAGTTCTCCAGCGCCTTCGGGCCGCGGGTCGGGTCGTACCCGGGTGACGCGTCGGCGTTGTCCGGGTCCGGCTCGGGCTGTTTCACCATCGACACGAGCACCATCGCCTCGGCGACGGTCACCTGCTGGGACACCGGTGCGTTGCGGTTGGCGGTCTTGCCGAAGAACGCCTGCGCGGCCGCCTCCACGCCGTACGCGCCGCGGCCGAACGGTACCGTGTTGAGGTAGAACTCCAGGATCTGCTCCTTGGAGTACTTGTCGTCCAGCTTCCACGCCATCACCGCTTCGCGCACCTTGCGCGAGTACGTGACTCCTTTCAGGTCGGCGGCGATCCGGGCGTACTGCTGGGTGATCGTCGACGCGCCCTGGGTCCTGCCGCCGGTGACGTTGTTCCACGCTGCCCGCAGCACGCTGCGGAAATCCACTCCCTCGTTGGTCCAGAACGTCTGGTCCTCGGCCGCCACGATGGTCTGCTTGACCGCGTCGTTCATCTCGTCGTAGCGCAGGATCGTGCGGTTCTCGGCACCCAGCTTGGCCATCGGCGTGCGGCCGTCGGCGTAGTAGACGGTCGTGGACTCCGGCAGCGCGAGCTGTGCCGGGGTCGGCACACTGTCCACATAGTACGTTCCGAGGGCGAGCGCGGTGCCGGCGAGCACGAGGACGATCGCGATGGCCGCGAAGATCCGGGCCCGGCGCACCTTCTTCGGTACCGGCGGCTTCGGCGTCTTCTCGGCCACCTTCTTCTCGGCCGCGACCGGCACCGCGGGCCGGGTGTCGACGGCGGCCGTGGTGGTGGTCGTCCTCGTGCTGCTGCTCTCGGGGGGCGGAGGCGTCACCCCCGGACGATTCCCGCGCCGGCCCGGATGAAAACCCCGCGGCCGCGTTGACCCTTGCCCGGAAAGCCACATTTCAGGGCCAATCAACAATGACCGATGTGGCCGGCCGTCCTGCCCCACTAGGCTCGTCTGGCATGGACGGTTGTCACTCCTGAACCGGGCCGTCCGGGCAAGCGTTCAGCACGGTTAGGCAGCATCCATGTGTTGGGAGGAGGCAAGTAGTGATGACAGGGCGTCTGCGCCTGTTGGCCGTGGCCGTCACGGTCGGCGCGGCGGTCGCCGCGACCGTCGCGGGCAGTGCCGCGATGGCCGACGGCGACCACCTGCGGAACACCGCACACGCGCAGCTCAGCGGGTACCAAGAAGATCCACTCGTGCTCTCCACGACCGGGAACGGAACCTTCCGGGCGCGCATCAACGACCAGGCTTCGGAGATCACCTACGAGCTGAGGTACGCGGCTCTCGAGGGCACCAACGTCGCGCAGGCACACATCCACCTCGGCGGCCGGCACCAGAGCGGCGGGATCATCGTGTTCCTCTGCACGAACCTCGGCAACGGACCCGCCGGCACCCAGGCCTGCCCGGCCGCGCCGGCCACGGTCACCGGCACGCTCCGGCCGGCCGACGTGATCGGCCCCACCGGTCAGGGCATCACCGCCGGACAGTTCGACGAGTTGGTCCGCGCGATCCGCGCCGGTGTCACCTACGCCAACGTGCACACCACCCCGCAGTACCCGGGCGGCGAGATCAGGGGCCAGCTCAACAACGGCCGCTGAATCGTCCCGACTTCGAAGGGCCGGCCCGCCTCGGGCCGGCCCTTCCATGTTGTGATGTCGAGAGGGCGACGCGTGGCGACCCGCGCGGACCCGGCCGGACGGCACCCTCGTCCCCTCGCCGAGCAGGACCGCAGCCGCTGGCGGCCGGAGTTCGTCGACGAGGGCACCGCGCTGGTGACCCGGGTGCTCGGCTCCGGACCGGTCGGCCCGTACCAGCTGCAGGCGGCGATCGCGGCGGTGCACACCGGGGCCGCCCGGGCGGAGGAGACCGACTGGCGGCAGATCCTCGCGCTCTACGGCCTGCTGGAACGCGTGGCGCCCAACCCGATGGTCCGGCTCAACCACGCGGTCGCGGTGGCCATGGTCCACGGGCCCCGGGCCGGCCTCACCGGCGGTCGGCGCGGCGGTGAGGGCCAGTTCCCGGTTCGCGACCACCGGGCCGGCGGACCGCGGATACTGCGGATGAAGGGAGGGTGGAGATGTGTCGTTGGCTCGCCTACTCCGGCTCACCGATCCTGCTGGACGAGGTGCTCTACAAACCTGCCCACTCGCTCATCGACCAGAGCCGGCACGCCCGGCTCGGTGTGGAGACCACCAACGGGGACGGCTTCGGTATCGGGTGGTACACCGGCGACGCCGGGACACCGGCCATCTTCCGCGGGATCGGCCCGGCGTGGGGCGACCCGAACCTGCGCGAGCTGGCCGACCATGTAAGCTCGCCACTGTTCTTCGCACACATCCGCGCCTCCACCGGTACCGCCGTGCAGGAGACGAACTGCCACCCGTTCCGCTTCCAGCGCTGGCTGTGGATGCACAACGGGTCGATCGCGAGTTTCGCCACGGTCAAGCGGGACCTCGTGCTCGCCGTGGACGCCGAGCTGTACCCGCACATCCAGGGTTCGACCGACTCCGAGGTGATGTTCTACCTGGCTCTCACGCTCGGGCTGCGGGACGACCCGCCCGGCGCGGTCCAGCGGATGGTCGGGCTCGTCGAGGAGACCGGGCGGCGGCACGGCGTCCAGCACCCGATCCAGATGACGGTGGCCACCTCCGACGGCGAGCGGGTGTGGGCGTTCCGGTACTCCAGCGAGCGCAGGACCCGGTCGCTGTACTACAGCACGGACGTGCGGACCCTGCGCGACGCCCACCCGGACAACCCGACGCTGAGCCTGGTCTCCGACGAGTCCCGGCTCATCGTCTCCGAGCCGCTCGGCAACCTGCCCGGCGCCTGGAACGCGGTGCCCGAGTCGACCTACGGCATCATCCAGGAGGGGCAGGACGAGATGCACCCGTTCCGCCCGCAGCCAGTGCGGTGAGTACGGTCGCCGCGGCCACGATGCCGCCGTGGAACCGGTCCAGCTCGAAGTTCTCGTCCGGCGCGTGGTTGCGCTCGTCCACATTGGCCAGTGGAATGCCGTAGCACGGCAGGCCCAGGCCCTCGGAGAGCGCCGCGATCGGCAGGCTCCCGCCGAGCACCGGGACCACCACGGGCGGCCGGCCGTACGCCTCGGCCAGCGCGTCGACCAGCACCCGGGTGTGCGGCGAGTCGGGCGACGTACGGGACGCCTCCATGATGCCCCGGGTGACCCGCAGCTCCGCGTGCGGCAGGTGGCGCGCCACGTGCCCGCGCAGCGCCGCGATGACCGTGTCGCTGCGCTGCCCGGCGACGAGCCGGATGTCGCAACCGGCGACGGCGACGGACGGGATGACGGTACGGTGGTCGCCACCGTCCATACAGGACAGCGTGTTGACGGTGAGCGTCGGGTAGGCGGACCGGTGCCCGAACGGGATCCCGGCCGGCACGTCCAGCCGGTCGAGGCCGGCGTCCGCGAGCGCCGCCGGGACGTCGAGCGGGAGCGCGTCCAGGGCCCGGCGGTCGACCTCGGTCAGCGCCGGCACGCCCCGGTCGTACCCGTCGATGAGGATCCGGCCGTCCGGCGCGCGCATCGTGGCGAGCAACCAGACCAGCTCCCAGGCCGGGTTCGGCGCCACGCCGCCCCAGTTGCCCGAGTGCAGCGGGGCCCGCGCGCCGCGGACCACGATCTCGAACGAGACGATCCCGCGCACGCCCAGGGTCAGCGTCGGATCGCCGCTGGTGTGCACCGGGCCGTCGCTCCAGACGGCCAGGTCGGCGTCGATCCGGTCGCGCAGCGTGGTGAGCGTGGCCCGCAGGTGCGGGCTGCCCATCTCCTCCTCGCCGTCCAGCAGGACGGTCACCGTGCACGGCGGGCCGCCCGCGGTGTCCCGCAGCGCGCGCAGGCCGAGCAGCTGGGCGAGGTGCTGGCCCTTGTTGTCGCCGGTACCGCGGCCGTAGACCCGACCGTTGCGGATGGTGGCCTCGAACGGCGGGCTGTGCCACTCGGCGAGCGGGCCGGGCGGCTGCACGTCGTAGTGGCCGTAGATGACCACGTGCGGGCTGCCCGGCGGGCCGTCCGCGTGCCCCACCACGAGCGGCCAGCCACCGGTCTCCACGATCTCCGCGTCCAGACCGCTGCGCCCGAGCAGGGCCCGGGCGTACCCGGCCGCCTCCGGCATGCCCTCGCCGGTCGCGCTGACGCTGCGGACCGCGACCCACCCGGCCAGCTCGGCCTCGTGCGCGCGGCGGTGCTCCTCGACGTACAACCGGATGCTCACCGGCCCAGACTAGGCGCACGCCGGGCCGCCGCGCGGCACCGAGCTGACTCGCAATCGTTATCTTGAATAGAGAAGCAACTCAATATGGTGAGGGGCATGTCACTCCCCCGGCGCTTCGCTGTGCTCACTGTGGTGTTCGGCGGGGTCGTCGCGCTGGCGACGGCCTCGCTCGCGGTGCCGACCCAGGCATCCAACCGGGACCGGCCGCTGCCGTTCGACCTCGAGACCGCCTCGATCCCGGTCCTGCAACAGGCCCTCGCCAGCCACCGGGTCAGCTCGGTGGACCTCGTCAACGCGTACCAGGTACGCATCCGCGCGCTGAACTCCGACAGGCCCGCACTGACCGCGGTGCGCGCGCTCAACCCGGACGCGGTACGCGACGCCCTGCGCCTCGACGTCGAGCGCCGGCTCGGTCGCGTGCGCGGACCGCTGCACGGCATTCCGGTGCTCGTCAAGGACAACATCGATGTCGCGGGGCTGCCGACGACCGCCGGCGCGCTGGCGCTGCGTGACTCCCGCCCGCGCGGCGACGCGTTCCTGGTCACCCGGCTGCGCGCGGCCGGCGCGGTGCTCCTCGGCAAGACCAACCTCACCGAGTTCGCGAACTTCACCACGGCCGGTATGCCGTCCGGCTACAGCGGGCTCGGCGGGCAGGTGCTCAACCCGTACGACGTGAGCCAGACCCCGAGCGGGTCCAGCTCGGGCTCGGCCGCCGCGGCGGCCACCGCGCTCGCCGCGGTGACCGTCGGCACCGAGACCTCCGGCTCGATCCTGAGCCCAGCGGTGGCCAACTCGCTGGTCGGCGTCAAGCCGACCGTCGGCCTGGTCAGCCGTACCGGCATCATCCCGATCGCGGCCAGCCAGGACACCGCGGGGCCGATGACCCGGACGGTGTACGACGCGGCGGCGCTGCTCACCGCGATGACCGGCATCGACCCGGAGGACCCGGTGACCTCGCGCAGCGCGCCGGTGGTCGGGACCGACTACACCCGGGCGCTGGTGCCGACCGCCCTGCAGGGGGCCAGGATCGGCGTCGCCAGCGCGCCGACCGGCAACCTCGGCGCCGCGTTCACCCGCGCGCTCGACGTGCTGCGTGCGCAGGGCGCGACGGTCGTCCCGGTCACGGTCACCACGACCGGGCTGCCGCCGAGCATCCTCAACTACGAGTTCAAGCGGGACCTCAACGCGTACCTGGCCCGGCTGCCGGCCGACGCGCCGATGAAGACGCTCGACGACGTGGTCCGGTTCAACCTCGCGCAGGTGTCCGACGGGGCGATCAAGTTCGGGCAGACCCTGCTCGTGGCCTCGAACAACATCGACCTGACCGATCCGGTGGCGCGGGCCGAGTACGAGACGAACCGGGACACCGGGATCGCCCTGGCCCGGCAGCGGATCGACTCGGTGTTGCAGGCGGAGAACCTGGACGCGATCGTGTTCGCGGCCAACGGCTCCGCGGGCATCGGCGCCCGGGCGCAGTACCCGTCGGTGGCGGTGCCGATCGGGTACGACCCGGACAACGGGCGTCCGTTCGGCATGACCATCCTGGGTACCGCGTTCACCGAGGCGCCGCTGCTGTCGTTCGCCTACGCGTACGAGCAGGCCGCGCAGGCCTGGCGGCCGCCGTCGCAGGTCAATCCGTCGCTGTTCCGGTGCACCCTGCTGGAGCCGCGGACGCCAAGCTGCGCTCCCTGACGGCTCGGCGTGCCCGGCGTGCTGCGCATGCCGGGCACGCTCGGCGCACACCCGCCCGGCCTGCCCGGACGCCCAACCGAAGCCGGCCACCATGGCGGCCCACAGCGGTAGGAGATGGTGACTAATTAGTCACGTGTTAAGACGGTCACCTATTGCCGGTCGGCGGTGCGACCTCGGTCTCGACCAGGATCTCCGCGTGCAGGGTGCGGTGGACCGGGCACTTGTCCGCCACGCGCAGCAGGTCGTCGCGCTGCTGCTGGCTGAGTCCACCGGTCAGCGTGATGGTGCGCCGGATCCGGTCGATGCGCCCGTCCACGGTGTCGCAGTGCTCGCAGTCCTCGGCGTGGATCCGGTCGTGGTCCAGCGAGACGCTGACCGACTCCAGCGGGTAGCCGCGCCGCTTCGCGTGCCACCGCACGGTCATCACTGTGCAGCTGCCGAGCGCCGCGAGCAGCAGGTCGTACGGTGACGGTCCGGCGTCCGCGCCGCCGGACTCCACCGGCTCGTCGACCCGGAACTCGTGCCGACCCGCCGTCACGCCCGTGTCGAACACGCCCGGCCCCGCGTCCCGCACCACGACAGTCATAGCGGCCAGTATCCCCTCGCCGCCGGGACCGCGCCGGCCGGGCCGGATCTCCACCCGATCGGTCGGGGGTGGGCAAGCTCGCGTTGCCGCGGTCCCCGTACTGCGCCTAGGTTTCCGAGCCGGGGAAGGTCCCCGACGGGTCACGCGGCCGGCCGCCCAGGCCGTCCAACCGTACGCGGCCGGCCGCAGCCCCACCGCAAGGGCATCGCTCGCCATGGCGATGCCCTTGCGGCGCGCGGGCGGACCCGGCGCTGCGCGCAGCGTGCGGTGGCGCGCGGGTTCTACCGGTGGAGCGCCGCCGGCTGAGGCGGCAGCGGGCAGTGCAGCAACGCGCAGACCGTCCGCACCAGCTCCGTCTCGGAGACCGTCATCCCGCCGTCGTGACCGATCACGTCGACCGCCGCCTGGACCAGCCGGGAGGTGTCCTCCGGGGCAAGGCTGTCCAGTGTGGACCACACACCCTCCAGGTCGAGCACACCGCGGGCCGGCGGCCGGTACGGCAACGGGCGGCCCGGCAGCGCGCGGGCCACGCCGGCCTGGAACGCGGACTCGGCCACCGCCGGATCGGCATGCCCGGTCTGGGCGAGCACCGCCAGCAGGGTCGCCGCCGCGGCGGCCGTCGCGCCCTCGGCCAGCCTGCGTTGCGGGGCGTGCAGCCGGGATCGCATGTGGATCGACTCGTACAGCTCGGCGTAGAGCATCCGGGACAGGCAGTACTCGAAGACGGTGATCCGGCCGTCGGCGTGGATGACCGCGAACACCGTGTCGAGCACCTGTTGCCGCTCCGCCGGCGACCGCTCGCGCAGCGCGGGGAAGCAGACCTGGGCCAGCGGCAGCCGCAGCAGCGGGTGGAGCGTGGCGAGCTCGTCGGCCGCCCGGCCCACCGCGACGGCCGTCTCCGGGGCCAGCCGCTGCGCGAGCACCGCCTGCTGGGACACCCGGGCCGCGGGATCCTCGGCCAGCAGGAGGCCGAGCACCAGCGGTACGACCTGGTCGGCGTGCCGGGCCCGGGCCAGCACGTCGTCCGGGATCTGGTCGAGCAGGGCGCCGGCCTGCCGGTGCGCGGCATCGGTCGGGGCCGCGATCTGGGCCACCACCGACTCGGCGTCCAGCCGGGTCCGCGCCTCCGGCGGCGGGAGGCCGGTGTCCACTCCGGACACCAGCGCGTCCTCGGCCATGCCGGACGGCGGCTCGACGGCCCACCGGCGGGACAGCTCCGCCAGCTCTGCCGGGTCGAACGACGGGTCCAGTACCCTGATCCGCTCGGCGAGTGGCGGGTGGGTGGCGAACAGGCCGCGGAGCCCCAGACCGGCGCCGAAGAGCATGTGCCCGACCTCTTCGCTGCGCGGGCTGGCCATCCTGGACCCGGTTGGCAGGCCGGCGATCTTCTTCAGCGCGCCGACGATCCCCGCGGTCTGGCGGGTGAACTGCACGGCCGAGGCGTCCGCCAGGTACTCCCGCTGCCGGGACACCGACGCCTTGATGAGGCGGCCGGCGAGGACGCCGATGAACCCGGCCGCCACGAGCGCCAGACCGACCAGCGGCAGCGGGTTGCCGCCCCGGTTGCCGTCCCGGCCGCGGCCGCCGGAGCCGCCGGAGAAGAACCCGACGCGCAGCAGGATGCGCCCGATGATGGTGAGGAACAGGATGCCGAACAGCAGCCCGATCAGCCGGATGTTCAGCCGCATGTCGCCGTTGACGACGTGGCTGAACTCGTGCGCGATGACGCCCTGCAGCTCGTCGCGGTTCAGCCGCTCGAGCGCGCCGGCGGTGACCGCCACCGCGGCGTCCGATGTGGACCATCCGGCCGCGAACGCGTTGATGCCCTGCTCGTCGGGGAGCAGGTAGACCTCGGGCACGGTCACCCCGGACGCGATCGCGACCTCCTCCACGACGTTGCGCAGCCGGCGCAGCCGCGGGTCGGTGGTGTCCTGCGGGACCAGTACACCGCCCAGCTCCCGGGCGACCACCCCGCCGCCACCGCGCAGCGCGACGGTCCGGAACAGCGCGGCCAGGCCGATCGCCGCCGCCGTCGCGACGCTCACCACCGCGACGAGCGACCAGAACTCGACGGCGGGCCGGTTCCACGCATCGAACGCGAACGCCACCGCCAGGTCGACGGCGAGCACGATGCCGACGACCGCGACGACGAAGAGGATGACGAGCCGGGCCGACATCCGCCGGACCCGCCGCTGGCGGGCGAAAAAGTCGATACCAGGACTGCTCATGGGTTAGAACGAGACCTGCGGCGCCTGCCGCTGTTCCGGGCCCTCGGTCTCGAAGAGCGCGGCCGGGCCGAACGAGCCCATGCCGGCCACCAGGTTGGACGGGAACGTCTCCCGCTTGTTGTTGTACGCCATCACCGCGTCGTTGTACGCCTGCCGGGCGAAGGCCACCCGGTTCTCGGTCGAGGTCAGCTCCTCGGACAGCTGCATCATGTTCTGGTTCGCCTTGAGATCGGGGTACGCCTCGGCGAGCGCGAACAGCCGGCCCAGCGCCTGGGTGAGCATGTTCTCGGCGCCGCCGAGATCCTGCATGGCGGCCGGGTCACCGGGGTTGGCGTTGGCCGCGCCCTGTGCCGTCACCGCGCGGGTGCGGGCCGCGACCACGGCCTCGAGCGTCTCCCGCTCGTGCTTGAGGTAGCCCTTCGCGGTCTCGACCAGGTTCGGGATCAGGTCGTGCCGGCGGGTCAGTTGCACGTCGATCTGGGCGAACGCGTTCCGGTACGCGTTGCGGGCGCGAACCAGCCCGTTGTAGAGCGACATCCCGAAGACGGCGACCACCACGACGAGCACCAGAAGGCAGCCGAGGCCGATCAACAGTTCCATGGCGTCGAGAGTAGGGGGCCGCGCAAATCCGCGGGGGACGCTCCGGCCGAAAACGCCTTGGCGGGGTGGAACCGGGTCAGGATGACTTGCCGGCCATGGCCGCCCCGGAGCCGCAGCGCGCTCCCTACCCACCGCCGCCCGCGTCGAGGTGGAAGGCGCGCTCCGCCGCCTCTTCCTTGGCCAGCAGGAACTTCGCGTTCCAGTCCGGATCGTCGTCCGGCACGCGGGCGACCACGTGCTCGTCGATCACCTCGCCGGTCGGCAGCACCAGGCTCACCGCCACCACCGTCGCCCCGTCCTGCCCGTAGTGGCGCACCTGCCAGCGGGCCTTCGCCGCCACGCGACGGGCCCGCCTGGCGGCGAAGGGTGCGGTCGCCAGGTAGACCAGGTAACCGACGCCTACGACGAGGAGGACGGCGACCACCGGTACCAGCGCGCGCATGGCCGGTCACCGGAGCGGGACCGCGGCGCCGGCTTCGGGCGCGTCCGCCGTCACGCCCGGCTGCACGGCCTTGGCCTGCGCCTCGCCGACCGCCGCGTAAGCGGCCTGTGCCTCGTTCACCGCGTCCTGCACCGCCTGGGAAGGGTCACCTCCGAGGATCTCAATGTAGCTCGCGGGGGCAGTGGTGTCGTGCACCGCCTCCCGCACCGTGACGATTGTCCGGATCGGCGGTCAGGCGAGCGGGAAGGTCACCCCGCCGCCGGCCGGTACCTCCTTGCGGCCGCCGCCGCCGAGCAGCCACGCCGACTGTCTACCGTGGACCGTGAAGTGCTCCGGCCCGCCGACGAGCGCGGTGTCCTCGTCGATGCCGACGGTCGTCACCCCGTCCGGGGTGCGCAGCAGCGGCCGCATCAGCAGGTCCGGCATCCGGCCGAGGAACCGGTCGAAGTGCGGCAGCACGCGAAGCTGCGGCAGCAGGCCGAGCCCGGGCCGGCCGGACCGGGTCGGGTGGCGGATGTCCGGCACCCACCCGGTCATCGCCATCGCGCCGGCGCTGCACCCGGCGAGGGCCGCGCCCGCTTGCCAGGCCGCCTCGATGGCCTGCCACAGCAGCGTGTCCCGCAGCGTGTCCCGCAGCGTGTCGGCGAGGAAGAGCGGGTCCCCGCCGGAGAGGTAGACCAACCCCGCGCCGGCCACCCGGTCGGCGATCGCCGGCTCGTCGGCGTCCTGGCGGGTACGCACGAGCAGCGGCACCGGCTCGACCCCCAGCCGTTCCGCCTGGCGGCGGCCGAGGGTGACCCAGTAGGCCAGCCGCCGTTCGCCCTCCTGCGCGGCGGCCGTGGGGATCTGCACGTACCGGGGCGGGCGGGACTCGAGCAGCATGCGGTCGACGGGCAGCATCGCGTCGGTGTACTCGCCGGAGCCGACGAGCGCGAGAGGACCGGGCACGCCGCCACGCTAACTCGCCCCGCGGCCGGTCCGGCGGATCCAGCGCGCTACCGGACAACCGGGTCGAAACCGGCCGCACGGCCCGGCCCGGTTCGCCGAACCTCGACGGTGCCGTAGCGATCTTGCGTACGATCGCTCGGATAAGAAATCGCCAGTAAACGGGGAGATCGGACAATGGCGACGGAAACCGCCGAGCGCATGCGTGGCCCAGGACACGACGGACGGCACCCCGGCATCGCGCTCACGGTCATCGCGTCCGCCCAGCTGATGATCGTCCTCGATGCGACGATCGTGAACATCGCCCTCCCGCAGCTGCAGCGGGACCTCGGCTTCTCCGAGACCGGGCTGTCCTGGGTGCTCAACGCGTACACGTTGACCTTCGGTGGCCTGCTGCTGCTCGGCGGTCGGGCCGGCGACATCCTCGGCCGGCGGCGGATGTTCATCGTCGGCATCCTGCTGTTCGCGTTCGCCTCGCTGCTCGGCGGCTTCGCGCAGTCGGCCGGCTGGTTGCTGGCCGCCCGTGCCCTGCAGGGCGTCGGCGGCGCCATCGCCTCGCCGACCGCGCTCGCGCTGATCAGCACCAACTTCGATCAGGGCCCCGAACGCAACCGCGCCTTCGGCGTGTTCGCCGCGGTCTCCGGCGCGGGCGCCGCGATCGGGCTGATCGCCGGCGGCATGCTCACCGAGTGGCTGTCCTGGCGGTGGACGCTGTTCGTGAACGTACCCATCGGCATCGCGCTGGCGCTGCTGGCACCGCGCTACATCCGGGAGTCCGAACGGCACCTGGGCCGCTTCGACATCGCCGGCGCGCTCACCTCCACCGCGGGCATGGTCGCGCTCGTGTACGGCTTCATCCGCGCCGCCGAGCAGGGGTGGAGCGATACGCTGACGCTGGTCTCGTTCGGCCTCGCCGCGGTGCTGCTGTCCGCGTTCGTCCTCATCGAGCGCGGCAGCGCCCAGCCGATCACCCCGCTGCACATGTTCGCCGACCGCGACCGGTCCGCGAGCTACGTCATCATGCTCATTTTCGCGGCCGCGATGTTCGGCATGTTCTTCTTCCTCACCATCTTCACCCAGAACGTGCTGGGCTACAGCCCGCTGCGGGCCGGGTTCGCGTTCGTACCGATCACGGTCGCCATCGCGATCACCGCGCAGATCGCCTCCCGGGTGCTGCCCCGCACCGGCCCGAGGATACTGATGATCATCGGTGGTACCTGCAGCACCACCGGGCTGCTCCTGCTGACCCGGATCTCCGAGGGCAGCGCGTACGTCACCGGGCTGCTGATCCCGATGGTCATCTTCGGGCTCGGCATGGGCTTCATCTTCGTACCCGTGACGATCGTCGCACTCTCCAGTGTGGACGCTCACGAGTCGGGAGCCGCGTCCGGCCTGCTGAACGCCACCCAGCAGGTCGGCGGCTCGCTGGGCCTGGCGGTACTGGTGACGGTCTTCGGCACGGCCAGCCGCAACGAGGCGGGTGCCCAGGCCGCCGCGTTCCTGCGGCAGGCCACGCCGGAACAGGTGGCGGCGTTCCAGCGGACCCACCAACTGCCGGAGCCGTACGCGAGCCAGGTGCTGGCACACGGCATCTCCTCGGCGTTCCGGATGGCCGCGCTGTTCGCGTTCGCCGCGCTGCTCGTCACGTTCGCGGTCCGGGCGAAGTCCGCCGGTGACCGCACGCCCGTGGGCGCCGGGACCTCCCCGCCCTAGGCGCCGGTCCCGGCCGACCCGTGACGTCTGTCATCCCGGGGTCGTGACGCCGGGCATGGGGCGCGCGGCGCGTCACCGGCCACCGTGGGGTCATGAGCCTACTGGACCTCCAGGACCCACCGGTGACCATCCGGAGCGCACCCGCCGTCGAGCTACGCGACGCCGTCAAGGCGTACGGCAGCGTCGTCGCGGTCGACGGTGTCTCGCTCGCCATCCGCCCGGGTGAGGTCGTGGCCCTGCTGGGGCCGAACGGCGGCCGCGGACGGCAGGACCGCCGCCGACCTGTACCTGTCCGAGGGCACCGTACGCAACCACCTGTCCAGCGCGATCGCGAAGACCGGCGCGCGGACCAGGGCGGAGGCGGTCCGGCTCGCGGTCGAGCACGGATGGCTGCTGCCGGACCGATGAGTCTGCGGCCGCCGGCCGGTCTTAGCAGTCATGCCGAGCGAGGAACGCGACCCGGCCGTGTGGGTCCTCGGCCCGGTGATCGCCCCGGCTGACCTGCCCGGGCTGGTCGACCTCGTCCGCGCCACCGACGCGACCGTGGTGATCTGCGACGTGGCGGCGGTGACCCGGCCGGACGTGGACACCGTCGACACGCTGGCCCGGCTGCAGCTCGCCGCGCGCCGGCTCGGCCGGCGGATCTGCCTGCGCCGCGCCGGAGCACCGCTGCGGGACCTGGTGACCCTGGTCGGCCTAGCGGACGTCCTGCCGCTGCACTGCGGCCCGGCCGAGCCGCGGTGGCAGGCCGAAGAGCGGGAACAGCCGCTCGGTGTCGAGGAACGAGTTGATCCCGGTGATCTGCCCGCCTGACGCCTCGATGACGACGAGCGCCCACGGCTCGTGACCCGCACCCGACGCGCTCGGCCGGTACTGGCCGAACGCCGGCGTACCGTTCGCCGCGGTCGGCACCAGCCGCGAGCCCCGGCAGCCGCGGCCGGTCCCGAGCATCCAGGCCCGGATCTGCTCGGGGCCGCGCAGCCACAGGTCCAGCGGCGGCATCGACAGGGTCGCGTCCTCCCGCAGCAGCGAGGTGAGCGAGTCCAGGTCGTACCGCTCGAACGCGTCCACGTAGCGGGCCAGCAGCGCGAGCTGGTCGGAGTCCATCGAGTTCAGCGTGTCGGTGGCCGGCACGCCGACGTCGGTCAGCGTCGCCCGGGCGCGCTGCAGCGCGCTGTTGACCGACGCGACCGTGGTCTCCAGCAGCTCGGCCGTCTCGCTCGCCGACCAGCTCAGCACCTCGCGCAGGATCAGCACCGCGCGCTGGCGGGCCGGCAGGTGTTGCAGTGCGGCCACGAACGCCAGCCGGACCGACTCCCGGGCGACCGCCAACTCGGCCGGGTCCCCGGACTCGGGCAGCACCCGGTCGTCCGGCACGGGGCCGAGCCACACCGTCTCCGGCAGCGGGGGGCGCAGCGCCGCGTCGGCCGTGGACGAGGGCCCGAGATCCATCGGGCGGGCCCGGCGCTGGCTGGCACCCAGCATGTCGAGGCAGACATTGGTCGCGATCCGGTACAGCCAGGAGCGCAGGGCGGATCGCCCTTCGAACCGGTCGTACGCCTTCCAGGCCCGGACCATCGTCTCCTGCACCGCGTCCTCGGCCTCGAACGCCGAGCCGAGCATGCGGTAGCAGTAACCGGTCAGCTCGGTCCGGTACCGTTCGAGCTGGATGTCCACGTCAGCGGTGAGATCGCTGCTGCTCATCGCCCGAACCTACCCGATATCGTGGGTCTGGTGACGGTCGCGATCGACAACCTCAGCGAGCTCGGCAACGTCGTGGACGGGACCTACCGGCACGTGACCAAGCGGACCACGCCGCGCTCGCCGCTCGTCCTCCCCGATGCCTACCTCAAGTGGTACGACCTGGCGCGCGCGGACCAGACCATCCGGTCCGACATGGACGCGCAGGCCCGCGCGTTCGTCCGCGAGGAGGCCGCCGCCGGCCGCCTGCCGATCGCGGCTGACCTCGGGTTCGTCATCCACCACCTCTCCGGCGAGTCCATCCACCTGCTGCTCGTCTGTACCTGGCGGAACAACAACGAGATGTGGGAGAGCGCGTACTACAAGGACATCCGCGAGCCCGGGTCGCCGTACCGGCCGGTGCCGCCGGAGCGCGGGCACCGGGGCGTCATCTGCGTCTGGGAGTTCGGCGCGGTCGCCCACGAGCATCTGGCCTGGACGGCGTACCTGCGGTCGGCGCGGGACGAGGCGGCCAAGCGGGCGTACCTGGAGTGGCAGTTCTCCGGCAGCATCTGACCGTCAGACCGGCCAGGCCACGGTGACCGGCACGCCGGCGAAGGCCGCGTAGCGGGCGAAGGCCGCCTCGACCGCACGCCGTTGCGCCGCCGTCGGTCTGATGGCCAGGGTCAGCCCGGCGGTGATGCCGCCCCGCTCGACGAGCCGCCGCCAGTACCCGGCGAGCTGGCTGTCCATCACCAGCGGGTGGATCGACATGTTCTCGTTCGGCGCGCCGATCTGCCGGCCGGCGAGGTTGGTCACCGCGCGCCCCTCGGTGAACGCCACGACGTACTCGTCGTAGGCCTGCAGCACGTGGACGGCGGGCGACCGGTCGCGCACCGGTGCCGGGCCCGGGACGAACCAGTAGCGCAGCCCGGCCACCTCCGCGGACTCCACCGCGGACCCGAGCAGGCTGAGCCCCCGCTTGACCTGGGCCACGGTCAGGCTCGACCACCAGGCGAAGTCCTTGATGGTCGCCGGACCGTGGCTGGCCAGGTACCGCCGGGTCAGCTCGGCCAGCGCCTCGTCCGGGTCGAGCGTGACCGGATCGGGGATCCGCTCGCTGGCGAGGGCGTACGTGTGCTGCCTGCCGCGCATCGCGCCGTTGACGACCAGCCCGTCGAGCTCGGCGCGCATCACCACGTACGCGAGCCGGTTGCCGGTCGCCGGCAGCCCCGCCCTGGCCAGCACGTCGGCCAGCTCCGTGCGGGTGAGGTGGTTGCCGCCGCGCAGCGCGTCGGCGAGCACGGCGGAGGTCTTCGCCGCCAGCTCGTCGTCGAGCCCGTGCTGCCGGTAGTAGTACCCGTTGAAGACGTGTACCCGCGGGCCGGTCAGCGCCTGGATCCAGCCGAGATCGGCGGCGGCGACGAAGTGCCAGGTCGGCCGCAGCGCGTGGGTACGCACGATCGCGCCCCGGTCGACCAGCCGCTGGATCGCCGCGTCGTCGAACCCCTCGGTCCGCTGGCCGACCGACCACTTCGCGATCGGGTACTCCTGCGCCTGCATGGCACCGAAGTGCCGTACCACGGCGACCGGGTCGGGCAGCGGCGGCCCGGACAGGTGCTGGCCGTGCAACCGCCGGTACGCGATCTCCAAGCCATCCATGAAGCGCCAGTCTAGAGCCGGGCCGCTGCGGCGGCCCACGCGTGCGGGTCACCGCGCGGCTCGTACCGCCGGATCGGAACGCTGGCCCGGACGAGCGCGCGCATCGCGGCCAGGTCCGGGCCGAGAAGACCCAGCGCCCGCGCCTGGACGAGCACGTTGCCGACCGCGGTGGCCTCCCGCGGGCCGGCCTCGACGGGCAGCCCGCACGCGTCGGCGGTGAGCTGGCACAGCAGCGCGTTGCGGGCGCCGCCGCCGACCATGTGCACGACGTCGACGTCCCGCCCGGAGAGCCGCCGCGCGTCCGCGACCGCCGACCGGTGCGCCAGCGCCAGACTGTCCACAATGCACCGTACGGTCGCCGCGGGCCCGGCCGGCGCCGGCTGGCCGGTCCGTGCGCAGGCGGCGGCGATCCGCGCCGGCATGTCACCGGGTGGCAGGAAGACCGGGTCGTGGACGTCCACGATGGACGCGAAGGCCGGTACGGTCGCCGCCTCGGCGAGCAGGCCGTCGAGGTCCGCCGTGCCCCACTCCCGCAGGCACTCCTGCAGCGGCCACAGACCCATGACGTTGCGCAGGTACCGGACCGTGCCGTCGAGCCCGACCTCGTTGGTGAAGTTGGCCAGCCGGCTCTCCGGCGTGAGCACCGGGCGGTCCAGCTCGACACCGACGAGGGACCAGGTGCCGCAGGAGATGTACGCGAACCGCTCGCCGACGGCGGGTACGCCGACGACCGCGGAGGCGGTGTCGTGCGACCCGACCGCGGTCAGCGTGACCCCGCTGGCCAGCGCGCCCACGGTGGACCCGGGCTCGCGCAGCGGCGGGAACAGATCGGCCGGGATGCCCAGCCGCTCCATCAACCCGGTGGCCCAGCCGCCGGCGGTCACGTCGTAGAGCTGGGTGGTGGACGCGTTCGTCCGCTCGGCGCCGATCTGGCCGGTGAGCCAGTACGTGATGAGGTCCGGGATCAGCAGCAGGGTCCGGGCGGCCCGCAGTGCCGCGCTGCCGCTCGCCGACACGAGCTGGACCAGCGTGTTGAACGGCAGGAACTGTACCCCGGTCGTCGCGTAGATCTCGGCCGCCGGTACCGACCGCAGCACGTCCTCCAGCACGCCGTCGGTGCGGGTGTCCCGGTAGTGCACCGGGTTGCCCAGCAGCCTGCCGTCCGCGTCGAGCAGTCCATAGTCGACACCCCAGGAGTCCACGCCGACCGAGTCGACGGGCCCGACCGCGCGCAGCCCGTCGAGCACGCCCCGGAAGATGCGCAGCGCGTCCCAGTAGAGCGTGCCGCCGGCAAAGACCGGTACGTTGTCGAACCGGCCCACCTCGGCGAGCGCGAGCGTCTCCGGCCCGACCTCGGCCCGGATCACCCGCCCGCTGGCGGCACCCAGATCGACCGCGGCGACGGCCCGGGTCATCGGAGGAACGCCGCGGCCACCCCGGCGTCGACCGGGAC
>Ga0209481_10000138_pt1 | contig 31710 bp, 25 predicted proteins | sample SoiMetdeltSBSDD3_FD_187598 | JGI IMG/M metagenome (GOLD analysis project Ga0209481, IMG submission 187598) | Bulk soil microbial communities from a Populus tree surrounding site in Tennessee, USA - Soil MetaG P. deltoides SBSDD3 (SPAdes) (version 2) | ecosystem: Environmental > Terrestrial >...
CTTCACCCGCAACGTGCTCACGATCGCGCGCACGAATCCCGCTACCGCCGATACGCAGGTCGTGTCGGAGTTCACGGTGCAAGGCGAGCAGACGTCGGTTCCGCAGCTCTACCAGCTGCAATCGGCACAAGGCGCGACGGAATACCTGGCGGCGGTCAGCCAGAACTTCAGAGGCTGGTTCGGCTTCGGTCCCGCGATCACGCTGCTGGCGCTGCAGCCGGATCGCACGCGCATTCAGCTCCTCGACGTGCGTGATCCCGCGAACGTGTCGCAGGCATGGGAGATCGAGCTCGACGGCTGGTTGCGCGGCAGCCGCAAGATCGACGACACGCTCTATCTCGTGAACAGCTATCGGCCGCGACTGACCGGCATCGAGTTGCCGGCCGATTCGCAGGAGCGCAAGCGCGCGAACGAGCTGCGCATTCGCAACGCTTCGGCGCGGGATCTGCTGCCCGGTTACAGCGAGAACGGCGGCGGACGGCGCACGCTGCTCGCCGCCGGAGATTGCGTGCTGCCCGCCGATCTCGGTCCGAACGATGCGTACGCGGACCTGGTCGTCATAACGGCGGTGAATCTCGTGGAGCGCCGCGTTACCGACGTGGCTTGCATCAGCACTGACGTCAACGGCGTCTATGTCTCGCGTGACAGCTTGTACGTGGGCGGCATAGGCATCTCGATGCCGGAGGCGACGTTCACCTTCCTGCACAAGTTCGCATTGGGCGGCGGCACCGTCAGCTATCGGGCGAGCGGCGTGGTCGGCGGTCAGATCGGTTGGCAGAACGCTTCGTACTTCATGGACGAGCGCGACGGCAATCTGCGCATCCTCACTTCGCAGTTCTCTGCCAGGAGCGGTGAATTCGTGCATCGCCTGTACACGCTGCATGAGGTCGGGAGCAACCAGATGCAAGCGCTCGCGATCCTGCCGAACCCGCTGCGGCCAACGCCCATCGGCAAGCCGGGTGAGCAGGTTCACGCGGTGCGCTTCTTCGGCGATCGCGCCTATGTCGTCACGGCCCGCGTCGTCGATCCGCTGTACGTGCTGGACCTGAGCGTGCCGGACGATCCCGTCATCGCCGGAACACTGGAGATTCCCGGCGTCTCGACCTATCTGCAGCCGCTCGGCACCGACGGCGCGGAAGTCGTGCTGGCAATCGGCGGGCAAACCGACGCCACGGGCCTTCGCGATGGAGTGAAGGTCGAGTTGTTCGACGTGCGCGATATCTTGCGGCCCCGCTCCATCGCCAGTCGCGTCTTCGGCCGGCGCGGATCTGGCAGTGAGGCGACGAGCGATCCGCACGCACTGACTGTGTACTCGCGTGCTGCAGACCGAGTGCGCATCGCGCTGCCGATCGACGTGTTCGCCACGCCGCGCAACGACCTTGCCAACGTGTTCGACTGGACCTACTCGGGCTCGCACCTGTTCGAGATCCAGGGGCTCGCCGGCGGCGCGCCGCGGCTCGACTTCAAGGGTGTGATCAAGACAGCGGAGTCGGACGGCACCGACCCATTTCCGGTGCCGCCGCACGTCACGCCGAGGCGCGCCGTGATGCACGACGACTCGGTGTTCGTCGTCGACGGCGCAGCATTCATCGGCAGCTTGTGGGACGGCATCGCGCCGCCGTAGGAATCCGAAGGTCCCCGCGCGAGGTCACCACGGACGGCGGCCTCGCATCTCTATCAAAGGCGAGCGCGGGCTGCCTGCGCCTCTGCGCGACGCGCATAGAAGCGCAGCACGGTTTCCTCGAAGTTGCCGAGGAGCAGCGCGGCGGCAGGCTGCGCATACCAGTTGTAGCGCGTGCTCACGCGATACCTGATCGACACGCGCAGCGTCGTTGCGCCGGCGCGGCCGGGCGCGAGCGAGTACTCGGTGTCGATCACGTCGAAATACTTGCCGCCGATCATCACGTGATCGTCGAGGGCGCGCGGCGGGAACGAAGCGGGCGTGAAGTGATTCCGCCAACGCACGCGGCGACACACTTCCCATTCGCTCGCGATCTGGTCGAACGCGATGCCTTTGCCCATGCGAATGTGCCGCACGAGATAGCCGTTGCCGGTCTCTCCGGCCAGCGCTGATTCCGGCAGGGGCACGCCGATGCGATATGTCAACGCGTCGCCGATTTCATCGGGCCGGATCGCCGGCGCGGTCATGAGTTGATCCCACACGTCTGCGCGCGGCGCAGCGACGCTGATCGTGCGCTCGATCGTGTGGACTTTCTGCGGCAGCGGGATGAAGTGCTCGGATACGCCCAGCAGCACCGGTAACAACGCCAGACAGTAGGTCGCGCGGCGCATCCAGCGCGTCCAGCGAAACACCGCTCCGACGATCAATCCGGCGACGCCGCCGATGATGCTGAACAGTGGCGCCGCCAGGATCACGCAGATCAACCCTTCGATGTGGAAGATGAACGTGCCGACCACGAACAGCACGTTCGCCAGCGCGCCCAGCCAGAAGTAGTAAGACCACGTGCGTCGCGAGCGCAGCTCCGCGACGAATACCGTCACGGCGCTGATCGCGATCGGTGCGAGCAGCGCGAACGAGCCTGACATCGTCTCGAAAAAATCGCCGGGCTTGCCTGAATAGATCGCGCGCAGCAGGAGGCCGAACAGCACGCCGCCGGCGAGCGGCCACCACCATCTCGGCTTCAACGTAATCTGGATCTCGTCGGGCAGCGGCATGCGGCAATGCTAGCAGCCGGCGCGCAATGACTGTTCTTTCAGTTCCTTCGCGGGATTCGCTTTGTTCGGCTGCGGCCTCAAGTCTCTAGCCGCCGCGTCCCACCATGCCGCCGCCGTCGATGACGATCGTCTGCCCGGTGATGAAGTTGCCGGCCGGCGAAGCGAGAAAGACCGCGGCACCGGCGATCTCGTCCGGCTCGCCGATGCGCTTCAGCGGGTAGATGCGCACGGTCTGCTCGTAGATCTTCGGGTTCTCCCACAGCGCCTTCGCGAAGTCGGTGCGTACCAGTCCGGGAGCGATGCAGTTCGCGCGGATGTTCTTCGCGCCCCATTCCACGCAGATGTTGCGCGCGAGGGCCATGTCCGCGGCTTTCGAGACGCCGTAGGCGCCGATCACGGGGGTGCCGAGCAGGCCCGCGACGGAGGAGATGATGATCACCGAGCCGCCGCCGCGTTCCGCCATCTGCGGCAGCACCATGTTGGACAGCCAGAAGTTGCTGCGCACGTTGCTGGCCATGACCTTGTCCCACGCGTCATCGGACATCCCGGCCATCGGGCCGAAATAGGGATTGATGGCGGCGTTGCAGATCAGCGAGTCGACGCCGCCCCACTTCTGGATCGCGGCGTTGACCAGCCCTTGCAGCTCTTCCTTGCGGCCGATGTTGCACGCATGCGCGATCGCTTCGCCGCCGCGCGCGCGGATGCCTGCGACGACTTCCTCGCACGCGTCGAGCTTGCGGCTCGACACCACGACTTTCGCACCATGCTCCGCGAGCCGCTCGGCGATCGAGCGGCCGATGCCGCGGCTGGACCCGGTGACGAGCGCGACCTTGCCCGTCAGATCGAACAACGACGAGCCTTTCATCGATATCTCTCCAGCTCCATGCGACCGATCTGGTTGCGGTGAACCTCGTCGGGCCCGTCGACGATGCGCATGGTGCGCGCGCTCGCCGCGATGTGACCGAGGCCGAAGTCGGTGGTGACGCCGGCTGCGCCATGCGCCTGGATCGCCCAGTCGACCACGTAGTTGAGCATCGCCGGCGCCGCGACCTTGATCATCGCGATCTCGCGCCGCGCTGCCTTGTTGCCGAGCCGGTCCATCTTGTCCGCCGCGTTCAGTACCAGCAGCCGTGCCTGGTCGATCATGATGCGGCAGTTGGCGATGCGCTCCAGCCAGATCGACTGCTCGGCGATCGGCTTGCCGAACGCGACGCGCGAGGAGAGACGCCGGCAGATGCGCTCCAGCAGCCGCTCGGCGACGCCGATGTTGCGCATGCAGTGATGAATGCGGCCGGGGCCGAGGCGCGCCTGCGCGATCTCGAAGCCGCGGCCCTCGCCGAGCAGCACGTTGTCGACCGGCACGCGTACGTCCTCGAACACGATTTCGGCGTGACCGTGCGGCGCATCGTCGAAACCGAACACCGGCAGCATGCGCAGCACCTGCACCCCCGGCGTGTCCATCGGCACGACGATCTGCGACTGCTGTGCATGCTTGGCAGCAGTCGGATCCGTCTTGCCCATCACGATGAGTACTTTGCAGCGCGTGTCGCCCGCACCGGACGACCACCACTTGCGACCGTTGATCACATAGTGAGCGCCGTCGCGGCGGATGCTGGTCTCGATGTTGGTGGCGTCCGAGGACGCGACGCCGGGCTCGGTCATGCAGAACGCCGAGCGGATCTCGCCTTCGAGCAGCGGCTTCAGCCAGCGCTCCTTGTTGGCCGGCGAGGCGAAGCGGTCGAGGATTTCCATGTTGCCGGTGTCCGGCGCGGAGCAATTGAACACTTCGCTGGACCACGCGACGCGACCCATCACCTCGCACAGCGGCGAGTACTCAAGATTCGTCAGTCCTGCGCCGCTCTTGGAATGCGGCAGGAACATGTTCCACAGTCCCGCCGCGCGCGCCTTCGGCTTGAGCTGCTCGACGACGGGAATCGGCTCCCAGCGCGCTTTGCCTTCGCGCGCGTGCACGAGCTCCCTGACTGCCTGCTCGTTCGGATAGATGTGCTCGTCGAAGAACGCTTCGAGGCGCGCGATCAGCGCCCTGACCTTGTCGGTGTGCTCGAACTGCATGGAATCCCCCTGTTGAATGCGGGGAAATGATAGCGCCTGTTCTTGCCCCGTAGGTCGGGCTTCAGCCCGACTCCAACAATTCTTGTAGCCCGCCCGCTATGCGGTCGAGCACCTTCTCCGTGCTCCAGTACTGCGTGTGACTGTACGGCGTGAGCGACTTGACGCGCCCGAGCAGCGTGTTGCCGCTCGCATTGACTGCATGATCTTCGACGAGCGCCGCGTACGGCGGGCTGAGCTGCGCGAGCGGCCAGCCGAGCACGTCGTCCGGATCGAATTGGTTGATCCACCGAAAGCCCGCACCGAGCTTGCTGCGATCGATCGGCTCGATCGCACTGTGGCCGGCGACGAACACCGGGATGTTGCAACCTGTCGTCATCAGGAGCTGCAGCGAGCGCATGCGGCGGAAGCGATCGCGCGGCGAGTCGGCGGGCACGCCGTCCTCGAGCGGCGCACTCCAGATTCCCGCATACGCACGCGACTGCTGCGCGTCCCAGATGTAGTTGGACATGACCTGGCAACCGAGCGACTGCGCGACGATCGCCAGCGGCGCGGCGCCCGCCAGTTCGTCGAACAACTCATCGAGCTGCTGCACGATCAGCCGCTGCGTTTGCCAGTACGGACTCATGGCCAATTCTTTCTTGTGCTCGAGGCTGGCAGCATCCGAAAAGCCGAACAGCATCAGCTCGCGCAGGCCTTCCCAGCGCAGCAGCGGTCGCATGCGATCGAAGATCGCGCGCTCGTTACGCTGCAGCACCGGAGCGTAGTACACGGGCCGCCACGCAACGCGATCCCACGCGCCTTGCAGTCGGAGCGACAGCGGCACGACGAGCTCTTCGTGGAAGTCGGGCGCGGTGTCGCCCATCCCATGGACGATCAGCAGCGCGAGCTTGGCGGCCATGTGTAATGCATATGTAAAAACCGGGAACCTGTCCGCACCGGGACCGGTCTAGTGCTGTGACGAGGTCGAGGTGTGGCTTGTGATAGACGGCGCAGTTTGCAGCGAAAACAGCTGGATGGGCTGCATCCGTCGCTAAATGGCGGCAGTAGAGAGTCGATATTACAGACCGTAGGGACAGGAACTGCGTTTTGTCCGTAAGCGTTGAGTTGTCGACGTGGTTAGCGGAGCGAGCATGAAGAGCAAAGACGGTTGGCGAGGACATCTGCGTGACTTGGTGACCGCGAGTCTCGACCCGGTCGTTTACGCGATGCAGTGGGCGCACGATCCGCGCTGCCTGCAGCGGGGTTCCCGGCATCGCCGCGTGGGCGCGTTCGTTGCCAGCCCGGCGCCGGTCTGCAGATTGTGGTCCGCGACCTCGCGCCGCGACTGGCGCTGAGCTGAATCGCAGGGCTCGATTTCTGGCTGTTGTTCACAGTTAATCGCACGTTCGTTCCACCCGCGCAGCGCTAGCCTGCGCTCATGCTCACCCCCGAAGACCGACTGCGCTGCCTGCTGCAGTCGCGCTCACTTCATCCTTACCGCTTCAATACGCGCTGCGAGATCGGCCCGTTCGTCGTCGCGCACGTCTGCGCGGAGCGTTCGCTGGTCGTGGAGCTGCTCGCGCAGGGCGACGAGCGCCAGCGCCAGCAGCAGCGCGCTGCCTTCCTGGCCGGGCTCGGCTATACGGTGCTGCGGATCTGCCCGCACGAGCTGCAACGTCAGCCGCGGCAGGCACTGCGTCGGGTGCGGGCCGCGCTGCGATGAGGCAGGGAACCGTGCAGCAAGCCATGGAAATGGGTCCATTAATGGAGTATCCTCAGAATCACTCCATTAGCGGACTTAACGAAATGTTGCAACCCCGCCCCGCCGGCCTCGACCTCGATTCCGAAGAGCTCGGTTCCACCGCGCTCACGGCATTCTTCAACATCACCCAGCGCTGGGGCCTGAGCGCCGAGGAAGAGCGCACGCTGCTGGGGGCGCCGCCGCGTTCGACCTTCTTCAAGTGGAAGAGCGAGCGAGCCTCGAAGCTCTCCGCGGACACAGTCGAGCGCATCAGCTACGTCATGGGCATCTACAAGGCGCTGCGCATTCTCCTGCCCACCGCGGAAGCGGCGCACGCCTGGATCAAGAAGCCGAACGCCGCCTACGCCTTCGCCGGCAAGTCCGCCCTCGAGCGCATGCTCGGCGGACGGGTCGTCGACCTGGCCGACGTGCGCCGCTACCTGGACGCCGAGCGCGGCTGACGCGTCGAACTCGATCCCATGTCCGAACACAGGTCCGAACCCAGGGCCGTCAGCCTGCGCTGGCACAAGATCTATCGCGTCGTGGCCGCTAAGCATCCGCCCGTCAATGTCTTCGAAGACATCGTGGGCGCGCGTCAGCTCGACCTCGCCTGGCACATCGAAGGGCTCACCAACGACCGGCTGCGCGACGACAGCGGCGAAGTGCCGCTGGTCGCCGCTGCAGATCGGATGCAGGGTCCAGGCGCGAGCATCGTCATGGCTCCGTTCACGCACCTGGGTCGGCCGAGTCGCTTCAGCGACGGCAGCTACGGTGTCTACTACGCGGCGCGTTCACTGGAAACGGCCGTGCGCGAAACGGCGTTTCATCGCGGACGCTTTCTCGCAGCGACGCAGGAGCCGCCATGCGAGGTCGACATGCGTGCGTACGTGGGCAAACCGGTGAAGCCGTTCCTCGATATCCGCGCCGCGCGCTACTCGGCCTTGCACCACCCGGACGACTACGCGACGCCGCAGAAATTCGCGCAGCCGCTGCGCGCCAAAGGCCATTGGGGGCTGGTGTATCGCAGCGTGCGGCACGAAGGCGGCGAATGCATCGCGGCGTTCAAGCCGCAGGCGGTGAGCGTTCCGACGCCGGCCGCAGCGCTCGCGTACGTCTGGGACGGCGAGCGGGTCAACAAGGTTTACGAAAAGTCCGAAGTTCTGTTCGACCTTACCGATACCGCGACAGGATCTTCTCGAGGCCCTTCGCGCCCGGCGTGAGCTTCTCGTACGGAAGCTGGTTGACCGGCGTTGCAGTCGTCTTGTTGACGTCGTGGAAATCGGGGCCGGCTTCGTCGATGTAGATCAGCCCGGTCACGTGCTCGCCCTGCGCGAGCTTGGCGCGCAGGTAGCTGTAGGCCGCCGCGCGGTCCGTCGGGTCGTACGCCGGATCGAGCTTGCGCAACAGGATGCGGCTGCCGTCGTGCATCGTGACGGGCATCGTCTCGCCGGCCGCGTACTGCGTAGTGATCTCCTGTGCCGGTGCCACGAAGTCGGCGTGTACCACTTCGTCGTAGTGATCGCGCACGAACTCGTAGCTCTTGGTCGAGCCTTCGTGATCGTTGAACGTCACGCACGGCGACAGCACGTCGATGATCGCGAAGCCCTTGTGCTTCATCCCGGCGACGATCAGCGGCACGAGCTGCTCCTTGTCGCCGGAGAAGCTGCGCGCGATGAACGTGCCGCCGAGCGTCAGCGCTGCCAGCACGGGATCCACCGGCGGCTGCTGGTTTTCCTCACCCTTCTTCGCCTTTGTGCCGATGTCCGCGGAAGCGGAAAACTGGCCCTTGGTCAGGCCGTACACGCCGTTGTTCTCGATGATGTACAGCATGTTGAGATTGCGGCGGATGGCGTGCGCGAACTGGCCGAAGCCGATCGACAGCGTGTCGCCGTCACCGGAAACGCCGATGTAGTACAGGTCGCGATTCGCGGCGACGGCGCCCGTGGCGATCGAAGGCATGCGGCCATGCACCGAATTGAAGCCGTGGCCGCCGCTGACGAAGTACGCGGTCGTCTTCGACGAGCAGCCGATGCCCGACAACTTGACGAGCTGCTCGGGCCGCATCGACATCTGCCACACGGCCTCGATGATCGCGGCCGTCACGGAATCGTGGCCGCAGCCGGCGCACAACGTCGACATGCCGCCCTCATAGTCGCGGCGCGTGAGGCCCAGCTCGTTCCTCGGCAGGCTCGGGTGGGCGACCTTCGGTTTGTTGATGAAGCTCATGGGTGAGGTGACCGGTGACTAGCGGATCGCGGTCCGCTGTGGGCTCAGGGATTCTCCCAGCTCGGCGAGCACGCCGTCGACGATCACGCTCGACGAGATCGGCAGGCCGCTGTAATGCAGGATCGAGCGCAGCTTCGCCTTTTCCACCTTGGTTTCGAGCGTCAGCAGGCTCTTGAACTGTGCATCGCGATTCTGCTCGACGACGAACAGCATGCGATGCGAAGCCAGGAACTCCTCGACATCCTGCCCGAACGGGAAGCTGCGCACGCGCATGTAGTCGAGGTGCGCGCCACGCCGTTTCAGGATGTCGAGCGCCTCGCGCACCGCGCCGTCGCAGCTGCCGAGCGACACGATGCCGATGTCGTGCGATTCACGACCTGTGAATACGGCTTGCGGCACCAGCGCTTTCGCATTCTCGAACTTGCGCCGCAGCCGGTCGAGCACGATCTGGTACTCGGTGGCGTCTTCGGTGTAGCCGCCGTACTGAGTGTGACCCGAGCCACGCGTGAAGTACGCGCCCTTCGGATGTACACCGGGCAGCGTGCGGTACGGGATCGCGTCGTCGTCCTTGTCGAGGTAACGATGGAACTTGTCCAGCTTCTCGATCTCGGCCTTGGTCAGCACCTTGCCGCGATCGGGAACGTAGTTGTCGTCCCACTGCAGCGCCGGGCACATCCAGTCGTTCATGCCGATGTCGAGATCCGACATCACGAACACCGGCGTCTGCAGTCGCTCGGCGAGATCGAACGCTTGCACCGACATGTAGAAGCACTCTTCCGGACTGCTCGGGAACAGCAGCACGTGACGCGTGTCGCCGTGCGACGCGTACGCGGCGAGCATCAAGTCGCACTGCTGCGTGCGGGTCGGCATGCCGGTGGACGGACCGACGCGTTGAATGTCGAAGATCACCGCGGGCACTTCCGCGTAGTACGCCAGCCCGATGAATTCGTTCATCAGCGAGATGCCCGGGCCGCTGGTCGGCGTGAAGGCGCGCGCCCCGTTCCACATTGCGCCGATCACGGCGCCGATGGCGGCCAGCTCGTCCTCGCACTGGACGATCACGAAGTTGCGCTCGCCGCTCGTCGGATCGACGCGCCACTTCTGGCAGAAGCTCTTGAACGCATCCATCAACGACGTCGACGGCGTGATCGGGTACCACGCGCCGACCGTCGCGCCCGCGTACATGCAACCGAGCGCTGCGGCCGTGTTGCCGTCGATCATGATGTGATTCGAGGTCTTGTCCATGCGCGCCACGCGCAGCGGCAGCGGGCACTGGAAGTGTTCTCTTGCGTAGTTGTAGCCGATCTCCAGCGCCTTCACGTTCGAGTCGAGCAGCGACTTCTTGGCCGCGTAGCTCTCGCCGAGCATGGCCTTCATCACTTCGACATCGATGTCGAGCAGCGCGCCGAGGAAGCCGGCGTACATGATGTTCTTGAGCAGGATGCGCGAGCGCACGCCCTGGAACGTCTCGTTGCACATGCGCGCAAACGGCGCGCCGAGGATCGTGATGTCGTCGCGCTTGAGCAGCGCCGGGCGCGGCCACGTCGAGTCGTAGATCAGGTAGCCGCCGGGGCTGACTTCCTTGACGTCCTTCGCGTACGTCTCGGCGTTCATCGCCACCATGATGTCGACGCGGCCGGAGCGCGCGACGTAGCCGTCGCGCGAGACGCGGACCTCGTACCACGTCGGCAGGCCCTGAATGTTCGACGGGAAGTAGTTCTTCCCGACCACCGGAATGCCCATCCGGAAGATGGACTTCATCAGCAGCGTGTTGGCGCTCGCCGAGCCGGTGCCGTTTACATTCGCGAGCTTGATGACGAAGTCGTTCAGGCGGTCTTGCGAGTCTGCTGCGTGGAGCATGGAGGGGTCTCGTCGCCCGCGTAGGGGATTCGGATCGTGGACTTCTGCATGTCCCACGCTGCCGTCGGGCAGCGCTCGGCGCACAGGCCGCAGTGCACGCAGACGTCCTCGTCTTTGACCATGACGCGGGCGGTCTGTTTCAGCGGGGCGGAAATGTACAGCGGCTGGGTGATGTTGCGCGCGGGCGCTTTCAGCCGCGGGCGCAGCTCTTCTTCGGAGCCGTTGGCCGTGATCGTGAGGCAATCCACCGGGCAGATGTCGATGCAGGCATCGCACTCGATGCAGTCCTTCGCGGTGAACACCGTCTGCACGTCGCAGTTCAGGCAGCGCTGCACTTCGGCAACGGCCTGCTCCGCGGTGAAGCCGAGCTCCACCTCGATGTTCACCTTCTTGAAGCGTTCCTTCAGGTCGACGTGCGGCATCAGCCGGCGCTCGACCGGGTTGTAGTCGTTCTTGTACGACCACTCGTGCAGGCCCATCTTGCGGCTCGACAAGTTCAGGAGCGGGGGCAGGCGCTCGCTCACGCTCTGCTCTTGGCAGAACTTATGGATCGAGATCGCCGCCTGGTGGCCGTGCTCGACCGCCCAGATGATGTTCTTCGGGCCGAACGCGGCGTCGCCGCCGAAGAACACGTCCGGCCGCGTCGACTGAAACGTGACCTTGTCGACTTTCGGCACATGCCACTTGTCGAATTCGAGCCCCAAGTCGCCCTCGATCCACGGGAACGCGTTCTCCTGGCCGATCGCCAGGATCACGTCGTCGCACGGGAACAGCTGCTCGCCGACCACGCGCTCGGCCGTGATGCGGCCTTTGGCGTCGAGGTCGTACTCCATCTTGTCGAACAGCATGCCGGTGAGCTTGCCGCCTTCGATCACGAAACTCTTCGGCGAGTGATTGACGACGATCTCGACGTTCTCTTCCTCGGCGTCGTCCAGCTCCCACTCGGAAGCCTTGAAGAAGCCGCGCGGCTTGCGCGCCATCACTTTGACGTTGTCCGCGCCGAGGCGCAGCGAGGTGCGGCAGCAATCCATCGCGGTGTTGCCGACGCCGATGATCAGCACCTTGCGGCCGATCGCCTTGATGTGATCGAACGCCACCGACTCCAGCCAGTCGATGCCGATGTGAATGTGCTGCTCGACGGCGGCAGAGGCGCGGCGGCCGGGCAAGTCGAGGTCCTTGCCTTTCGGCGCGCCGCTACCGACGAAGACTGCGTCGAACTCTCCCGCTGCGAGCAGGTTCTTCATGCTCGTCACCGGTGAGCCCAATCGCAGGTCCACCCCCAAATCGACGATGTAGCCGATCTCCTCCGCGAGCACGCTCTCGGGCAGGCGAAAGGCCGGAATGTTGGTGCGCATGAGGCCGCCGGGCGTGCCCCACTTCTCGAAGATCGTGACTTCGTAGCCGAGCGGCATCAGGTCGTTCGCGACGGTGAGCGAAGCCGGACCGGCGCCGATGCAGACGACGCGCTTGCCGTTCTTCTGCTTCGGCGCGCGCGGCAGCATCGGGCGCACGTCGTCGCGATGATCGGCAGCGACGCGCTTCAGGCGGCAGATCGCGACCGGTTCGGCCTCGACACGCCCGCGCCGGCAGGCCGGCTCGCACGGACGGTCGCAGACGCGGCCGAGAATGCCAGGAAAGACATTGGACTCACGGTTGACCAGGTAGGCCTCCGTGAACAGTCCTTGCGCGATGAGCCGAATGTATTCGGGAACGTCGGTATGGGCCGGGCAGGCCCATTGGCAGTCGACTACGCGATGATAGTAATCGGGATTTCGAGTATCGGTCGGTTCCACCGCCACCTGGCCCTCTGCGCGACGAAGGGCGCAAGCCTATACCCAATGGATAGGGTGGGGAAGCGCCAGTCCGGGACGATAACTGCGCTAGTTGACGCGAACGCGGAATCTGACCTCGAAAAACGGATTGCCCGCGCCGCTGGCGCCGGCCATCGTGCCCTTCGGCCGTACTCTTATATGCGTCACGGCCGGGTCGCAGCCGCTAGCGTTCGCCACCGGCGTGTAGGTCCAGAGCGTGCCGCCGTTATTGGAAAATTCCACGTCGTCGCCCGCATTGCCGAGGCCGGAGAACGTGTAGGTCAGCGCGCTCGTCGGTGCGCCATTCGTAAACGCGACCGGCCCGGAGCCGGCGACGCCCAGATCCTGAACGAACAGCGCAGTGTTCGCCGGGACTGCATCGACGATCGCCACGGTGTTGCTGTCGACGCTGCCGGAGCCCTGGTTCGTAACCCGCAGCGTGTACACCTGCAGGGCGCCCGGGATGCTCTTCGGGTTGGTCGTGTTGTTGAGCGGATCGCTCAGCACGCCGACCGATTTCAGATACGTGAGCGTCGGGCCCGACGTAACAGTGACGTTGCCGCCGAACTCTGAGGTCTGGCCGCTGAGGGTCGCTGTGCTGGTGAGCACCGAGCCGATGCTCACGCCGCCCGGGATCGCCATCCGGAACGCGAAGCGGTTCGTCGTGTCCGTGCCTTGCAGAACGCCGTTGATTGCCGCGGGGCCATAGGTGCCGGTCGTCGCGTTGAGGTCCGACGCAATGCCTTCGGTGAGCGTCGTCAGATAAGTGAGCCCTTCGCCGAAGCCGCTCGGATCCGCCGGCGACTGGGCCAGGTACAGCTCGATCGCGCTGCCCGGCCGCGCGAACCCGGTGATCGACAGCTCGCCGTTGGCGATGATCGCCGAGGTGATGACGGGATAATTCAGCAGGCCGTTCGGTCCGGCGTCCGCATCGTTCGCGTCGTTGATCGTCACGCCGTTCGGCGTGTTGAGCGCGTTCGGATCGCGCGTGTTCGGATCCAGGTCGATCGCAAGCCCGCTGACCGCAGTCGCGCCGCCGTTCGAGCTGAAGCTGTTCTGGCTGAGGATCGTGCCGGTCGCGTTGAGCAGCACGATGCCGGGGCCGCCGTTGTTGCGCACGCGATTGCGGTAGAACAGGACGTTGTTGCCGGTGTAGTTGTAGGCGACCATGCCGAGCCGCTCGGTCGACGGCGTCGAGCCCGAGTCGAAGCCGTTGTTCTGCACGGTGTTGTTCGACACCTGAACGTTCGAGTACACGTCGGTCGCTGCGCCGAAGCCGAGCTCGATGCCGCCGCCGCGCTGATCGCGCACCAGGTTCGCAGCGATGCTCACGGTGCTCGCGCCGTTGATCAGCAGGATGCCGTCGAACGTGTTGTCGTGGCCGCCGGAAGGACGCGCCACCTCGTTGAGCGTGATCGTCGAGCCGGTACCGCCGCCATCGCTGCGGATTGCCGAGTTGTTGACCGTCACGAAGTTGTTGCGAATCGTCACGCCGCTCGCCGAGAACGCGATGCCGTACGCTGCCGCCGAGTCGTCGGCGCTCGAGCCGGCCGCGGTCATGCCGACGAGATTGCCGCGCGCGGAGCTGGAAGCGCCGGACAGCAGGATATAGCCCTGCCGGAGCGCGAAACCCACGATCGCCTGCGCCGTGCCAGCGAGTGTCACCGTGCCACCGGCTGCTCCGTTGAGCTGCACTTCCGGCTTCTCGAACTGCGGCAGAAAAATGTTCTCGACGCCGACTGAGCCGCCGGTGCCGAGCGTGCCGCTGTTGGTGTCGCCGATGTTCCTCGTCTGCGTCGACGCGTCGAGCCGGGTGCTCGCGCCGGTCACGGTCGGCAATGCAGTAGCGAGCGTGATCACCGCGACACCGCTCGTCAGTGCGCCGCTCGGGATCATGAAGATGCTCGACTCGAAGCCAGCGGGCAGCGCCGTCGGGTTGCTCTCGATCACGCCGCCGCCCGCCTGCGTCAGCGAGCCTTCGCCGCCGAGATTGTTGGCGTTGATGATGAACTGTCGCAGGTTGCCCTGGCACGGATAGGACGTGTTGCCCGAGCCTCCTGCCGTACAGCTCGACGCATCGCGCGTGCTGACGACGGTGTCGAAGTTGAAACCGAAATCGATGCCGGAGACGGTATCGCCGCTGTTGCTCGGATCGACCACGCTCCACGACTGGGCTGTGGTCGTTCCCGTGGTGCCGGGCATCGACCCGGTCGTCTGTGCGGCGTCGACCAGTGCGGGATTGCGCCCGCCGACTTCGTTGGCGATCGCGACGGTCGTGCCGGACGGAGCTTCCACGCGATACGTTTGCACCGGCACGCAGGTCGTGCAGCCGGTGCCGCCAGTCCGTTCCGAGCGCACCGTGCCGTTCACGACGCGGATGCGACGCTCGGCGTTGCCGCTGTAGGTATAGGTGAAGAAGCCGTTGGCGTCTGTCGTCAGCGCGACCTGGAACGCGTTGGAGCCGTTGTAGATCTCCACCCGCGCGCCTTCGACCCGCGCCGTGCCCGATGTGCCGAGAGGTCGCCCGGCACCGCCGCCGTAGTTCGTGTCTTCGAAGACCGTTCCGGTGATCGTCGCTGCGCCGACCTGGCCGGCCAATGCCAGCGCGGCCCCGATCAGGACCGCTCGTCGCAGAAGTGCTTTCGCCGCAGTGACGGACATCTGTGCAGCGTAGTGAACGCCGCAATCGCGAGCACGTCGGGCGTTCACAGTTTTGACGCCGTTATGGCAATTCGGGATTGAGCGCGGCAGCGGCCCCAGCGCCCGACGTGCCTGGTTCACGCGCAGCAGCGTGCGCATTGCACACATTTCCACGAACCGATTTCGCACTGCGTTGGCGCGCAGCGCCGGGGCTTTTTACAGAACAGCGTCAAAAGCGCGATGGGCTCGACAACTTCCTCGGAAACTTGAGGCATCGCCGGGCGAACTGCGACCGATCTCACAATTCCATATCGGGATTTGACAAACATCGCTAGCACGCAAGGACACGCCCACTAGCGAGTGGAGGGGTACGATCAAGAAAGATTGACTAGCTGACTTATCAACGAGCAGCGACCTCTCCCTGCGTGCGGGCGTGACCTGGTGTCACCGGGAGGTTGCAATGGTCAGGGCTCGTTGGTTGTCGGTTGCCGCGCTCGCTGCGCTGAGCGCACCGCTGTTCGCGCACGCTGCCGGCACTCCGGCCGGCACGAACATCCAGAACACCGCACAGGTCAGCTACACCGTCGGCAGCTCGACCGTCACCGCCAGCTCCAATACCAGCACCGTCAGGGTCGCCGAGATGCTCGACGCCGTGCTGACGCTCGCCAGCTCGACCGTCCAGGTGTCGCCGGGTGCGACAGCCGAAGAGCTCGTCTTCACGCTGACCAACACCGGCAACGGCAGCGAAACCTTCAATCTCACCGCGCTGAGCGCGGGCGTCGTCGGCGACGATTTCGATCCGACGCTCGCCGTGCCGGCGATCTACTTCGACAGCGACAGCAGCGGCGACTTTTCCGGTCCCGACGTCGCCTACACCGCCGGCGCGAACGATCCGGTGCTGGCGGCCGACGCCAGCGTCCGACTGCTCGTCATCAACAACATTCCGAATACTGCGCTGAACGGCAATCGCGGACGCAGTCAGCTCACGGCAGCCGCCGCGAGCGGCACGGGCGCGCCCGGTACGAGCTTTGGCTTCGTGGGTGACGGCGGCGTCGAGGCCGTGGCCGGCACGACCGGAGGCGATGCAGTTCTGTTCGGCGAATACCTGGTCGCCGACGTCCAGCTCAGCGCGGTCAAGACGCAGTCGATCGTCGACCAGTTCGGCGGTCAGCGGCCGCTGCCCGGCGCGCGCATCAACTATCAGATCGTCGTCACGCACAGCGGCAGCGGCACCGCGACCGCGTCGGGCTTCGGCGATCTCATTCCCGCGAACACCACTTACGTCACCGGCTCGCTGCAGCTCAACGGCGCAGCGCTCTCGGACACCGCCGACGGCGACGCCGGCACATTCGTTTCCGCGCCCGCACCCGAAGTGCGGGTCACCCTCGGCGATCTCAGCGGCGCTTCCGGGCCGCAGACGATTCAGTTCGCCGTGACCATCAATTGAGGAAGGGAGAGAAGGCTATGGGCACCAGAGACTGGGTATTGGCATTTGCGGCAACGCTGCTCGTGACGACGCTGACTGCGCACGCCGCGGACAAGCCGTGCGTCGAGCTGAAGACGAGCGGCGAGACCGAACAGGAAGTCGTCGAACAGGGCAACAAGGTCAAGCGCCTCGTGCCCATCGACAAGATCGTGCCGGGCGACGAAGTCGTTTGGACGATCACGGCGAAGAACGTCTGCAAGACTGCGACGGACAACATGGTGATCGCCAATCCCGTGCCGGAGCACATGACGTACGTCGTCGGCTCCGCGATGGGCACTGGCACCGATATCACCTTCTCGGTCGACGGCCAGGAATTCAAGAACGCCGCAGACCTGCAGGTGCGTGCTGCCGACGGGACGATGCACGTCGCGCGCCCCGACGACTACCGCGCGGTTCGCTGGGCCTACAAGGCTTCGTTCGCGCCGGGCGCGATTGCGTTCGTGCGCTATCGCGCTGTCGTCAAGTAACGGTTGAGGAATGTCCGGTGCGCGTCTGGCAAGAGCGCGCAGCGCACTGAAGTTTTGCTTGCCAATGTGTGTATCACTCTTTGGAGATCTGCAATGACAATCGCTAGGCACGTCAAGAACGCCTGCCTCGCGCTGATAGCACTGTCCTCGGTTGGCGCGCTGCAGAGCGCGTTCGCGGTCGGCACGCCTGCCGGCACGACGATCAACAACCAGGCGACAGTCGACTACAGCGTGGGCGGCGTACCCCAGAACCAGCTCAGCGCCGCGGTGCCGTTCGTGGTCGACCGCAAGGTCGACCTCACCGTTACCGAGGTCTCGGGCAACGCCACGCTGACAACGCCGGGCCAGAACGACGTGATCGCGACCTTCCGCGTCACGAACAACGGCAACGGCAGCCAGGGCTATCAGCTCTCGATCGTGCAGGACGTTGGCCCCGGCTTCGTCGTGTTCGGCCACGACGACAACCTGAATGTCAACAATCTGCGGTGGTTCGTCGACGTCAATAACAACGGCACGTACGACGGCCCCGACAATGAGACCAACATCGGCTCGCTGGCGACCGACGCCGACGGCGAGAGCAGGCTCGTGTTCGTGCTGGCCGACATTCCGGTCGGAGCGGGCAACAATACGTATGCCAACGTCCGCCTGACGGCAATCGCGGTCGCGACCGACGGCTCGACGCTCACTCAGTCTTCCGCCCTGGACGATCCCAACGTCGAGCAGATCGTGTTCGCCGACGCCGGACGTGATCGCACCGAGTCGGCCGCCGACCAGTACCACGTCCAGTCCGCGGCGCTCACGATCACCAAGACGCTGCAGGTGATCAGCGATCCGTTCAACGGCGGCAGCAACCCGAAGGCGATTCCGGGTGCGGTCGTGCAGTACCGGATCAGAATGATCAACGCCAGCACGACGACGGCGGCCACCGCCGTGACCGTGACCGACAACATTCCGGCCAACACGACCTTCGTGCCGGGCAGCATCAGGCTGGACGCGGGCATCGTGACCGACGCCAACGGCTTCATCGCCGGTCCGCCGGCGCGTGTGGTCGTCGATGCTGGCGCCGTGCCGCCGAACAACGGCACGACAGACGGCCAGGTCGATGTCACGTTCCAAGTGACGATCAACAACTGATCGATGCTCAGTACGTTACTGCAGACTGTGATACACAACGCAGGCGGGACGGTGAATAACCGTCCCGCCTTCGGTGTATCTATGGGCGCGAGAATTGCGGGCTTCGTGCTCGCCGCGCTCGCCAGTCTGCTCGTCTTTTCGCGACCGGCTCTTGCGCAAACTGTGACGCCGGCCGGTACGGCGATCGACAACGTCGCGACCGTCAACTTCATCGGCACGGGCGGCGCGCCGACCACCATCACGACCAATCGAGTCACTGCCGTCGTGACTCCGCCGCCCACGCTGTCGGCGGTTGCAATCCTGCGCGCCGCGGCCGGCAGCGGCACGCCGAGCATGGCTGGACCGACCCAGTGCAGCAGCTCGAGCGGCATGGTCACCTTGCCGGCACCGATGCAGGCGGACGGAGCCGCGCTGGATCCTTCGCAGCCGATTCCGCTCGCGTCGACCGCGACGCTGCACGGCGGTGAAGCTGCGTTCGTACGCGTGATGGATGCGGATCAGAACCGCGATCCGGCCGTCGTCGACTATCTCGACGTGCGGCTCAGCACACCCAGCGGCGATGCCGAGACGCTGCGCATCACGGAGACGGGCGTCAACACCGGCATCTTCGTCGGCTACATCCAGACTCGCGCGGCTGCGGTCACTGCGCGCAATTGCGTCCTCGAAGTCGAGCGCAATGCGCAGATCGATTCGCTGTACGTCGATGCGGGCGACTCGAACGACACCAGCAGCGCCACCGCGCTGGTCGATCCTTACGGCTTGATCTTCGATTCGCGCACCGGCACGCCGATCAACGGCGCGCGCGTGCGCTTGATCGATGCCACGACGGGCATGCCTGCGGCAGTCTTCGGCGACGACGGCGTGAGCGTGTACCCGTCGGAGATGCTCACTGGCTCGCAGGTCACAGACGCCGGCGGCACGGTCTACACGCTGCCGGCAGGCGTTTTCCGCTTTCCGCTGGTCGCACCGGGTAGCTATCGATTGGCTGTCGATGCGCCGGCAGGCCATGCATTCCCGTCGACGCTCAGCATCGCCGACCTGGCGCAGACGCCCGGCGGCCCGTATCGCCTGAGTGCCGGCTCGTTCGGTGCGCCGTTCGCTGCGGACACGCCGCCGGCGGTCGCCGTCGACGTTCCGCTCGATGCGGCCGCCACGCAATTGTTCATTCAGAAGACGACGACCACGACCGTGGCTGCGGTCGGCGACTTCGTGCAGTACCAGTTGTCCGTCGAGAACACTTCGAGCAACGCCGCGGTCGCGAATGTGCACACCGTCGACACGCTGCCGCTCGGCGCCCGCTACCGCGCCGGGTCGACGCGCATCGGCAGTGCCGTCGCGCCCGATCCGGAAATCTCCGCAGACGGCCGCACGCTGACGTTCACCAGCGGCGCGCTCGGCCCCGGCCAGCGTCTCGACATCCGCTACGTCGTGGAAATCACCGCGGGCGCGCACGGCAAGCAGCTCGTCAACGCCGCGCGGGCGATCGGCCCGGACGGTCTCGCGTCGAACGCGGCGCAGGCGACGATTCAGCTTCGCGAAGAGCTGTTCCGCAACCGCGCGATCGTGATGGGACGTGTCGTCGAAGGCGACTGCGCGAGCCCGACGGAACAGCTCACGGGTGTCGCCGGCGTGCGCGTCTACCTCGAAGACGGCCGCTACTCGGTCACCGACGATGAAGGCAAGTATCACTTCGAAGACGTCGCGCCGGGCTCGCACGTCGTGCAGATGGACACGGTCACGATTCCCGACACGCATCAGCTCGCGGGTTGCATCGACCACGTGCGCAATGCCGGTCGCGCCTTCTCGCAGTTCGTCGACGTTCGCGGCGGCGCGCTGTGGCGCAGCGATTTCGTACTGGCGCGCCGGCTAGTGCCGAAGGGCCGCGTCGCCCTGCACCTCGAAACCTCGGCTGCCGGCCCGACGCAGCTCCTGCACACGGCGAAGTTGCATGTCGCGCAGCTCCCGATCCGCGGCGCGCGCGTGATGGTGATGCTGCCCGAGGGCCTCGAATACCAGGCCGGCAGCGCACAGGTAGACGGACAGGCGGTTGCCGACCCTTCGATCAACAGCGGCGTGCTGACCTTCGCGCTCGGCGACGTCAGCAACGATCGCGAGACGAAGCTGACGTTGCGCACGCAATCGACGGCTGGCGCGACTGGCGCGATTTCCGTCAGGGCGCTGACGATGTTCGATACTCAATCGGCCGCGGCTCAGCGCACGGCGCCGGTCGAGAACGTGATCCTGCGCGGCGAGATGCTGTTCGAGAGCGCGTCGTATCGCTTCACGCCGCGGTTCGATGTGCTCGATGTCACCATCCAGGCCGCCGATCGTGCGCAGCTCGACAAGATCGCAAGCGACTGGAACGGCGTGAGCCACCTGCGTCTGACCGCCGTCGGTCACTCCGATCAGTTGCTGATCGCCGCGCGCAATCGCGCCATTTACGCCGACAACTACGCTCTCTCGCGGGCGCGCGCCGAAGTCGTTGCCAAGTACCTGGTCGAGCGCCTGAACATCGATCCGTCGCGCGTGACGATCGAAGGCCGTGGCTCCGACGAGCCGCTGGCATCGGGTCATGACCGTGCCAGTCTCGCGCTGAATCGTCGCGTCGACATCGCGATCGAAGGCCTGCGCATCGTCGCCGCCGGCAGCCTCATGGTGAAGACCGCGGCCGCCGACGCGCAGGTCGAGACGGTCGGAACACTCAGCTCCACGACACCGGCCACCGCGCCGGCCGCTACACCGACGGTTCGCGCCGCCGCGAAGCGTGAGGTCGACATCGAGCAGTTGCAGCCGGGCACCGCATGGCTCGCGCCGGCCGAAAACGACATTCCTTCGATTCCGAGCGTGCGCATCGTCGTTCAGCATCTGCCGTCGCAGACGGTCGAGTTGCAGAACAACGGGGCCGTCGTCAGCCCGCTCAACTTCGACGGCGTCGAGACGAACGAATCTGGAACTGTGAGCGTGAGCCGCTGGCGCGGTGTCGACCTGCGCGACGGCGCGAACGAGCTGATCGCCATCGTTCGCGACAGCGAAGGCAGCGAGCTGCAACGCTTGACGCGCACGGTGCATTACGCGGGCGGCGCGGTGCGCGCCGAGATCGTGCGCGAAGCTTCGACGCTCGTGGCGGACGGCCGCACGCATCCGGTCATCGCAGTGCGCATGATCGATTCCGCTGGCAAGCCGGCGCGTCCGGGCACGCAGGGCTCGTACCGCGTCCAGGCGCCGTATCGCTCGTGGTGGGAGATCGAATCGCAGAACGAGAACAAGCTGGTCGCCGTGGGCGCGCGCGAGCCGACGTTCAGTGTCGATGCCGACGGCCTCGCCCGGCTGGAGCTGGAGCCGACGACGCAAGCCGGCACCGCGATCGTCAAGCTGCGCTTCAGCGAGCGTCGCCAGCAGGAAATCCGGGTTTGGCTCGAGCCCATGGCGCGCGACTGGATCCTGGTCGGCCTCACTGAGAGCACCGCCGCCTATCGGACCATCAGCGACAACATGCAGTCGGCAGCGGACGCCGGGCTCGAAGAGGGTTACTCCAGCGACGGTCGCGTTGCGTTCTTCGCCAAGGGCGCGATCAAGGGCGAATACTTGCTGACCGCTGCCTACGACTCGGCGCGCGATCACGAAGAGACGAAGGACAGTCTCCTCGGCGTCGTGGAGCCGGACCGCTTCTACACGCTGTACGGCGACGCGACCGAGCAGCGCTTCGAGGCTGCGACTTCCCGCAAGCTGTTCGTGAAGCTGGAGCGGCGCCAGTTCGCTGCGCTGTTCGGCGACTTCGAGACCGGCCTGACGCTGACCGAGCTCACGCGCTACAGCCGTACGTTCACCGGCTTGAAGTCCGACTATGCCGGCGAGCGTTTCGGCTACAGCGCGTTCGCGGCGGAGTCCGAGCAGGGTTACGTGAAGGACGAGCTGCAGGGCGACGGCACCTCCGGCCTGTATCGCCTGTCGCGCCGCCCGATCATCCTCAACAGCGACAAGATCCGCCTGGAAGTGCGCGACCGCTTCCGCAGCGAGGTCGTGGTCGAGTCGCGGCCGCTCTCGCCGTTCGTCGATTACAGCATCGACTATCTCAACGGCACGCTGTTCTTCAAGCAGCCGGTGCCGAGTCGCGACCAGGACTTCAACCCGGTATTCATCATCGCCGAGTACGAAGTGCTCAATGGCGGCGAAGCGCAGATGACGGCGGGCGGTCGGGCCTCGGTCAAGCTCGCGAACGATCAGCTCGAGATCGGTGCGAGCTACTTGCAGGAAGGCGCGACCGCGGGCGACAGCAGGATTGCTGGCACTGATCTGCGTTGGCAGATCGCTCCTGCGACCGAGTTGCGCGCCGAAGTGGCGCGCAGTGAATCCGACGATCCGCTGCGTACGGCGAGCGCCGATGCGTATCTCACGGAAGTCATGCACGTCAGCGAACGGCTCGACGCGCGCGCATACGTCCGCGAACAGGAAGCGGGCTTCGGTGTCGGCCAGCAGGCGGGCAGCGAGGCGGGCACGCGCAAAGTCGGCGTCGACGGCCGCTATCACCTCACGGAGCGCTTCACGGTCGAAGGTGAAACCTATCGGCAGGAAGTTCTCGACACGGGCGCGCAGCGCGAGCTCGTCAGTGCGCAATTGCGCCGCGATGCCGGCGATTACTCGATCGGCGCCGGCGCGCGGCACGTCGCGGATACGGGCCTGCCGAGCGGCGATACCGAATCGCAGCATGCATTCGTGAACGGCAGCCTCGACCTCTTCAAGGATCTGATCACGTTGCGCGCGTCGCAGGACTTCGCGCTCGGCGGCAAGAATTCCAGCGTCGATTTCCCGGCGCGCTCGGTGGTGGGCCTCGATTACCACTGGCGGCCGAGCACGACGTTCTTCGGCGAATGGGAGCACGCTGATGGCGATCTCTTCGACGCCGAAACGACGCGCGTTGGCGTGCGCACAGTGCCGTGGGAGCGCGCGCAGCTGCAGTCGAGCATCAACCAGCGCGCGACGGAATACGGTCCGCGGCTGTTCGCGAACACTGGTTTGACGCAGGGCTGGCAGCTCAACGAGCGCTGGTCGTTTGACTTCGGCGTCGATCAGAGCCGTACGATTGCCGAGCCGGGCGCGCCGCAGATCGAGCCGTTCAATCCTGCAGTGCCGCTGGCTTCGGGCTCGCTCGACGGCGACTTCGTCGCGGCGTTCGTCGGCGCGCTGTATCGCACCGAGCTGTGGACTTTCACCTCGCGCCTGGAGAATCGCCATTCAGACGCCGAGGACCGGCGCATCGTGTCGGGGGGCTTCTATCGCGAGCCGATCGCCGGTCACGCGTTCTCGATGACGGCGCACTGGTTCGATTCGACCTTCGCCAACGGCTCGGATGCGACCGCCGGCGAAGTGCAGCTCGGCTGGAGCTATCGACCGGCGAGCAGCGCCTGGATCATCCTCGATCGCCTCGACCTGAAGCAGGACGCGCACAGCGATACGTCGAACGACATCGAATCGGCGCGCGTGATCAACAACCTCAATGCGAACTGGCAGTTCGACACACGCACGCAGCTCGGTCTGCAGCTCGGCAGCCGCTACGTCCGCAGCACTTTCGATGGCGAGCGCTACAGCGGCTTCTCGACGCTCTACGGCGTGGATGTGCGGCGCGAGCTGACGATGCGCTTGGACGTCGGCCTGCACGGCACGATGCTGAACTCGCTGCAATCGGGTGTGAGCGACCAGTCGGTCGGCGTCGACCTCGGCGTGACCGTTGCGCGCAACGTGTGGATTTCGATCGGCTACAACTTCACGGGTTTCCGCGACGACGACTTCGAGGCGAGCCGCTACACGGCGCAGGGTCCGTTCATCAAGTTCCGCATGAAGGCCGACCAGGACACGTTCAGGGATATGGTCAGCGTGTACTCAGGGGCACGCTAGCCGGTACACAACGACACGGCGCCCGCCGACTCGTGCGCGCCAAAACTCCACAGCGTCGATATCTCCACCTGCAGCGTTCCCGTCGTCGTATCCAGCGTGTGGCGCCACGCGATCACCTCGACGCGATCGCAGCTCGGCGAAACTCCACCACGAACCAGCCTGCCGATGTGCAACGTGTGCGTCAGGGCGGCACTACTCGCCGAGCCACTGCTCTGCAGCACCGCGTAACCGGCGTTGTTGTACTGAGTGAACTGCCACAGATACTCGCTCAGGTCGCGCAGCTCTGCGCCCGTCAGCGGTCGGCGATTCAGCTTGCCCGCGGGCCCCACCGACGCACGCAGGTTCGCCGCCGCGCGATCGAGATACGCACACTTGAACACGCGCGCACGGACATAGAACGTCGGATCGCCCTGGCGAACCCGGCCGAATTCGAAGTAGCGGACGTCGTCATTCGTCTCGACCAGGTCCGAGTACTGTGGCGCGCTCTGGGCGCCGAGCTCCGACCAGGCCAGCGCTTGATTCCAGTCGTCGGTGCACAACTCGTGGAGCGGTTGCGGCGCGACGACCGCGGCATCGACGTCGGCATTCTTCAAATGCATCGTCGAAACGTATTCATGACCGCTCGGCGCCGGATCGGAGTAGAAGCCGGCGGGCGTGCGCGGGCCGGTGCCATAGACGCTCTGTGCAATCTGCAGGTCCGATTGCGTGACGGGCCGAGGCGGAGCGCTTGCAGTCGGTGTAGGTGCAGCGCTATCGCCACCACCACCACCGCCGCAAGCACTGAGGACGATGGCTGTCAGTGCAGCCAGTCGCCAGCGACCGGGCAAATGTGAATGAGCGTCCATCACCTGCTCTATCGTCCTGGCGGAGCAGCGCTTGAGGGATTTGCCGTCAGGGATGCGTGGACGGGATTTGACGTAACCGCGTCAGGACGCTGACATCAGGCTGGCGGCGCGAGGAATTCCGGCGAAATCACTGGGTCGAGAATGCGCCGGCGGCTCTCCAGCGACAGCGTTTCCCACTGCACTTCGCGCAGCGCGACTGCACGCAGCTCGTCGTCGCTGACGGTCCGCGATCCAGTGTCCGGCGCGTGTGGAACAGTCGAGCGCAAGCGACGCGTGTCACCCGTTTTCAACAGGTCTGCGACCGCTGCGAGCACGTGATCGTTCTTGGTCAGCGCCCCGTGATTCTCTGTGACGAACCACGTCGGGGCATCATTCCATTGCGCACGCGATAGCGGGACGGTGCCATCGCCCTCGGCGCGATATTCGTATTGGAAACCGCGTTCGTGCAGCGCAGCCGACACGATCGTTTCCTGCCCAACGCCGACTATCACTTTGCAACGATCGCTTGCATCGGGCAAACGTGCGCGAACTTTGCGAGCGCGTGCGAGCAGCTTGGGATCGGGCGACAGCTCGTCCGTTGGCCAGCCCTGTGGATCGAACAGATCCGATGGCAGCATTTGATAGATGCCAGGCAGCGTGTGATACACCGTGCGAGCGAGCTGCTCGGCGGTGTGCATGTGATCGATCGCTGCGATCTTGCGCACCGTCGGATACACCGCCCGCAGCGCCTGCAGCGGTGCGAACGATCCGTCGTTCGGCGCACCGAGCTGGATCAAGCGTGCGATGCGACGCTTGTCGTAGGCGAGGGCGGCGCGTGCCACCAGTCCACCCATGCTGTGTCCGACGACAAGTGCCTTGCGTTCGCCACTGCGCTCGATCAAGCGAGCGAACGAGCGCGCGAGCTGATCGACATCGCGACGCCAGTCGAACGGACAGAACAGCGGACGGAAGCCGGCGATTTCCAGGCGCAGCCGCAGCTTCAGATAACCCGGCAACATCACGCCGACCGCTCGCAGTGCGCGCGAGCTTGGCATTGCGAGCTGCGTGAGCGAGCCGTTTGCGACTGCGGTCGGATGCAGCCACAGCAGCGAATAGCTGCGCCGAGCGATCAAGCCGAGCCGCGAGCCCATGATTCCCGGCAACACGAAGACACGCCGTCCGCGCGGATTGCGGCGCGTCGCCGCGAGCTTCGCGAGCTGCGACAACTCGCGATACTCCGTCTCGCCGAAGTACGCCATCAGCAGCGCCGAGTGCGCACCGGAGCGCAATAGCGCAACGATCTGGTCGTCGTGCAGATCGCCGATGCTGGGCAGGCTCGCTTCGGGCATCGCGGGCTAGCTCGACATCGACGAGTGAATCGCGTCGCACACGGCCTTGATGGCGTCCGTGCGCGCAGTGCTCTTGCGCCAGACCGCGCCGACGGTGCGCGAAGGGACGGGTCGTGCGAACTCTTTGACCGCCAGTCCCTGGCCGGAGCCGAATGGACCGCGAGTGGCGAGCTGGGGCAGCAAAGTAATGCCGAGACCAGCCGCGACCATCTGCCGCAGCGTCTCCAAGCTCGTGGCGCGATAGTCTTCGCTCTCCTTCACGTCGATGCGGCTGCAAACCTCCAGCGCCTGGTCGCGCAGGCAATGGCCGTCTTCGAGCAGCAAGAGCGTCTCGCCCTTCAGGTCGTCGATGCGCACGTTGTTGCGCTTCGCCAGCGGGCTGTTCGTCGGCACCGCGAGCGTGAAGTTCTCGTCGTACAGCGAACGTGCCTCCAGGCCGTCGAGCGGCACCGGCAGCGCGAGAATTCCCAGATCGATATCACCCGCACGCAGCTTCTCGAGCAGCGGCTGCGTCTGGTGCTCGTACAACATCACCTTGAGCCGCGGCAGTTGCTTGCGCAGCTTGCGGGCAACCAGCGGCAACAGGTACGGACCGATCGTAGGAATCAGGCCGACCTTCAGCTTTCCCGACAGCGGATCGTGCTCATTGCGCGCCAACGAAACGATCTCGTCGCTTTCCTGCACGATGCGGCGGGCGAGCGGCAGGATTTTGCTGCCGGTCTCCGTCAACGTCACCTTGCGGGGCTGGCGTTCGATGAGCTGCACCCCCAGATAGTTCTCGAGCTTCTTGATCTGCGCCGACAGCGTCGGCTGGCTGACGAACGAGCGCTCGGCCGCCTTGCCGAAGTGACGCGTCTCGGCCAGTGCGACGAAATAGCGCAGATCGCGAAGGTTCATGGGAGTTACGGGCGCTGCGGCTCAATAGCCGATTCCTATCAACCAGTTTAGGTCAATCGATTGGAAAAATGGAGGGGCCGCCCGCACCATACGTGCCACCTGAGAACGATCTGAGAGACGAGGAGACCCTTGATGTTGAGCGTTGGACAGAAATTTCCCCATTTTTCCCTGACGGGCGTCGTCTCGAACGACCTCGCGCACGCCTTCCAGCCGTTCGACCAGGCGTCGAACCCCGGCAAGTGGAAGATCGTGTTCTTCTGGCCGAAGGATTTCACGTTCGTGTGTCCGACGGAAATTGCGGCTTTCGGCAAGCTGAACCGCGAGTTCACGGACCGCGACGCCGTGATCTACGGCGTCAGCACCGACTCGGAGTTCGTGCACCTGGCCTGGCGGAAGGACAAGGAAGAGCTGCGCAACCTGCCGTTCGCGATGCTCTCGGACATCAAGCGTGAGCTGACGACGGCGCTGGGCGTGCTCGACCCCGAGGCCGGAGTCGCGCAGCGCGCAACGTTCATCGTCGACCCGCAGGGTGTGATCCGCTTCGCTTACGTGACCGACCTGAACGTCGGTCGCAGCCCGGAAGAAGTGCTGCGCGTCCTCGACGCACTGCAGACCGACGAGCTGTGCCCTTGCAACTGGAAGAAGGGCGAAGAGACCTTGAAGGCAGCATGACCATGACCATCGAGACCATTCGCGACCAACTGCCCGACTACGCGCGTGATCTCAAGCTCAATCTCGGGAGCGTCCTGACGACTCAGGGCGCTCCTGGTCTGAGCGAGAGCCAGATCGCATCGATTGCGCTCGCCACGGCGATTGCCGCGCGCAACCAGGAACTGGTGCGTGCCATCGAGACCTGGGCGCAGCCCCACCTCGACGCTGCCCACGTGCAGGCAGCGCGGTCGGCCGCGGCCATCATGGGCATGAACAACATCTACTATCGCTTCCTGCACCTGGTCGAGGATGCCGAGTACCAGACGCTGCCGGCGCGGCTGCGCATGAACGTGATCGGCAGCCCCGGCATCGACAAGCTGGAGTTCGAGCTGCTGTCGCTCGCGGTCTCGGCCGTCAACGGCTGCGGCCTGTGCGTGACCGCGCATGAGCGCAAGCTGCGCGAAGGCGGCATCGGCCGCGAGGCAATCCAGAGCGCGGTGCGCATTGCATCCGTAATGCATGCAATCGCCGGCGTGCTGGAGTACCAGGCAGCGGCATAGCTAGAATCCGGGGCATGCCGCCGCCCCGCACTACGAGACTGTCAGCCGGAGTAGTCGTGGTTCGCACGACGCCTCAGGGCTGGCGGTTTCTGTTGTTGCGCGCCTTCAACCACTGGGACTTTCCCAAGGGCATGGTCGAAACCGGCGAGGAGCCGCTTGCCGCGGCGATCCGCGAGGTCCGCGAAGAGACGCTGATCACCGACCTGCAATTCGTCTGGGGCGAGGTGTACACGGAGACCGGTCCGTACAGCCGCGGCAAGGTCGCGCGCTACTACATGGCGCAAACCAACACTGCCGACGTCACGCTCACAGTCATCGAGGCGCTCGGCCGCGCCGAGCACAACGAATTCCGCTGGGTCGATTACGACGGTGCCTCGCGGCTGGTGTCGCCGCGCGTGCAACCCATCGTCGACTGGGCCTGGCAACGGATCGCCGAATGACGCAGGCAACGAAGCAAGTCGTCATCGTCGGCGCGGGCTTCGCGGGCATCAACGCTGCCAAGCGGCTGCGTGACGTGCCCGGCATCGCGGTGACGCTGCTCGACCGCGAGAACCATCATCTGTTCCAACCGCTGCTGTACCAGGTGGCGATGGCAGCGCTCAGTCCTGCAGACATCGCCACCCCGATCCGCAGCCTGTTCGCCAAGGTACGCAACATTCGCGTGCTGAAGGCGGAGGTGCAGAGTGTCAACGTCGACGGCAACTCGGTGCTCACCGACAACGGCGAGTTCAAGTACGACTACCTGTTGCTCGCCTCCGGGTCGCAGCACGCGTACTTCGGTCACGAGGAATGGGAGCGCTTCGCGCCGGGCCTGAAGACGCTGCCTCAGGCCACCGAGATCCGGCGACGCGTGCTCGACGCGTTCGAAGCGGCGGAGCGCGATGAGAACCTCGAGGCGCGCCGGCGTCATCTCACGTTCGTCGTGGTGGGCGGCGGACCGACCGGCGTGGAGCTGGCGGGCGCGATCGGCGAAATGAGCCGCTACACGCTCGCGCGCGATTTTCGCAGCATCGATCCGCGCCAGACGCGCGTGATCCTGGTCGAGGCCGGTCCGCGCATCCTGCCTTCGTTCGACGAGAAGCTCGCGGCGCGCGCGATGCGCGATCTCGAATCGCTCGGCGTGCAGGTCTGGACGCATTCGCGCGTCACGAACGTCGGGCCGGATGGCGTCGGCGTCGGCAAGGAGCACATCGATTCGAACACGGTGTTGTGGGCGGCGGGCGTGCAGGCCTCCGATGTCGGTCGCACGCTCGGCGTGCCGCTCGACCAGGTCGGGCGCGTCAAGGTTGGAGAAGATCTCACGATCCCGGGACATCGCGAGATCTTCGTGCTCGGCGACATGGCGCGCCGCGAAGAGCGCGAAGGGCAGCCGCTACCAGGTGTCGCGCTCGTCGCGATGCAGGAAGGCATCTACGCCGCGAAAATCGTCAAACAGGAAGTCGAGCGCGGTGCCATCGCCGAGCGCGCACCATTTCGCTATCACGATCTCGGGCAGATGGCGACGATCGGCCGCAGCCGCGCGATCGCGGAATTCGGGCGCCTGCGGCTCGCCGGCTACTTCGCGTGGTGGTTCTGGCTGATCGTACATATCTATCGGCTCAGCGGCTTCCGCAACCGCCTGTCGGTGGTGGTGCAGTGGGCGTGGTCGTACATGACGTTCGGCCGCGGCGCGCGACTCATCGTCGGCAAGGAATGGCAGGCATATCCCGAACGACCCTCGGGCCAATGAGCGCCTTGTCGCGCGCCTCGCGTGCGAGCGCGGCGAGATCCATCGGCGAAGGCAGTCGATCGCCCTGCGCATAGACGAACGTGCGACGCACGCGGAGTGCGGCGTCCAGCGTCAGGACGAAGCGCGAGTCCAGGTCGAAGCGGAGCGTCGTGGTGCAGCCGCCGACTTCCGTCACCCACCCCGCTTCATGGCGGTCCGCGAGCGCGAGTGGACGGATGTCGGCGGCGGCAAAAGCTTCCTGCACGTGGACGAGCCAGCGATCGCTCTCGAAGCCATAGGCTGCGAAATCGTCCGCATGTGAAAAGAGCAGGGCCCAGCGGCCGTGCAGCCAGCGACCCAATCCCAATCTGCTCAGGGCAGGAGCGGGCAGCCGCAGGTCGGGCGCACTCACGTCGTACTTCAGCGCGGCGTAGCTCATCGGCATCTCTCCGGGTCAGGTCCGGGAGCAACGATGCCGCGGAGCGCGGTTTGATGTCAGTCGGCGGGCGGTAACGACTGGGTTAAAAGCGCTGCAGGTCGGGCTTCAGCCCGACTCTTTGTACTTCTTACTCTCTCAATCCCTGAAATTCGTGAACTGCAGCGGCAGCTCCAGCTTCCCGCCGCGGATCAGCGCAATGGCCGCCTGCAGGTCATCCCTGCTCTTGCCGGTCACCCGCACCTGCTTGTCCTGGATCGCGGCCTGCACCTTGAGCTTCGAGTCCTTGATCAGGCGCTGCAGCTTCTTGCCGAGCTCGGTGTCGATGCCCTGGCGCAGCGTGGCGACCTGCCTGGCCGTCTGCCCGGTGATGACAGGCTCGTCCACTTTCATGCACACGATGTCGATGCCGCGCTTGGTCAGCTTCAGCTTCAGAATGTCCATCATCTGCTTGAGCTGGAAGTCGGCCGGCGCGCTCAGCGTGACTACCAATTCGTTGAGCTCGAATTTTGCGTTCGTGCCCTTGAAGTCGAAGCGCGTGCTCACTTCGCGATTCGCCTGGTCGAGGGCGTTCGCGACTTCGTGCGGGTTGAGCTCGGAAACGATGTCGAAGGATGGCATGGGCGAATGATAGCGTGCGACTCATGACTCCGGGAGCCATCGTCTGGTTGCGGCAGGATCTGCGCTTGCGAGACAACCCTGCGCTGCAGGCGGCTGCGAAGCGCGGCGGTCCGATCGTTCCTGTCTACATCCTCTGCGACGCCGAGGAGCAGGAGTTCCCGCTCGGCGGCGCTGCACGATGGTGGCTGCACCGTTCGCTGTCGGCGCTCGACGCGGAGTTGCGTTCGCGCGGCTCGCGGCTTTCGCTGCTGCGGGGGCCTGCGCTCGAATGCCTGCGCAACGCCGTGGCACGAACCGGTGCGAGCGCGGTGTTCTGGAATCGTCGCTACGAGCCCGCCTCGGTCGCGCGCGATCTCGAAGTGAAGAAGGAGCTGCGTGCGGCAGGCCTCGTCGTCGAGAGCTTCAATGGCTCGCTGCTGCGCGAGCCCTGGGAAATCCAGAACGGCAGCGGGCATCCGTACCGCGTCTACACGCCTTTCAAGCGGCGCATCCTGGAGAACCTGGATCCTTCCGCGCCGTCGCGCGCGCCAGCAAAATGGACTGCGCCGCCAGCATGGCCCGACGCGATCGCACTCGACGACCTGCAGTTGCTGCCCGACATCGAGTGGTATCGCACGATGCAGCAGACTTGGCATCCCGGCGAAGCCGGCGCGCAGGCGCACTTACGCGCGTTCGCAAA
>Ga0209481_10000142_pt1 | contig 31187 bp, 28 predicted proteins | sample SoiMetdeltSBSDD3_FD_187598 | JGI IMG/M metagenome (GOLD analysis project Ga0209481, IMG submission 187598) | Bulk soil microbial communities from a Populus tree surrounding site in Tennessee, USA - Soil MetaG P. deltoides SBSDD3 (SPAdes) (version 2) | ecosystem: Environmental > Terrestrial >...
TGGTGACCCCGACCGAACACCTCAAGGCGCAGTGGTCGCTGGCGGCCGCCTCGGTCGGCATCCAGCTCGACCCGACCTTCCGCAACGCGGACGTGCACTCCTCGTCGGACTTCCACGGCGTCGTGGTTACCTACGCCCAGGTCGGCATCGCTCCCGCGGTCCACCGGCGGCGCACCCTGGCCCGCCGAACCCTGGTGATCCTCGACGAGATCCACCACGCGGGGGACTCGCGTTCGTGGGGTGACGGGACGAAGGTGGCCTTCGAGCCGGCCGTGCGCCGGCTGATGCTCACCGGTACGCCGTTCCGGTCGGACGAGAACCCGATCCCGTTCGTGCGCTACGAGCGTGGCGCCGACGGGCTCGCGCGGTCCCGGGCGGACAGCAGCTACGGGTACGCCGACGCGCTGCGCGAGGGCGTCGTGCGGCCGGTCATCTTCCTGGCGTACTCGGGGGAGACCCGGTGGCGCACGAGCGCCGGTGACGAGCTGGCCGCGCGGCTGGGCGAGCCGATGACGCAGGACCTGGTCGCCCAGGCCTGGCGGACCGCGCTGGACCCGACCGGCGACTGGATGCCGCAGGTGCTGCGGGCGGCCGACGCGCGGCTGCAGGTGCTGCGGGCCGGCGGGGTCACCGACGCCGGTGGGCTGGTGATCGCGAGCGACCAGCAGGCGGCCCGGGCGTATGCGAAACTACTCGAACGGGTCACCGGCGAGCGGGCTGAGCTGGTCGTCTCCGACGATGTCGGCGCGTCCGGCCGGATCGCCGCGTTCGCCGCCTCGGACCGGCGCTGGCTCGTCGCGGTCCGGATGGTCTCCGAGGGTGTGGACATCCCGCGGCTGACCGTCGGCGTCTACGCGACGAGTGCCTCGACGCCGCTGTTCTTCGCGCAGGCGATCGGCCGGTTCGTCCGGACCCGCCGACCGGGCGAGACCGCCACGGTCTTCCTGCCGAGCGTGCCCCACCTGCTGGAGCTGGCGGCCGAGATGGAGGTCCAGCGCGACCACGTGCTCGGCGCGCCGAAGACCGGCCTCGACGACGAGTTGCTGGAGCGGGCACAGCGCGCGGAGGCGGCCAGCGGCGAGCTGGAGAAGCGGTTCGAGGCGCTCGGTGCCACGGCCGAGCTGGACCAGATCATCTTCGACGGCGCGTCGTTCGGGACTCCGGTCGCGGCCGGTACGCCCGAGGAGGAGGAGTACCTCGGGCTGCCCGGGCTGCTCACCCCGGAACAGGTCGGGCTGCTGCTGGCCAAGCGCCAGGCCGACCAGCGCCGCCGGGGTTCGAGCGGGCCGGCGGGCTCGGGCCCGGCGTCGGTTGCGGCCCACCCGGCCGGTCCGCGTACCGCAGGGGAACGGCGCATCGTGTTACGCCGACAGCTGAATGCGCTCGTGGCGGCCCACCACCACCGGACCGGGCTGCCGCACGGGAAGATCCATGCCGAGCTGCGCCGCCTCTGCGGCGGACCGCCGAGCGCCCAGGCGACCATCGAGCAGCTGGAGGAACGGATCGCGACCATCCGGACCCTCTGAGGGCGGGACGGCGCGCCCAGACCGGAAGGGCGCGCCCGGATACCCGGAGCGCGCCCTTCGCGTGGTCTCTATGGGGACTGTCGTTAGTTGGCCATCATCTCGCTGCCGCGCCAGCTGAACTCGGGATCCATCGCTACGTGCACGGCGATCTTCACGAGGTGCTCGGCGTACTTGTTGGCGTGGTGCCCACAGAAGACGAGCTGTCCACCACCAGCGATCATGACGCGCAGCTTCCCGGACGCGTTGCAGCGGTCGCACCGTTCATCGGCGGCCGGGGGAACCACCGTCTCCGGCGGCGGCGTAAGAGTCGGGGTCATCGCCTTCCTCCTCTGGTCGTCACCGATGAACTCTTCTTTTCTAGCCGTCGTTACCACCCATCGTCCAACAGCCAGGGCAGACCCGACGTTCCCAGTGTGCCCGCCGGGGACCGAGGTCACACTCCCCGGGGTACGGGGTCCACTGGGTACGAACAGTGTGCCCGTGCCGCGCCACAAGCGTGCCATGTCAACGATCACAGGTCGACAACAGGCCAGTCACGCCACGTGCTATGTACGCATAGCGACGAATCAGGCACTCTCAGTCGAGATAGTCGCGCAGGACCTGGGACCGGGACGGGTGGCGCAGCTTCGACATGGTCTTCGACTCGATCTGCCGGATCCGCTCCCGGGTCACCCCGTACACCTGGCCGATCTCGTCCAGCGTGCGCGGCTGCCCGTCGGTCAGCCCGAACCGCAGCCGTACCACGCCCGCCTCGCGCTCGGAGAGCGTCTGCAGCACCTGTTGCAGCTGGTCCTGCAGCAGCGAGAAGCTCACCGCGTCCACGGCCACCACGGCCTCGGAGTCCTCGATGAAGTCGCCGAGCTGGCTGTCGCCTTCGTCGCCGATGGTCTGGTCGAGCGAGATGGGCTCCCGCGCGTACTGCTGGATCTCCAGCACCTTCTCGGGAGTGATGTCCATCTCCTTCGCCAGCTCCTCCGGGGTCGGCTCGCGGCCGAGGTCCTGCAGCAGCTCACGCTGGATCCGGCCGAGCTTGTTGATCACCTCGACCATGTGTACCGGGATGCGGATGGTGCGGGCCTGGTCGGCCATGGCCCGGGTGATGGCCTGGCGGATCCACCAGGTGGCGTAGGTGGAGAACTTGTAGCCCTTGGTGTAGTCGAACTTCTCGACGGCGCGGATCAGGCCGAGGTTGCCCTCCTGGATCAGGTCCAGGAACGCCATGCCCCGCCCGGTGTACCGCTTGGCCAGCGAGACGACCAGCCGCAGGTTCGCTTCGAGCAGGTGGTTCTTGGCCCGCTCGCCGTCCCGGGAGATCCACGACAGGTCGCGGGTCATCTGCGTGGCGAGCTTCTCCTCGCCCTCCTCGGCCGCACGCAGCCGTTCGGAGGCGTACAGGCCGGCCTCGATCCGCTTGGCGAGCTCGACCTCCTGCTCGGCGTTGAGCAGCGGCACCTTGCCGATCTGCTTGAGGTACGCGCGGACCGAGTCGGCCGAGGCGGTCAGCTCGGCGTCGCGCCGGGCCTGCTTGAGCGCCTCGGACTCCTCGTCGTCCCAGTCGAAGTCGTCGTCGGCCTGGGCGTCCGCCTGGGCCGCCTCGGCCAGCTCGGCCGGCTCCTCGACGACCACGTCCTCCAGGTCGGCGACGAGCGCCTCGGCATCGAGCTCGGAGATGTCGGGCTCGTCGTCGGTGGGCTTCGCCGCGGGCGCGGCGGCCGCCTTGGCCGGCGCGGCGGTGGCCGGCGCGGCGGTGGCCGGCGCGGCGGTGGCCTTCGCCGCCTTCGTGCCCTTGCCGCCCTTGCGGGCCGCCGGTTCCGCGCCGTTGACGGCGGCGAGCACCTCGTCGGCGTCGCCCGCCGGCGGGCTCTTGGCGGCCGAGGCCTTCGTCGCCTTGGCCCGGGTCGCCTTGGCCGGCGCCGGCTCGTCCCCGGCCTCGGCCGGCGCAGGGGCTGGGGCTGGGGTAGCCGCCGCGCGGCCGCGGGAGCTCGGCTTGCGGGCCGCGCCGTTCTTGCCCGCCGTGGCCGCCGTGGCCGCCGTGCCGGCAGTGTCGGCTGTTCCGGCCGCGGCTTCCGTGGCGGTGGCCTCCGGCGCGGCCTTGCCGTCCGGTGACTGCTGCGCCGGGACCCGGCTGCGGTCCGTGGACCGGGCCGCCGGCTTGGTCCCGCTGGCCGGCTTGCTCTCGGGCGTTCTGGTCGGTGTGGCCTCGACCGGAGCCTTCTTGGCTGCCTTGGCCGGAGTCGTCCCGGCGCCCGTCTTCTTCGCCACCGTCGCCGCCTTCGCACTCGTCACCTTGGAGGCGGGGGTCGCCGACCGCGCCGCCGCCACTCGCCGGCGCGTAGGCGCCGAACCGTCCACCATCACCGTCACCCCCGCCTCGGCTAGCGTCCGCAGGATCCGTTTGGCCTGGTTCGCGTCGACCTCGGCGGCCTCCACGACCTGTGCCACCTGCGCCGACGTGAGCTGGCCTCCAGCGCCAGCGGCCTGAGAGAGGAGCGTCTCGGTGACCTTGCGTACATCGGCGCCGTTGTGGCGGACCTCAGTCACGTACGACCTTCCCGTGGCGGTGGGTTGGGCCTGCCCGGGGCACTGCGGCAGCGTCGGGCCGGTGGTTGTCTTGGAAGCCCTCGCCCAATGGTGCCTGCTCCTCTGGCGAGCCCCACTGTGCGACGGGCAGGCGTGAATTGTAGCGCCGTGACGTCGGATCATCCCGCGCCGCACGCCGCGACAAGCGCCTTGACAGGATAGGCGCATGACTTCGCAGGGTGCGGCGACCCGCGCGCCGGGCGCCGTCGAGCTGCTGGAAATCGCGGTGGAGGCCGTCCGGAGGGCCGCGCAGGCCGCCGTTGAGCTGCGCGCCGAGGGCATCCGCGAGGTTTCCACCAAGAGCAGCCTGACGGACGTGGTGACGGCGGCGGACCGCGCCGTCGAGCGCCAGGTCGTCGCCGATCTGCGGGCCCGCCGTCCCACGGACCGGATCCTCGGCGAGGAGTACGGGGAAGCGCGCTCCGGTGGAGATGCTGACGCTGGCGAGCACCTGGTGCGGTGGGTCCTCGACCCGATCGACGGCACGGTGAACTACCTCTACGGGCTCGCCCCGTACGCCGTCTCGCTGGCGGCCGAGGTCGACGGCACGATCGTCTGCGGTGTGGTGCACGAGGTGACAACGGGACAGGAGTGGACAGCGGTACGGGGTGGCGGTGCATTCCGGGCAGGACGGCGCCTGGCCGGGTCGGACGTGACCGAGTTGGGTCAGGCTCTGGTGGCGACCGGGTTCGCCTACGAGCCGGCCCGCCGGGCGCACCAGGCCCGGGTCGTGGCCGGCCTGCTGCCGGAGATCCGGGACATCCGCCGGCTCGGGTCCGCCGCGGTCGACCTCTGTCTGGCCGCCGAGGGCCGGGTCGACGCGTACTTCGAGAAGGGTCTCAATGCGTGGGACCACGCGGCGGGTGGACTCGTCGCGGCCGAGGCCGGTCTCGTCGTCAGCGGCCTGGCCGGCGCGCCGCCCGGCCCCGACTTCGTGCTCGCCTGCCCCCCGGCCCTCCGGCCGGCCCTCCACGACCGCCTGGTCGCCCTGGACGCTTCCGGAGGCCCGTGAGCGTAGCGGCCTCGGTGGCACGCCGCGAAGCGAACCACTATCGAGGCGTGCCGTCGCAGGTGCCCTTGGGGAGCGTGGGGGTACCGAGCGCGGCGAGCGACTGGTTGACCTCGGTGACCGTGCCGAGCTGGCGGAACTTCGTACCGACCACGACGTCGACCACCTCCCGCTCGTCCACGTCCTTCGTGGCCGGGTTGTCCTTGCGGTTGAGGTCGAACTCGGTGGTGAAGTCCTCGTCGGTGACCGCGAGGAAGTACGCCCGCAGCACCCACGCCGCGCCGACCGCCTTCGGCCCGTAGCGCAGCGCGGCGACCCCGTCCACGCGCTTCTTCAGCGGGTCGTTCGCCTGCCTGATCTTGTCCTTGTTGACGATCGTGAACTCACGGTTCTCGAAGTCGAACGCGACCCGCTCGGCCAGACCCTGGCGATCTGTCGCATTGTAGACATTGATTTTGATGTTCTTCTCCTCCGGCAGCCGGAGGTCGGCGGGTACGTAGCCGGCCGGGCAGTCGCCGCTGCTCCCCGCGTTCGCCGTACGCTGGGTGTCCTTCACCATGGCCATGCCGACGAAGGTGACGGCGCACACGAACAGCACGCCCACGATGACGAGCGCTCGTACCCGCGCGAAGCTCATGGCGGCTCCCCGTACCAATATCGGGCCGGCGAGGTCTCGGAGGTTTCCCTGGCCGCCGGTTGGTGAAAAGTATGCGCCGAGGTTATCGCCTGGTGGACGGGGGTGCTGGAATCCGGTCACACTGCCGGCGCGGCGACCACACCGACAACGGGAGGTACCCCTACCTTTGTGTCGCCTGAGTCACAGTGGGAACAATCTTGCGCGGGCGGGCGTACATGACACGCACGGGGGAGGTAAGGTACCGCGCCACCCCTTGCCGGTACTGAAACACCACTGTCCGGTGTTGCACCGGACGCAGTTACGAATAACGGGAGTGTGACATCCAGATGGCCACCGACTACGACGCCCCGCGGCGCGACGAGGTCGAGCTCGGCGAGGACAGCCTCGAGGAGCTCAAGGCCCGGCGGGTCGACGCGCAATCGGGCAGCGTGGACGTCGACGAGGCCGAGGTGGCGGAGAGCTTCGAGCTACCCGGCGCGGATCTCGCCGACGAAGAGCTGACCGTCCGCGTGCTACCGATGCAGGCGGACGAGTTTCGCTGCTCACGCTGCTTCCTGGTGCATCACCGCAGCCAGCTCGCCTACGAGCGCAACGGCGAGCTGATCTGCCGCGAATGCGCCTGAGCCCACGCACCAGCCCTACCGAAACGAGGGAGCATCAACCGGGGAGGGACCGATGACGCGCCCCGACGAGGACGCGGGGGAACCCGCGCGGGAGACCGCCGGCCTACCGGATACCGTGGCCGCGCTCACCGCCGAGGAACTCGAGCCGGCCCAGCGCCGCAGGGTGCTCGGTCGGCTCGTGACCGAGCTGCGGGCGCGCGGTGTCGGGGACGTGTTCAAACCGCGCGCCGCGATGCGCTGGGTCGCCGACACCCTGGGCGACGTGGTCCCGCACGTCCCGATCCGCGACCTGGAGACGCTACACAAGCACCATGACGGCCTCGACGGCGACGCGCTCGCCGAGCGGTTGATCCGCAACGCCTCCCGGGCCACCGCGACCGTCGGTGCCGCGGGTGGCGGCGTCGCGGCGATCGAGTGGGTCGCGACACCGACCCTGCTCTCCGCACCCTTCCTGCTGGCCACCGAGACCGTCGCGGTCGTCGCGATCGAGGTGAAGCTCATCGGCGAGCTGCACGAGGTCTACCGCCGGCCGCTCCCGGGCACCGGTACCCAGCGGGCCGTCGCGCTCCTGCAGGCCTGGGCCGGCCGCCGGGGAATCAGCCCGATCGCCCCGGGCGCAGGCGTGGCCGCGGTCCTGTCCACCGCCGCCCGCAAGGAACTCCGGGACCGGCTGCTGCGCCGGTTCGGGCGCAACCTCACCACGCTCGGCCCGCTGCTGACCGGGGCGGCCGTCGCCAGCTACCTGAACCGGCGGGCTACCCGCGCGCTCGGTGAGCAGATGCGCAAGGACCTCGCCGCCGGGATCCCGACGCCCTACCCCGAGCCGCCGCGCGAGATCACGTCGGGCTGAGCCTGGGGGTCGCTGCGCTGCTGAGCCTCGGGTCGCTGCGCTGTGCGCAGCACCGCCGCCAGCCGTTCCGGGCGTCGACTGCTCACGATCCAGTACGGCGTGGGATCGGCCGGATCGTCGAGGACCACCTGCACCACACCGGGCACCCAGGGCCGCTGGACGACGAAGGCCAGCGGGTGCGCCGAGGGCCCGAGGATCTCCCGCTTGCCGGCCGCGTCCAGCGCGACGACCTGCCCGATGTACCGCACCGGGAGGCGGGCGTCGTCCACCCGCAGCTCACCGTCGGTGACGGCGACCCGGATCCGGCCCAGCCACCACAGCCCGAGCGCGGTCAGTGGCAGCAGCACGGCGTACGGCACCCAGGCCCGCGCGCCGCCGGCGCCCAGGTGCACCTCGGCGGCGAGCAGCCCGGCGAGACCCAGCGCGGGGAGCCAGAGCCACCAGGGCAGCACGAGCCGTTCGGCGTACACAGGCCGAGACTACGGCAGGATGAGGGGCGTGATGGTGCCAGTGCAGATCCGTCGAATCGACCCTGACCTGCCGCTGCCGGCGTACGCCCACCCCGGGGACGCCGGTGCCGACCTGTACGCCGCCGAGGACGTCGAGATCCCTCCCGGCGAGCGGCTGCTCGTGCGTACCGGGGTCGCGGTCGCGCTGCCGGCGGGGTACGTAGGGCTCGTCCACCCGCGCTCGGGCCTGGCGGCGCGGCTCGGCGTGACCGTCCTCAACGCGCCCGGCACGGTCGACTCCGGCTACCGCGGCGAGATCCTGGTGAACCTCGTCAACCACGACCGGGTGACCCCGGCGAAGATCGCCCGAGGTGACCGGATCGCCCAGCTTGTCGTTCAGCAGGTTGAAACGGCAGACTTCCAGGTCGTCGACGAGCTGCCGGAGTCGGTACGGGGTGCGGGCGGCCACGGGTCGACCGGTGGCTTCGTGGCACTGTCCAAGGAGGACCAGTGATCTTCTCCCGACGTCGCGGGAGTGGTGGGAAGCACGCTCGCGGCGACGCGCAGCAGTCCGGCCCCCGGCATGCGGCCGGTCGCCGGCGGGCAGGCGAGCCGGAGCCCGAGTTCGAGTACCAGGAGGTCGACGAGGGCATCGGCGGCGGCTCTGCCGGGGACGGTGACCTGGTCGAGCACGGCCCGGGCCCGTACGACATCGTCGACGCCCCGGCCGGGGTGGCCCGGCTCGATCTGGGCAGCCTGCAGATCCCGGCCGTGGACGAGGTCGAGGTACGCGTGCAGGCCAGCCCCGAGGGCGTCATCCAGCAGGTGGTCCTCGTGCACGGGGCGAGCGCCCTGCAGCTCGGCGTGTTCGCCGCGCCGCGCAGCGAGGGGATCTGGGAGGAGGTACGGGGCGAGATCCGCGCGTCGTTGTTCGCGGACGGGGTCGCCGCGGAGGAGACCGAGGGCGACTACGGCACGGAGTTGCGCGCCCGGGTCCGTACCCCGGAAGGGTTGAACGACCTCCGGTTCGTCGGCATCGATGGTCCGCGATGGATGGTGCGGGCGGTCTACCAGGGACCGGCCGCGGTCGACCCGTCGGTCGCCGGGCCGCTGGCCGACTGCCTGGCCGGCCTGGTCGTGAACCGCGGCGGCGAGGCCATGCCGGTCAAGGATCCGCTGCCGCTGCGCCTGCCCCGGGAACTGGCCGAGAACCAGCAGTCCGCGCCGGCGGAGCCTGCCCAGCCCGGCGCGAACGGCAGCGCGGGCGGTGCCGCGGGCGGTGCCGCCCCGCCCCGCCGCAAACACTCACCCCGCCCGCGCCGCTCCTGACACGGTTGGTCCCGCGGCGTACTGTTGCAGGACGGCCGGTGGCACGTGGGGCCGGCCGGAGGAGGGTGACGACGGGCGATGTCCACCGACCAGCGCCCCACGCCGCTGCGCCGGTTGCTCCGGCGGCTCACGGCGTCCGAGGCGGAGCTCGATGCGGAGGAGCTGCAGCGGGACAGTGCGCGGTCCGGACACTCGCTGTGCGGTGAGGTACGGCGGGGGCAACTGGTGACGGTGTCGGGCCGCCTGCGTACCGTGGTATACACCCCGCGGACCAACCTGCCGACGCTGGAGGCGGAGCTCTACGACGGCAGCGACGTGGTGACGCTGGTCTGGCTCGGCCGGCGCCGGATCGCCGGAATCGAACCGGGCCGGGCGCTGACCGCGACCGGTCGGGTGGCCGTCCGCGAGGACCGTAAAGTCATCTACAACCCACACTACGAGCTGGAGCCGCCCCGATGAGCGAGGCACCGACGACCGACGCCCGCACCGACCTGGACGCCGACGGGATGCCGAGCTTCGCCGAACAGGTCGCCGACCAGCTCGGGGGCTGGCGGGGGCTGATCGAGTCGAGCATTCCGGTGATCGTGTTCGTCATCGCGAACATCGTCACGGACCTCCGGCTGGCGATCGTGGTGGCGGTGGGGGTCGCGCTGGCCATCGCGTTCACGCGGCTGCTCCAGGGCAGGCCGGTCCGGCACGCGCTCAACGGCCTGTTCGGCATCGCGCTCGGTGCCGCGCTCGCCTGGCGGACCGGGGAGGCCCGCGCGTTCTACCTGCCCGGCATCCTGATCAGCCTCGGGTACGCGCTCGCCCTGCTGGGCTCGGTCGCGGTCCGCCAGCCGCTCGTCGGCTGGATCTGGTCGGTCGTCGCGGCCGGCGGCAGGTCGGAGTGGCGGCACAATCCGCGGATGCTACGCGCGTTCGGGTGGTTGACCGTGGCCTGGGCCGCGGTCTACTTCGCGAAGGTGGCCGTGCAGAGCGCGCTGTACGCGGCGCACCTGGAGACCTGGCTGGGCATCGCCCGGATCGCGCTCGGTTTCCCGCCGTACGCGCTGCTGCTCGCCGGCACCATCTGGGCTGTCCGGCGGATCGACCGCGGCGAGCCGGTCATTGAGCCGGCCGCAGCGACCTAGCAGCGGGTCAGGCCCGGCGGGCCCGTTCCGTGTCGCGCTTGCTGCGCACGTACTCGCGCCGGTTCCGCTCGATGACGTCCGGGCCGAGGATCACCGTACGGATCGCGTCCTCCGCGTCGGCGGTACACACGAAGACCGCCTCGTCGCCGGCTTCCAGCGGGTCGTCCGGGCCCGGCACGAGCACGCGCTTGCCGCGGACGATCGCGACCAGGGCGCAGTCCCGCGGCATCGGCACCTCGCGGACCGGGTGACCTACGAACGGGGCACCCGGCGGCAGCGTGATCTCCACCAGGTTCGCCTCACCCTGCCGGAACGTCATCAGCCGGACCAGGTCGCCGACCGTGACCGCCTCCTCGACCAGGGCCGCCATCAGCCGCGGCTTGCTGACCGCGACGTCAACCCCCCACTGCTCGGTGAACAACCACTCGTTCTCCGCGCGGTTGACCCGGGCCACCACCCGCGGTACCGCGAACTCGGTCTTCGCGAGCAGGGACACCACCAGGTTCACCTTGTCGTCCCCGGTCGCCGCCACGACCACCTCGCAGCTGGAGATGTCCGCCTCCTGCAGGGAGGCCAGCTCGCAGGCGTCGGCGAGGATCCACTCCGCCTCGGGTACCCGCTCGGGGCGGAGCATCGACGGCTGACGCTCGATCAGCATCACCTGGTGGCCGTTGCCGATCAGCTCCTGCGCGATGGAACGGCCCACGTTGCCGGCTCCGGCGATCGCGACCCGCATCTGCACCTCCTCGATCAGGCCGCCGGTGGCGCGGCGGCGACCTTCGTGACCTGGGCGGTCATCTCGTCCGTGACCAGCACGAAGATCTGATCGCCGTCCTGCAGGGCCATGGACGCGGTCGGCAGCGTGCCGATCCCGAAGCGCATCAGCAGCGCCACCCGGGCGCCGGTGGCATCCTCCAGGAGGCGCAGCGGGCGGCCGATCCAGTCCGGGTGGACGGCCACTTCGATCATGGACACGGTACTCGTCGGGTCGCGCCAGAGCTCCGCGTGGCCCTCGGGGACGAGGTGGCGCAGCATCCGGTCCGCGGTCCACCGCACGGTGGCCACGGTCGGGATGCCCAGTCGCTCGTACACCTCGGCGCGCTTGCTGTCGTAGATGCGCGCGACCACCCGTTGCACGCCGAACGTCTCCCGCGCCAACCGGGCAGAGATGATGTTGGAGTTGTCGCCGCTGGACACCGCGGCGAACGCGTCGGCCCGGTCGATACCCGCCTGGATCAGCACCTCCCGGTCGAAGCCGATGCCGGTGACCGTCTGGCCGGAGAAGTCCGCGCCCAGGCGGCGGAACGCGTCCGCGTTCTGGTCGATGACCGCGACCGAGTGCCCGGCAGCCTCCAGGCTCGCGGCGAGCGTCGAACCCACCCGCCCGCACCCCATGATCACGACGTGCACGGTAGCCCTCTCGACGGCGGCGGACCCTTACTCCGCTGACGGTACCCCGCCTGGTCTCCCGGGGGTGATCGAGCCGCCTACGCTACCCCGTGTGGCCCGTCCCTCCTCGCTGCTGAAGCGACTCCTGCTCGGTCGGCCGTTCCGCTCCGACCGGCTGCAGCACACGTTGCTGCCCAAGCGAATCGCGTTGCCGGTCTTCGCCTCCGACGCGCTCTCCAGCGTCGCGTACGCCCCGGACGAGATCCTGCTGACGCTGTCGATCGCCGGCGCGGCGGCGTACGTCTACTCGCCGTGGGTCGCGCTCGCCGTCGCCCTGGTGATGCTGACGGTGGTGGCGAGCTACCGGCAGAACGTCCACGCGTACCCGTCGGGCGGCGGCGACTACGAGGTGGCGACGGTCAACCTGGGGCCGCGGGCCGGCCTCGCCGTGGCCAGCGCGCTGCTGGTGGACTACGTGCTGACCGTGGCGGTCTCGGTCTCCTCGGGTGTGGCGAACCTCGGCTCGGTGATCCCGTTCGTCGCCGAGCACAAGGTGGGTATCGCGGTGACCGCGGTCGCGCTGCTGACCGCGATGAACCTGCGTGGCATCCGCGAGTCCGGCACCGCGTTCGCGATCCCGACGTACGGCTTCATGATCGTGGTCATCGGGATGCTCGCGACCGGCTTCGTGCGGATCTTCATACTCCGCGATCCGCTCGAGGCACCGAGCGCGGACCTGGTCATCGCGGCGGAGGAGTCGCACCTGACCAGCTTCGCGTTCGCGTTCCTGCTGCTGCGGACGTTCTCCTCCGGCTGCGCGGCGCTCACCGGCGTCGAGGCCATCTCCAACGGCGTACCCGCGTTCAGGCCGCCGAAGAGCCGCAACGCCGCGACCACGCTGTTGCTGCTCGGCGTCATCGCGGTCACCATGCTCGTCGGCATCGTCGCGCTCGCCCGGAAGGTGAACCTGCAGTTCGTGGAGGATCCCGCCCGGCAGATCGTGGGGAGCCCACCCGGGTACGTGCAGAAGACCGTCACCACCCAGCTCGGCGAGACCGTCTTCGGTGCCGGGTCGATCCTGCTCTTCGTCGTCGCCGGCGCGACCGCGCTGATCCTGTTCCTCGCCGCGAACACCGCGTTCAACGGCTTCCCGGTGCTGGGCTCGATCCTGGCCCAGGACCGGTACCTGCCGCGCCAGCTGCACACCCGTGGCGACCGGCTCGCGTTCTCCAACGGCATCGTGTTCCTCGCGGTCTTCGCGGTCGTGCTCATCGCGGCGTTCCGGGCCGAGGTGACCCGGCTGATCCAGCTCTACATCGTCGGGGTGTTCGTCTCGTTCACGCTGTCGCAGACCGGGATGGTCCGGCACTGGAACCGCCTGTTGCGCACCGAGCGTGACCCGGCGGTACGGCGGCGCATGCTGCGCTCGCGCACCATCAACATGATCGGTCTGACCATGACCGGTGCGGTCCTCGTCGTCGTTCTGGTGACGAAGTTCCTCCTCGGCGCGTGGATCGCGATCGTCGCGATGGTCGTCATCTATCTGACCATGCTCGGCATCCGCCGGCACTACGACACCGTCTCGCGCGAGCTCGTCGCGACCGAGGACCGGCCGGTGCTGCCGGCCCGCAACCACGCGGTGGTCCTGGTCAGCAAGGTGCACATGCCGACGATCCGCGCGCTCGCGTACGCCCAGGCGACCCGCCCGGACACGCTCACCGCGGTCACCGTCAACGTGGACGACAAGGACACCCGGGCCCTGCAGACCGAGTGGGAGCGGCGGGACATCCCGGTACCGCTGACCGTGGTCGATTCGCCGTACCGGGAGATCACCCGGCCGATCATCGACTTCGTGAAGTCGATCCGCCGGGACTCACCGCGCGACGTGGTCACCGTCTTCATCCCCGAGTACGTGGTGGGCCGCTGGTGGGAGCACCTGCTGCACAACCAGAGCGCGCTGCGCCTCAAGGGCCGCCTGCTGTTCGAGCCCGGGGTGATGGTGACCAGCGTGCCGTGGCAGCTGGCCTCCACCGAGAGCAAGGACCTGGAACGCGTGGACCGCGGGCTGGCCCGTGGCCCGGCGCGCGGGCCGCGATACCACGAGGACACGCCATCGAAGTCGAGCTGACGGTGGGCCCGCCCGCGCACGGCGGCCACTGTGTGTCCAGGATGGAGCGTCGGGTGGTGTTCGTCCGGCACGCGCTGCCCGGCGAGCAGGTCGTGGCTTCGGTGACGTCGACCGGCTCGTCGTTCTGGCGTGCCGACGCGGTGCTGGTCCTGGCGGAGTCCGCGTCCCGGGTCCCGCCGCCGTGCCCGTTCGCCCGGCCGGGCCTGTGTGGCGGCTGCGATCTGCAGCACGCGTCCGTGCCGGCGCAGCTGTCGTGGAAGTCCTCGGTCGTGCGGGATCAGCTCGCCCGGCTCGCCGGCCTGCCGGCCTACCCGGTGTCGGTGGCGGCGCTGCCGGGCGGGCCGCTGGGCTGGCGGACCCGGGTCCGGTACGCGGTGACCCCGGACGGGGTACCGGGGCTACGCGTGCACCGGTCGCACGAGATCGTGCCGGTGGACCGGTGCCTGATCGCCGCGCCGCCGGCGTCGGACGTGCTGGGTCGTACCTGGCCCGGCGTCTCGTCGCTGGAGGTGGTGGTCTCCGGCGGGGGCGACGTGACCGTGCTGGCCGACGGCCGGGTCGTGTCCGGGCCGGCACAGGTACGCGAACCGGCCGTCGGTCGTGAGTGGACGGTCGACGCCGGGGCGTTCTGGCAGGTGCACCCGGCGGCGGCGGACACCCTGGCGGCGGCGGTGCTGGCCGTGCTTACTCCGGTGGAAGGCGAGCACGCGTGGGACCTCTACGGTGGCGCCGGACTCTTCGCGGCCGCGCTGGCCGGGGCCGGGGCGACGGTCACGCTGGTCGAGTCGGATCCGCGGGGCGTGGCGGCGGCCCGGCGGAACCTGGCTGACCTGTCCGGCTCGGTGCAGGTGGTACGGGCCCGGGTGGATCGCGTCATCGGGCGGTTGCCGGCGCCGTCGCTGGTCGTGCTGGATCCGCCGCGGACCGGGGCAGGTGCTGCCGTGGTGCGGTCGGTCGTCGCCGCGCGGCCCCGGGCGGTGGCATACGTGGCCTGCGATCCGGCGGCGTTCGCCCGGGACGTGGCCACCTTCCGGGCGAACGGCTGGCAGCTCGCCGAGCTGCGGGCCTACGACATGTTCCCGATGACCCACCACGTGGAGTGTGTCGGGCTGCTCGTGCCGGGCCCTCAGGCCTAGGCCGACGTCGACGGAAGGGTCAGCTCCAGCGCCGCAGCGTTTACGCCCGCCAGGGAATCACGGTTGCGCGCGGACCGCGTCGTGGCCAGGCTGGCCGGGTGAACGGGGTGACCATCCAGACGCTCGCCGACCGGCCCGACCTGGTCGACCGGCTCTACGGGATCGAGGACACCTGGCCCGAGTTCATGGGCCACGATCCGCTGGCGAACGCGTTGTTCAACCGGGTCGCGCCGACGTTCCCGCGGTTCTGCGTGGTGGCGACCACGGTGCCGGACGGCGCGATCGTGGCCCGCGGACGGGCCGCGCCGTTCGCGTTCGGGATCCCGGGCCGGACCGAGCTGCCCGACGGCGGGCTGGACCGGGCGGTCGTGTGGGCGTTCCGGGACCACCAGCAGGGCCGGGCCGCGACCGTGGCGTGCGCGGTCGACATCACCATCGACGGGTCGTACACCGGAAAGGGGTTGTCCCACCGGATGCTCGCCGCGCTCGCGGAGGCCAGCCGGAAGGCCGGCGCGACGGATCTGGTCGCGCCGGTGCGACCGACCCGCAAACACCTGCAGCCCCGGCAGTCCATCGTGGACTACGTGCGGCAGACCCGGGACGACGGGTTGCCGGTCGATCCGTGGTTACGGGTACACGTCAAGGCGGGCGGCCGGATCGTCAAGGTGGCGCCCACCTCCATGACGATGGTCGGCTCGCTCGCCGAGTGGCGGGGGTGGACCGGGCTGCCGTTCGACCGTACCGGCGACGTGGTCGTACCCGAGGCGCTCGTACCGGTGCACTGCGACGTCACGCACGACCACGCCGTCTACGTCGAGCCGAACGTCTGGGTCTGGCACGACCTGGGGGCCGCGTGAGGATCGTGGCACTGATGTCGGGCACGTCGTACGACGCGATCGAGGTCGCCGCCGCGGAGCTGACGCGGGACGGCGACACCCTCGAGTTGAGCCCGCTCGGCGAGGCCTCGATCGAATACCAGCCGGCGACCAGGGACGCCATCGCCCGGGTCCTGCCGCCCAATGCCACCACGGTCGGCGACGTCTGCCGCCTGCACACCCTGCTGGGGCGGGCCTATGCCGAGGCGGCGGCGGTGGGCGTCAGCACCGCCGGCGGTACCGCGGACCTCGTCGTCTCGCACGGCCAGACGGTGTTCCACTGGGTCGAGGACGGCCGGGCCCGGGGCACGCTCCAGCTCGGCGCGCCGGCCTGGATCGCCGAGCGCACCGGCCTGCCGGTGCTGTCCGACCTGCGCACCGCCGACATCGCCAAGGGCGGCCAGGGTGCGCCGCTGGTGTCCATCGTGGACCGCATGCTGCTCGGCGAGGGCGACACTCCACGGGCCGCGCTCAACCTCGGCGGCATCGCGAACCTCACCGTGGTCCATCCGGACGGCGCCGTGATCGGGTACGACGTCGGCCCGGCCAACGCGCTGATCGACGCGGCGGCTCGCAAGTTCTACAAGCGACAGTACGATGTGGACGGTCAGCTGGCGGCGGCCGGGCAGGTGGACCATGTGCTGCTGCACGACCTGCTCGCCGAGCCGTACTACGCGCTGCCGCCGCCCAAGTCGACCGGCAAGGAGCTGTTCCATGCCGGCTACCTGCCCGAGACGACCGCCCGGCCGCAGGACATCCTCGCCACGCTGACCGAGCTGACCGCCCGGATCGTCGCGGTTGAATGCCATCGGCACCGGGTCACCGAGGTGGTCGCCTCGGGCGGCGGGACCCGCAACCCGGTCCTGATGGCCCGCCTCGCCGCGCGGACGAGCGCCCGGATCACCACGACCGGGGATTTCGGCATCCCGCCGGCCGCGAAGGAGGCGTACGCGTTCGCGGTGCTCGGCTGGCTCGCGTGGCACGGGCTGCCAGGCTCGCTGACCAGCGTCACCGGAGCGCGCGCGCCGGCGGTACTCGGAAACTGGACGCCCGGAGCGGCGGGCCTGCACCTGCCGGCGGTGTCGGCCACGCTCCCACGCCGGCTTGTGCGGAAACTGTGAAGGTCGACAGAGGGCGAGAGGCGGCCGGATAGACTGGTCGCCCATGAGCGATCTTCTGTCCACCATCGCCGGCCCCGCTGACCTGCGGAGGTTGACACCCGAAGCGCTCACCGTGCTGGCCGCGGAGATCCGTGACTTCCTCGTCGCCAAGGTCGCGAAGACCGGCGGACACCTCGGCCCGAATCTCGGCGTGGTGGAACTCACGCTCGCCCTGCACCGGGTCTTCGACTCGCCGAAGGACCGGATCCTCTTCGATACCGGACACCAGGCATACGTGCACAAGATGGTCACCGGGCGGCAGGACGGGTTCGACCAGTTGCGGCTGCGGGGCGGCCTGACCGGCTACCCGAACCAGGCCGAGAGCGAGCACGACATCATCGAGAACTGCCACGCGTCGACCGCGCTGTCCTACGCGGACGGGATGGCGAAGGCGTACGCGCTGCGCGGCGAGCGGCGGCACGTGGTGGCCGTCGTCGGCGACGGCGCGCTCACCGGTGGGATGTGCTGGGAGGCGCTGAACAACATCGCCGCCGCGCGGAACCCGCTGGTGATCGTGGTCAACGACAACGGCCGGTCGTACGCGCCGACCATCGGCGGGCTCGCCGAGCACCTGGCCACGCTGCGGCTGAACCCGGGCTACGAGAAGGTGCTCGACCTGATCAAGGAGGCGCTGGAGCGCACGCCGCTGGTGGGCAAACCGCTGTACGAGGCGCTGCACGCGGTCAAGAAGGGCATCAAGGACGCGGTCTCGCCGCAGGCGCTCTTCGAGGACCTGGGCATCAAGTACGTCGGCCCGGTCGACGGGCACGACCTGGCCGCGGTCGAGTCCGCCCTGTACAAGGCGAAGCGGTTCGGCGGCCCGGTGATCGTCCACGCGGTCACCCGCAAGGGGTACGGCTACCAACCGGCCATGGACGACGAGGCCGACTGCCTGCACAGCCCGGCCGCGTTCGATCCGGAGACCGGCAGGTCGCTCGGCCCGTCGAGCCTCAAGTGGACGAGCGTCTTCGCCGACGAGCTGGTCGCGCTCGCCGACGAGCGACCGGACATCGTGGGCATCACGGCCGCCATGGGCGGCTCCACGGGTATCGCCACACTCGGCGCGAAGTACCCGGACCGGGCGTACGACGTCGGCATCGCCGAGCAGCACGCGATCACCTCGGCGGCCGGCCTCGCGCTGGGCGGGCTGCACCCGGTGGTCGCGATCTACGCGACGTTCCTCAACCGGGCCTTCGACCAGGTGCTGCTCGACGTGGCGATGCACCGGCTGCCGGTGACGATCGTGCTCGACCGGGCCGGGATCACCGGGCCGGACGGGCCGAGCCACTACGGCATCTGGGACATGTCGGTCTTCGGGGTCGTTCCGGGGCTGCGGATGGCCGCTCCGCGCGACGCGGCGACGCTGCGCGAGGAGCTGCGCGAGGCGGTCGCGGTGACCGACGGGCCGACGATCGTCCGCTTTCCGACCGGCTCGGTCCCGGCGGACATCGCCGCGGTACGCCAGGTCGGCGGGGTCGACGTGCTCGCCGAGCCGGTGGCCGGCGCGCGGCGGGACGTGCTGCTGGTCGCGGTCGGCGCGTTCGCGCCCCTCGGGCTCGACGTCGCCACCCGGGTCTCCGGGCACGGGTACGGCGTGACCGTCGTCGATCCGCGCTGGGTCCGGCCGGTACCGACCGCGCTGGTTGACCTGGCCCGGGAGCACCGGCTCGTGGTCACCGTCGAGGACGGCGTGCGCTCCGGCGGGGTCGGCGACGCGCTGGCCCAGGCGTTGCGGGACGTCGACGTGTCGACGCCGCTGCGCGATCTCGGGGTCCGGCCCGGCTGGTACCCGCACGGCACCCGTGCCGAGATCCTCGGCGATCTCGGGCTCACCGCGCAGGACGTCGCCCGCGACGTGACCGAGTGGATCTCCCGGCTGGAGCCGGAACACGACGAGTCGCCGGTACTGCCGACCCGCGCCTCGTAGGCCTTACCCTCAGGGGTATGGCGGCCGGCTTTATCGAGCTGGGGACCGACCGCCAGCTACCGGACATCGACGCGGCCCCACCGCCGCCGCGCCGGCGGAACATGGCTGCCGCCATCGCGCTCACGGTCCTGCTAGCGGTCGGCGCGTCCGCCGCGCCCGGCGGCCCGGGCCTGCGCGGGCCGGCGATCGTCCGCTCCGCCATCGCGGACCGCTCGGTCGTGCTGGCCGACCGGGTGTACGTGATGAGCGCCGGCACGGGTCAGCGCCGCCTGTCGACGTTCGCCCTGCCGACCGGCCACCACCTCTGGACCGTGCCGTTCGCCGCGGACGGGCAGCCGGCGCAGGTGCTGGAGGCCGGGCAGACCGTGCTCGTCTCGACGTACGAGCCCCATCTGGGGCGGGGCAAGGTGTTCGCGTTCGACCGGGCCCGGGGCTGGCCGCTGTGGCAACGCGACACCTGGATGGCGGACGTGGTCGACGACGGGTCCGCGCTGATCTACCTCCGCGGGATCGGTGGACGGCCGCCGTTCACGGTCACCGAGGTCTCCGCCGTCGACGGCCGTACCGGGCGGACCCGGTGGACCGTCACGATCCCCGGCTCTTCCCGGTTCGAGCGGGTCAGCACCGGCGACGGGAAGCGCTGGGGGGTGGTCATGCCGGTCCGCGGCGCCGAGGCGGAGGTGTGGGACCTGCGCACCGGTACGGTGGCCGCCCGCGGGCCGGTCGTGCCCGCCGGGGCGACCCTGCTCGACCTCGTGGCCGTCGGCGGCATGCTGCTGTCCCGCTACACCGTGCGGGGCGCGGCCGCGCACCGGATCGCGGCCTACACAGTGGACGATCTGGCGCTGCAGTGGGTGGTCCGGGCGCCGTCGTCGCGCGACTTCTACCCGGTCGACTGCGGCGCGCTGGTCTGCGTGGGCGCCGAGGGTGCGGTCACCGCACTCGATCCGCGCTCCGGGACGGTGGCCTGGCGGGCGCCGTACCACGAGATCTCCGGCACCGGCGAGCGGCTCTTCGCGCACGGCCGGGACGGGGAGCTCGCGGTGCTGGCGTCCGACTCCGGCCGGTCGGTCCGGATCCTGCCCGGATGGGAGGTTCTCGGCCCGCTGGGCCGGGACAACCGGCGGCAGGTCGTGGCCCGATCGGTGCCGGGAACCAGCCGGATCTGGGTGGGCGTGCTCGACGTCGGCGAGGCGGTCGTCCACCCGCTCGGCCTGGCCTCGGGCGTGCTCAGTTCCAGCTGCCGTACCGGTGCCGGGAGCGTCGTCTGCGAGCTCATCCGGGGTGGGGTGGGCGTGTGGACGATCCGCCTCTGACCATCGATCTCGGGCTCGACCGGGAGGCGCCGGATCCCGGCCCGCCGCCCGTGCAGCCGTGGTGGCGGCGGGGCGCCGCCGTCGTCGCGGTGTCCGTGCTGGTTTCCGCGGCGGCAGCCGGCTCGGCGGCGCCGCGACCGGCCCTGGCCGACGTGTTCACGGTGCCCGTCGGCCGGCAGGGTGACGTCCAGGTGTACCTCGACGCCCTCTACGTGCTCCGGCTGGACGGCACCGGCGCCACGGTCGCCGCGTACGGGCTGCGCGACGGGGTACGGCGCTGGTCGAGCCCCGCCCCGGACGACATCGTCTCGGCGGACGACTCGTACCTGGTCGTCTCCGGAACCGCGGTGGCCGTCGTGACCAGCCGGGACGATCCGGTGGAGGCGCGCACGCAGGTGTACGACGCCGGTACCGGCGAACCGCTGTGGACCCGCCGAGGCTGGCCGGTGCCGGGCGGCGGGCCGGACCGGGTGCTGCTGTCCCGGCGGGCGCCGTGCCCGGGCTCGGCGGGCTGCGGCGACTCGGCCGGCGTCCGGGAACAGGAGATGGTGGCGGTCGACCGGCGCAGCGGCGGCATCGCCTGGACCGTCCGGCTCGACCTCGGGACCAGCTACGCGACCGCGCCGGCTATGGCGCCGGCCCTGGCGCCGGCCCTGACGCCGGCTCTGACGCCGGCTCAGTTCGCCACCGTGGACGGCGCCGGCCAGCTGGCCGTGCGGGACGTGACCACCGGCGAGGTCACCGCGACCCGCACCCTCGGCCCGCTGCCGCACCAGCGGATGATGCAGTTCGCCGGCGGCATCCTGCTGGTCCAGGTGCTCGGCGGGCTGGCCGGGTTCGACCCGGTCACCCTTGATCCATTATGGACGGTCACGATGTCGCTGACCGGGGGCGGTGCCGAGGTCTGGCCGTGCGCCCGGCTGATCTGCGCGTCGTCGCCGGTGGGCACGTACGCGATCGAGCCGGCGACCGGTACCGTCCGCTGGCGGCTCGACCGGTCGATGGTGTTTGGCCAGTTCGACGAGCGGCACCTGATGACCCACTCGACCGGGGGCGGTCCGGTCGAGCGCGGCTTCGACGCCGATGTCGAGGTGATCGAGGTGGAGACCGGCGCCCGGCTGTTCGTGCTGCGCGGCTGGGAGCCGATGGCGATCCTCACCGGTACCCGGTACGTGCTCGTGCACCGGTGGCACGACACCCGGTCGCTGATCTGGCTCGGCGAGCTGCGCGCCGACCAGCGCGCGGTACGGCCGGTCGGCGCCCTCCCGGGCGTCGGTCAGTGGTGCACGGCGGCCCGGGCCGGTGACGGACGGCACGCGCGGTCGTTCCTGGTCTGCCGGACCGTCGACGACCGCGCGCGCGTCTGGCGGTTTACCAGTTCGGCTGGCCAGGGGCGGCCGGCAGGGGCACCGACCCGGGGTGGATCACGTAGACCACGCCACGGCTGGTGTTGAGCCAGGCGGCCTCCCACTCGGCCCGGCCGACGGGCTTGCGGACCTCGGCGTTGGTGGGGGAGAACGGGTCGTTGAGCACGGGCCGCCCGTCCGCGGTGAAGCCGACCAGCACCATCAGGTGGCCGCCGGTGCCGTAGTCGAGCCCGGGGATCTCGTTCTTCTTGAACGAGGCGGACGCGACGAGCGGGATGCCGGCGGCGATGAACAGTTCGGCTTCGTTGAGCGAGCGCAGCCGGGTGACGAAGCCGTCCAGCCCGAACCGGCCGGCGTACCCGGTGTTGAACGGCCAGTTGCCGCACCCGGCGTACGCGTAGTCGTAGGTGTGCCGGGCCGCGTAGTCGACCCACGGGTCGGCGAACGCGGGGTCGACCCAGGCGTAGTCGGCCGGGGTCGGGCCGGTGCCCCAGTAGCTCACGACCATCGAGGTCGAGGTCGGGCTGCACCACGCCTCGCCGCCGCCGTCCCACTGCGGGTACTCGCCGATGTGGATCTCCTGCGAGTACCGCGGGACGTCGAGCACGATGCCCTGCGCCGCCTGCGGGGTACTCGCCACCAGCTTGCCCGGGTCGGGCAGCCGGGAGGTGACCGCCCCGATGCTGCGCAGGGTCGGGGGCTGCGTGGTCCCGGCCGGGCGGAGCAGCGTCACCCGCAGGTCCCAGCCGACCCAGCCGCGGCCGTCCGCGGTGACCACGGTGTCGATCGCGACGAACCCGTCGCCGTCACCCTGCGCCGGGATCGAGGTGCGCAGGATCTGGTTGTCGTCGGCGGCCCAGCGGCCGAGCTGGTACCACTTGGTCAGCGTGCCGGCCTCGGTCACCCCCCGCATCTCGACCTGGATCCAGGTGCCGCCCGGGGTGTCCGCGGTCCAGGACGGGATCAGCTCGGTGCCGGCGAAGCCGGGCGACACCCTCGGTGCGGTCCAGGTCGCGTAGTCGTAGGTCTGGTCCTCGTAGCTGAGCTGGCCGACCGGGCTGGCCAGCGTGACGGCGTCGCCGGTGATGGCGGTGCCGGCGCCGGTACCGGTGCCGAAGTCCGCGGCCGTGGTCCACTGGCGGTAGACGATCTCCCGGGCCTGTGGTGGCTTCTTGGTCGCGTTGATCCCGGCCGTGGCCCGGCCGGCTATCGCGGCGCCGCCCACGGTCGCTGTGCCGGCGGCGATCGCGGCGCGGAGCACGCTGCGTCGATCCATGGAGGTTCTCCCTCGCCCTGGGTGTCGCTGATTGCCGCGCATCGTCCCTCGGATGAAGACTTCTTGCAACTGGCCGACCGGATACGCTCAAGGACGTGCGCGTACTCGTGGTGGAGGACGAGCGCAGTCTCGCCGATGCCATCGCACGGGGGCTGCGGCGACAGGGCATGGCCGTCGATGTGGCCTACGACGGGACGTCCGGGCACGAGATGGCCTTCGTGACCCGGTACGACGTGCTCGTGCTCGATCGCGACCTGCCCGGCGTACCGGGCGACCAGATCTGCGCCGATCTCGTGGCCTCCGGCACGCTGACCCGGGTGCTGATGCTGACCGCCAGCGGCAGCGTCGCCGACCGGGTGGGCGGCCTGCAGCTCGGCGCGGACGACTACCTGCCCAAGCCGTTCGCCTTCGACGAGCTGGTCGCCCGGGTCCGGGCGCTCGGCCGGCGGGCCACCCCGGCCGCGCCGCCGGTGCTGGTCATCGCCGACCTGGTGCTCGACCAGGCGAAGCGGGTGGTGACCCGGGGTGGGCTGCCGATCGATCTGACCCGCAAGGAGTTCGGCGTGCTGGAGGAGCTGCTCAAGGCCCGTGGCGGCGTGGTCTCCAGCGAGGAGCTGCTCGAGCGGGTCTGGGACGCCAACACCGACCCGTTCACCACGACGGTACGGGTGACCGTGATGACCCTCCGCAAGAAGCTCGGCGACCCCCCGCTCATCGAGACCGTGGTGGGCGCGGGCTACCGGGTACCGGCGCCATGACGATCTATGATGCCCGTCCCGCCAAGGCGCGGCGGCGCTTGCGGCCGACGCTGCGGTTGCGGCTCACGCTGCTCAACGGCTTCCTCCTGGTCGGCGCCGGCGCGCTGCTGATCGTGCTGGCCGGGTTGCTCGTCGCGGACGCCCTCCGCCCGGCCGACCAGCTGCGCCCCGGCACGGTCGTGGTGCTGGCCGACGGGAGCACGGTCGACGCCCGGGCCTGGCAGGAGGGTGTGGTCGCGGCCGCCGAGCGCGAGCTGCTCGCCAAGGGCCTGCTGGCGCTGCTGGCGATCAGCGTGGTCGGGGTCGCCGGCGCGTACGTGGTGGTGGGCCGCGCATTGAAGCCGCTGCACCAGGTGACCCAGACCGCGCAGCGGCTCGGCGAGGAGACGCTCGACCAGCGGATCCGGTACACCGGCGCGGACGACGAGGTCGCCGAGCTGGCCAGCACGTTCGACGCGATGCTGGACCGCATCGCCGGCTCGTTCTCCAGCCAGAAACGGTTCGTGGCGAACGCCTCGCACGAGCTGCGTACCCCGCTCGCGGTCATGCGGACCGAGATCGACGTGACGCTGGCCGATCCGGACGCGGACGTCGCGGAGTACCGGCGGATGGCGACCGTGGTCCGGGACGCCTCCGAGCGGGCCAACTTCCTCGTCGACTCGCTGCTCGTGCTGGCGCGCAGCGAGGCGGCCGCCGGCCGGCGGCTGGCCCGGAAGGTGCCGGCCGACCTCGCCACCGGCGCGGCCGCGGCGCTGGAGGCGGCCGGCAGCGAGGTGGGCCGGTTGAACCTCGAGGTGGACCGGAGCCTGGCGCCGGCGCCCGTGGTCGGCGACCCGAGCCTGCTCGACCGGCTCGCCGGCAACCTGGTCGAGAACGCGGTGCGCTACAACCACTTCAACGGGCGGATGTGGGTACGGACCGGATCGGACGACAGCCACTCCTGGCTCGTCGTCGGGAACACCGGGTTCGAGGTGGAGGCGGTGGACATACCCGGGCTGTTCGAGCCGTTCCGGCGCGGCGGCCGGGAGCGTACCGGCGCCCGCGGCTCGGGGCTGGGCCTGTCGATCGTCCGCGCGGTCGCCGATGCGCACGGCGGCGCGGTGGCCGCGAAGGCGCTCGACGGTGGCGGGCTCGAGGTGACGGTCAGCCTGCCGGCCGCGTCCACGACACCCGTGCTCACCGGCTCGGCGGCGGTGCCGCGCTGAGGCGGCGGCCGCGGCCGTTCTCGTCGCGGTCACCGAGGCCGCCCGCCCGGGACGTGATCGGCGCCGGGCAGCACCGTGCCGCGCAGCGTTTGGTGGTCGGCGGGGCGCTACCGACGCCCTGCCAGGTACGGGGTGATCCCGCCGAGGTGGAACGGCCAGCCGGCGCCGAGGATCAGGCACAGGTCGATGTCCTGCGGTCCGGCGACGACACCCTCGTCGAGCATGATGTCGATCTCCTCGGCGAGCGCGTCGAGCGCCCGCTGACGTACCTGGTCTCCGGTCAGTGGGGGGTGGCCGACCCCACCGGGCTCCGGGCCGAGCCGGAACCGGTCCGGGTACGCGTTGTGCATGATCCGGCCGACGTGCGCGGCCACCTCGGGGCCGACCAGCTCGCGCAGCGCGGACGGCCGCATCGGCAGGCCGAGCGGGTCGAGCGCGGTGTCCGCGACCTCCTCCGGCGTGCCGGTGTCGATCGCGTACTGCACCTCGCCGAGGAAGCGGGTGAGCAACCGGTTCACCACGAAGGCCGGCCGGTCCGCGACGAGCACGCACGACTTGCGCAGCGCCGTGCCCACCGCGAACGCGGTCGCCAGCGTGGCCTCGTCGGTCCGCTCGGCGCGCACCACCTCCAGCAGCGGCATCACCGCCACCGGGTTGAAGAAGTGCAGCCCGACCACGCGTTCCGGGTGGACCAGGTCGGCGGCCATCCCGGTGACCGACAGCGACGACGTGTTGGTGGCGAGCACGCACTCCGGCCGGACGATCTTCTCGACCTCCGCCCATACCTGCTTCTTCACCGCCATGTCCTCGAACACCGCCTCCAGCACGAGGTCGGCGTCGGCGAACCCGGACTTGTCGACCGAGCCGCTGACCAGGCCCCGCAGTTTGGCCGCCTTGCCGGCGTCGAGGCGTCCCTTGCCCACCAGGCGGTCCAGCTCGGTGAGCACATAGGACAGTCCCTTGTCGACCCGCTCCTGGTCGAGGTCGGTCAGCACCACCGGCACCTCCAGCCGGCGGACGAGCAGCAGCGCCAGCTGCGACGCCATCAGCCCGGCGCCGACGATGCCGACCTTGGTCACGTCGCGGGCCAGCGCCGCGGGTGGCGCACCGACCGGCCGCTTGGCCCGCCGCTGCACCAGGTCGAACGCGTACAGGCCGTTGCGCAGCTGGTCGCTGAGCGCAAGCTCCGCCAGCGCCTCGTCCTCGGCCGCCGTTCCGTCCACAAAGGACGCCGTCTTCGCGAGCTCCAGCAGGTCCAGCGCCTTGTACGGTGCCGGCGCCGCTCCGTGCAGCCGCTCGTCGAGTTGCTGCCGGGCGTAGGAGATGACCGCGTCCCACATCTCGCTGCGGTCGATCTCGGCACGCTCGACGGTGACCTCGCCGCGGACCACCGCGGCCGCCCATTCGAGCGAGCGCTCCAGGAAGTCGGCGGGCTCCAGGTACGCGTCGGCGATGCCCAGTTCGTACGCCTGCGCCGGGCGCAGCATCCGGTTCTGCTGCAACGGGTTCTGCACTATCACCTGGGCCGCCGGCACGATGCCGACCAGGTTCGGCAGCAGCTGGGTGCCGCCCCACGCCGGGACCAGCCCGAGCGACACCTCGGGCAGCGCGATCGCGCTCGCGCCGGCGGACAGCGTCCGGTAGTGGCAGTGCAGCGCCAGCTCCAGGCCGCCACCCATCGCCGCGCCGTTGACGAACGCGAACGTCGGTACCTCGCTGTCGCGCAGCCGGGCGAAGATCCGGTGCCCGAGCCGGCCGATCCCGCGCGCCTGTCCGGCGGTGCGGATCCGCGGCATCGCGGTGACATCGGCGCCGACGCTGAACACGTACGGCTTGCCGGTGACCGCGACCAGCGCGGGTCCGGCCGCGAACGCCGCGTCGAGGGCCGCGTCGAGCGAGGCGAGGCCGGCCGGGCCGAACGTGTTCGGCCTGGTGTGGGCCGACTCTATGCCAAAACCGTTGTCCAGCGTGATCAGCGCGGCCCGACCGGGCAGCCCGGGTACCTCCACCAGGCGCAGCAGCGCCCGGGTCACTACCTCGTCCATAGCGGGTTCTCCCAGATCACCGAGCCGCCCATACCGATGCCGACGCACATGGCCGTCAGGCCGTACCGTACGTCGGGCCGTTCCGCGAACTGCCGCGCCAGCTGGGTCATCAGCCGTACGCCGGAGGAGGCCAGCGGGTGGCCGACCGCGATCGCGCCGCCCCACGGGTTCACCCGCGGGTCGTCCTCGTCGATCCCGAAGTGGTCGAGGAACGCCAGCACCTGCACCGCGAACGCCTCGTTCAGCTCGAACAGCCCGATGTCCTCGATGGACAGCTGGGCCATCCGCAACGCCCGCTCGGTCGACGGGATCGGACCGACCCCCATCACCTCCGGCTCGACCCCGGCGAAGCCGTACGAGACCAGCCGCATCGCGACCGGTAGGCCCAGCTCGGCGGCGATCTCCTCGGCGGCCACGAGGCAGGCCGTGGCTCCGTCGTTCAGCCCGGCCGCGTTGCCGGCGGTGACCTTCCCGTGTGGACGGAACGGTGTGCGCAGGCCGGCGAGCTTCTCCAGGGAGGTGTCCGGCCGGGGCGCCTCGTCCACCGTGGAGAGCCCCCAACCGGCCTCCGGGTCGCGCACGGCCACGGTGACCAGATCGGGCTGGAGCTTGCCGTCGGCGTACGCCGTCGCGGTCCGGCGCTGGGAGGCGAGCGCGAACCGGTCGGCCCGGTCCCGGCTCACCGTCGGCAGCCGGTCGTGCAGGTTCTCCGCGGTGGCCCCCATCACCAGCGCGGAGGGATCGACCAGCTTCTCGGCCAGGATGCGCGGGTTCGGGTCGACGCCCTCGCCCATCGGGTGGCGGCCCATGTGCTCGACGCCGCCCGCGATGGCCACGTCGTACGCGCCGACCGCGATGCCGGACGCGACGGTCGTGACCGCGGTCATCGCACCGGCGCACATCCGGTCGATCGCGTAGCCGGGCACGCTCTTCGGCAGGCCGGCGAGCAGCGCCGCGGTACGGCCGATGGTCAGACCCTGGTCGCCGATCTGGGTGGTCGCCGCGATCGCGACCTCGTCGACGCGCTCGGGCGGCAGTTGCGGGTTGCGCCGTAGCAGCTCGCGGATGCAGCGGATGACGAGGTCGTCCGCGCGGGTGTTGGCATAGACGCCACCGGACTTGCCGAACGGCGTGCGGACGCCGTCGACGAAGACGACGTCTCTGACGGTACGGGACATGCCCTGATGTTACTCGCCAGTAATCGTGGGTCTACCCGGGGTCGGCCAGCGCGCCAGCCAGCTCGGCGGAGACGAGAGCGACCTGCCAGCGCCGCGCCCCGTACCCGGTGAGGGTCTCCGCCACGGCGTCCTCGGTCGGCGGCGCGGGTGGCGTCCAGGCCAGCCGGCGTACCGCGTCCGGGGTGACCAGGTTCTCCGGCGGCAGCCGGTGCTCGGTGGCCAGCCGGGTGACCACCTCGCGGCAGCGGGCCAGGCGGGCCGCCGCGACCGGGTCGCGCTCGGCCCAACGGTGCGGCGGTGGCGGGCCGTCCAGCGGCGGTGGGGTGGGCAGCTCGACGTCCGGCAGCCCGCGCGCCTCGTCCAGCGCGGCGAGCCAGGAGCGGGCCAGCCGGCGCACCGAGCGCCCGCCGAAGCCGGGCACCTTGAACAGCTCCCGCTCGTCCCGCGGGTCCAGCTCGGCCGCCGCGACGATGGCGGAGTCGGGCAGCACCCGGCCCGGGGCGGAGTCCCGGCGGGCCGCGATCGCGTCCCTCGCGTACCACATCGCCCGTACCCTCGCCAGACCTCGCGCCCCGCGGACCCGGTGGATGCCGGACGTGCGCCGCCACGGGTCGGCCCGGGGCTTCGGCGGCTCGCCGCCGGTCGCGGCGAGCGCGGCGAACTCCTCGGCGGCCCACTCCGACTTGCCCTGCCGGTCCAGCTCCGCACCGAGGATCCGGCGCAGCTCCAGCAGCAGCTCGACGTCGAGCGCGGCGTACGCGAGCCAGGACGGCGGCAGCGGGCGGGTCGACCAGTCCGCGGCCGAGTGGTGCTTCTCCAGCGCGAAGCCGAGCAGCTGCTCGGTGAGCGCGGCCAGCCCGACCCGCTCGAACCCGGCCAGCCGGGCGGCCAGCTCGGTGTCGAACAGCCTGGTCGGCCGCAGGTTGAGCTCGGCCAGGCAGGGCAGGTCCTGGCTGGCCGCGTGCAGCACCCACTCCGCGTCCGAGATGGCCACCGCGAGCGGGCTCAGGTCGCCGAGCGGCAACGGGTCCAGCAGCGCCGTGCCGGCACCGTCGCGGCGGACCTGCACCAGGTAGGCCCGGTGGGTGTACCGGTAGCCGGACGCGCGCTCGGCGTCGACCGCCACCGGACCGCTGGCGTTGGCGAAGCGCCGGGCGACGGCCGCCAGCCCCGCCGGGGTCTCGATGGGCTCCGGCGTACCGTCGCGGGGTGCGGTGAGCAGCACGGGTTCGTCTGTCACGGGCACCACGGTACGGCGCGGCCCGGAACACGGTCGCACAGCCCGGCCGGCGCGTCGCCAGGTGGGCTCGCACGGGTTGACCGGCGGTGGGAGGCTGGTGACCGGACGCTAGGGAGGACGCACGCGCGATGATGCCTGGGTACGAGCACGAGAACCCGGACCGGCCCGGCCCGCTGCCACCTCCACCGCCGTACTCCGCGCCGCCGGCCTACTACCCTCCGCCGCCGCCCCTCGTACCGCCGCCGGCGCCACCGCCACGCCGCCGGAGCTGGCCCGGGATCCTCGCGCTGGTACTGGTCATCCTGCTGGCCGGCGTGGCCGGCGTGGAGGGCTACCTGCTGTACGACCTGGACCGGCGCCTCGACCGCGCCGACCAGCAGGTGGCCGCGGACCGGGCGGGCGACGACACCCGGCTCGACGGGCTGGACAAGCGCGCGGCCGAACTGGAGAAGCAGCTCGGTAACCAGTTCAACCCCTCGGCGATCGCGGCCGCCGCGCTGCCGAGCGTGTTCCGCGTCTCCGCCGGCGACTTCACCGGTACGGCCTTCGCCGTCGGCCGGGAGCCGAGCAACGGTGGTACCTGGCTGTTCACCAACCACCACGTGGTCGAGCAAATCTGGAACCGCGGGCAGCGGCAGGTCTTCCTGGAACGGCGAGGGCTGCGCTTCCCGGCCACGATCACCAGGGTCGACAAGGAGAACGACGTCGCGTTGCTGGAGTCCAGGGAGAAGTTCCCGCGGCTGGCGACCGCGGGGGAGAAGGTGAAGTCCGGCGACCAGATCGTCGTGGTCGGCTCGCCGCTCGGCCTGGAGGTGTCCACCACGACCGGGGTCGTCGGCGCGTTCCAGAAGCTGCCCGACTTCGCCGCCGAGATGATCCAGTTCGACGCGGCGATCAACCCGGGCAACTCGGGCGGCCCGGTCATCAACTCGCAGAAGCGGGTGGTGGGCATCGCCACGGCCAAGGCCCGCGAGGCGGAGGGCTTCGGTCTGGCCGTACCGATCGCCACCGCATGCTCGTCGATGGCCGTCTGCTGATCTGTCGCTGATCCGTCGACATAGCCGACCGTGGACAAGGAGGAGACGATGTCCCACCCCCCGAGCGCACCCGGCGGGCCGTACCCGCCCGACGGCCCGTACCCGCCCGACGGGCCGTACCCGCCCGACGGCGACGCCACCCGGCCGGGCGCTCCATCTCAGTCGGAGCCGTCATACACGCTGCCGACCGTGCCACCGCCCCCGGCCGCGCCCACCTCGCCCGCCTCCACATCGCCCGCGCCGCCGCCCGCTGCGGCCCCGCCCGTGGGGCCGGCCGCCGCGCCGACCGTGGGGCCCTACCAGCCCGGTTCGGCGAGCGTCCCGAGCTACCGCCAACCGGCCTACCCGAGCCAGCCCACCTACGCCATGCCGCCGACCTCGGCCGCGCCCTCATCGGGCCCCGGCTATCCGGTCTCCGGCGGCGCGTACGGTGACCCGGGCTACCCCGCCTACGGCGGGCCGATCCCGCCGGCGATCCCGGCGCCGCGGCGCCGCGGGGGCGTCGTCGCCCTCGCGATCGTGGCGGTGCTGCTCCTGCTGGCGACCGGCGTGCTCACCGCGCTGTACGTCACCAAGTCCAGCGAGGCGGACCGGACGCGCCGGGATCTCGTCGCGCAGGTGAGCGACCGGAACACCACGATCGCCGACCGCGACCGGGAGGTCGAGCAGCTCAAGCGGGACCTGCAGGCGGCCAAGGACGAGGCTGCCCAGGTCAAGCAGCAGCTGACCGGTACCCAGAACGACCGCGACGAGCAGGCGCGGCAGAAGGCGATCATCGCCAAGTGCATCAACCTGCTGTTCGAGGCAGGGCGGGACGGGCGCGTCACCACCGCGGAGGAGAACGCGGTCAACGCCGCGTGCGAGGAAGCGGACAAGTACCTGTAGTCCTGGAACGCCGTCAAGATCCGTGCAACGTCGGGTGGATACGGCCTACGCGCGGTGGTCGTAGGCCCCCATCTCGACGAGGGTGAGTGGATCTTCCAGTCAGGAGACGAGCCGCGAACGGTCGGCAGC
>Ga0209481_10000144_pt1 | contig 30979 bp, 20 predicted proteins | sample SoiMetdeltSBSDD3_FD_187598 | JGI IMG/M metagenome (GOLD analysis project Ga0209481, IMG submission 187598) | Bulk soil microbial communities from a Populus tree surrounding site in Tennessee, USA - Soil MetaG P. deltoides SBSDD3 (SPAdes) (version 2) | ecosystem: Environmental > Terrestrial >...
CTGGGCAGGATCGGCGATCCAACTCACGAAGGCGGCCTCAGCCAGCCGGCGACCTTGGTGAACTTGTTCTGCCCGGAGTAGTTGAAGAACTGGATCTGGTCGTTGCAGACCGCCGGCGCGTCCGAGTACTTGCCGCACTGCAGTGACGGAGCCCCGAGCGCGAGCGGGCCCGTGAACGCCTTGGCCTTCGCCAACACCGCCTGCGGGGTGATGTTGTCGTACCCGACCTCGTTCAGGAACCTGATGATGGTGAGCACCTGCGCGAACGAGACGATGTTCCACGGGTCGGGCGCCGTTTCGGGGGTGCCGTACTTCTGAGTGACCGCGGTGTACGCCGGCATCCCGGGGTCGGTCGGGTCGCCGAACAACGAGCTCGCGATCGCGAACGTCCAGATCGGGAAGTCACCGAGACCCGCGATCACCTGGCCGTTGAGGCACAGCGGTGCCGAGACGATCTTCTTGGAGTCGGTGATCCCGAGCTGCTTGAGGCCCTTGGCGAGGTTCACACAACCCGACGCGCTGCTGTACGGGATCACCATGTCCGCTGTCTGCGCGCCCGCGCTGGTGAGCGGCCCGATGAGGTCGGTCTGGGACGAGCTGTACCCGACCGTCTTGACCTGCACGCCGGCGGCCTCGAGCCCGTCGCGGATCGCCTTCGCGCCCTCGATGATGCCAGGTTCGTTGGGGTGGACCAGCGCCGCGGTCTTCGCCTTCAGCACGTCCTTGGCGTACGTCCCGAACGGGGCGAGTATGTGGGTGGCGTCGCCGAAGAGAACTACCGCGTTTGGCTGCACGGCGTCGACCGGTGTGGCGGCCACGCCGGTGACCACCGGCTTGGCGCCGGCGATCGTGGAGTAGAACGACTGCGTGCCGATCGCCACGCCGCCCTCCCCGATCACCGAGACGTCCTTGTCCGCCGCCAGCCTCTGTCCACAGGTCGTGCCCTCTTCCTCGGCGGAGGCGATGAAGCACGTCTTGAGCTGGACAGGGTGTCCGCCGACCCCGCCGAGTTCCTCGTTGGCGTACTTGATCGCGAGTTCAGCACCATTGGTGGCGAACCGACCGATCTCCACCTGGCCGCCCTGCTGATTGACCCAGCCGATAGAGACCGGCGGGAGGCTCTGGTCCGCCTTGCCGGCCTTGCCGCCGGTGTATTTGACGTAGTCGGTGACGGATTGCGCCCCCGCGCCACCCGGTCCCGTCACCTCGGTCAGGGGGGCTCCGCCCGAGCCGTTCGTACCATTCCCACCGCCGCACCCAGCGGCGGCAACGGCCACTGCGAATGCGATCAGGATTGTGCGCAATCCTTTGGGAGCGTGCCTGCTCACTAACGTCCTCCTCTGCAATGCATTGCCGCGTTTAGCCGGAGGAATCTCGTCCCAAAGATCCCGTGTTTCACCGTCGGCGGCGGCCGGCCTCGGGCAGAGGCGGAGCGCCGCAGGTGTGAGCAGCTTGGCGCCACCGCTGGCAAGGATCCGATCCACGGCTCCCAGCCGCGGTGATACACCGCCCTTATCCAAGACCTCGTTGACTATTTTGTCAACGATCCCGGTCTGTATCATGTGGGCAGGTTCGTCGACGGTTCATGTGAACCTATATCTCGACATAAGGACATTTTGATGGCGCTCAACGCGACGACACTTGAGATCGACGGCCTGACCGCCGGCTATGACCGCGCGGCGGTCGTGCGCGATCTGAGCCTGACGGTGGCACCCGGCGAAGTCGTCGCGCTGCTGGGCGCCAACGGCGCCGGCAAGACCACGACGTTGCGGGCGATCTCGGGTCTTCTCAAGCCCATGGCGGGAACGATCCATCTTGACGGCGCCGACCTCGCCGGCGTCTCCGCGACCGCTCGGGTTCGCCGCGGCATCGTGCACGTACCGCACGATCGCGGGATCTTCTTCGGGCTCACGGTGGCCGAGCACTTCCGTCTCGACGGGGTGACCCAGGCCGACGAGCAGACGGCGGCGTTCGAGCACTTCCCGGTTCTGCACGAGCTGCGCCATCGTCGAGCCGGGCTGTTGTCAGGCGGCGAGCAGCAGATGCTCGCGCTGGCCCGCGCGCTGGCCCGCAAGCCGAGGCTGCTGCTTCTCGACGAGCTCAGTCTCGGTCTCGCTCCCATCATCGTCGAGCGTCTGCTCCCCGTCGTGCGGGCGTTCGCGGCCAGCACCGCCACCGCGGTCCTGCTGGTCGAGCAGCACGTGCACCTTGCTCTCGAGATAGCGGATCGCGGCTATGTGCTCTCCCACGGAGTGCTCGTGGCGACCGACACCGCCGCGCGGCTGCGCGAGGACAGCGCGCTGCTGGCCACCAGTTACCTGGGTGAGCAGACGGGACTCCCGGCACTCGGGAGGTAGCAGGACCTCGTTCGGATCTTGGGGACCGGACCCGGCAGTGTCAGTTCTCAGTAGGGAGGGACTTGTGATGGCTAACAAGCAGCCCAACACGTTTCCGGATCCGCTTTCCGTCCCCACCCCCGAGGGATGTGAAGGCTGGGAGGAGATGTACCCGTACTACGTGCTGTTCAGCGAGGACCGCGCGGAGTACGAACGCAGCAAGTTCTGGTTCCAGAATCGCTACCACTTGATGGATCCCCTCAAGCCGTTCGATCTGGTGACGCCGGAGTTCTGTTACATCGCGATCGCCAACCGCAACAACCGGATCTTCCAGCTGCCGCCGGCCACCGGCGTGGACTTCCGCATCGTCAACGGCTACGGATACCTGAGCGGGAGTCCCGTCCTCGACGAGGAGCGGGTGGCGGCCCGGGCGGTGACGTTCGGACAGCGGGCCGGTCACTACTTCGAGAACTGGACCGAGATCGAGAAGGACTGGCTGGAACGGGCCAAGGGCGAGATCGCAAAGCTCGAGGCGCTGGAGATGCCGGATCTTCCCGAGCTCGAGGACATGTCGCTGGTGACGAACCACCAAGCGCACGGTGCGGGCTACGAGATGCACCAGTTCTTCAACCGCCTGATGGAGGCCAAGCACCTGGCCTGGCATTTCCACATGGAGATGATCCTCATCGGGTTCGGCGCGTACCACACGTTCTTCGAGTTCTGCCAGCAGGCGTTCCCCGAGATCGACAAGCAGTCCATCGCCAACATGATCATGGGCATGGGAACCACCCCCATGAACCGGGCGGATGACGAGCTCAAGCGGCTCGCGCGGGTGGCGGTCGATCTCGACCTGGACGACGCGTTCCGCAGCGGCGGCTCCGCGGAGGAGATCTTCGAGCGGCTCGCCGACTCGGACACCGGTCGGCAATGGCTCGAGGAGTACGACAAGAGCAAGTACCCGTGGTTCATGGTCAACACCGGCGACGGGATGTACTCGCACCACCGGGCCTGGCTCGACGACCCCCGGATGATCGTCACCGGCCTCAAGGGCTACATCACGGAGCTACGGGCGGGCAAGGACCTGTCGCGGCCGCAGGAGCAGCAGCGCGCCGAGGGCGACCGGATCGCGCAGGGATACCGGGAGCTGCTCGAGTCCGAGGACGACCGCAAGGCCTTCGACGCCATGCTCGGCCTGGCGCGGCTGGTCTCCGTGCACATCGAAGGGCACAAGTTCTATATCGAGCACTGGTGGCACGGACTGTTCTACAACAAGGTCCGGGACCTGAGCCGGGTCTTCGTCAGGTACGGCTTCTGGAACGACACCGAGGACATCTTCTACCTGCACCAGGCCGAGGTTTACGAGGCGCTCATCGACATGCTGCTGACCTGGGCCGGCGAATGGCCCGCTCGCGGACCGAAGTACTGGCCGCCGAAGGTGCAGCGCCGCCGGGAGATCCTGGAGCGGCTCCAGGACTGGACGCCACCCCCCGCGCTGGGGCCGGTACCGGAGGTCGTCGGCGACCCGGTCCTGTCCATGCTCTGGGGTGTCGATGGCGATGCGCTGCGCGAGTGGGCGACACCCGTGGACGCCGACACGACGCAGCTGCGTGGCACCCCGGCGTCGTCGGGTGTGGTCGAGGGCCTGGCCCGGGTTGTCCACGGCGTGGACCAGATGGACACGGTGCAGCAGGGAGAGATCCTGGTCGCACCGACGACAAACCCGAGCTGGACACCGGTGTTCAGGCGGATCTCGGCGTGCGTTGCCGACGGCGGCGGCATGATGTCGCACGCCGCGATCGTCTGCCGCGAGCACGGGCTGCCCGCCGTCGTGGGGGCCGGAAGGGCCACTCGGGCGGTCAAGACCGGTCAGCGCATTCGGGTTGACGGCAACACCGGGATCGTGACGATCCTCGAGGACCGAGTTGACCGTGGCCGAGGCGAGTGAAGGGTCATGAGCGCAGAACTGGCACCTGTGGTGTGGTTCGACGAGCTCGAGGGCGACGTGCGCGCGGTGGCAGGCGGAAAGAGTGCGTCGCTGGTCGAGATGCGTCGAGCCGGGTTCCCGGTGCCACCCGGATTCGCGATCACCGTCGCGGCGTTCGAGCGGTTCGGCGAGGAGACCGGGGTCCACGCCAAGGTCGAACGGCTCGTCGCAACGGTCGACCCGGACTCGACGCAGTCGTTGCGTGCGGTGAGCGAGCAGATCGCGGCGCTCGCTGCGGACGTGCGGCTGCCGGCCGATCTGATGCGCCTGGTCGAGAGCGCGTATCGGCGCATGGCGCAGGAAACCGGCGAGGACGATCCCGCGGTGGCCGTCCGTTCCAGTGCCGTGGGTGAGGACTCCGCCGACGCCAGTTTCGCCGGCCAGCAGGAGACCTATCTGTGGGTGCGCGGGCTGACCGAGCTCGAGCTGGCGGTGCGGCGGTGCTGGGCGAGCTACTTCTCACCGCACGCGCTGTCGTACCGGGCCCGGTTGGCCGGTGGGCTCGGTGTCGGGACGGTCGGGATGAGTGTCGGCGTCCAGCAGATGGCCGACGCGGACGTCGCCGGGGTGATGTTCACCCGCAGCCCCACGAAGAACGACCGCTCGATCGTCGCCATCGAGGCCGGACTCGGGCTCGGGGTCAGCGTGGTGGCCGGCGAGATCACGCCCGACGAGATCTGGGTGAACAAGGTCACCCGGGAGATCGTGAAGCGCAAGCCCGGCAACAAACGGTTGCGCTACGTGCCGGACCGGGACACCGGTGGGACACGATGCGAGGACGTGCCGGAGGACGAGGCGACGCAGCTGTGCCTCGATGACGAGACAGCCAAGCAGCTCGCCGAGTACGGTGTCCGGCTCGAGCGCCACTACGGCGCGGCGCAGGACGTCGAGTGGGCGCTGACCCGCGGCGCCGACGATACGCCGACGCTCGTTCTGTTGCAGTCACGGCCGATCACCACCGGACAGGGGGCGAAAGAACCCGTTGCGACCCCGCTGCCGTCCCAGACCGACTACGTGATCAAGCAACTGCTCGCCACCAGCAGGAAGAAAGTACAGATGTGATCGACCTGGCCAATCACCCGATGGCAGAACGGCTCGCCGCGGTCCGGGCGGTGATGCTCGACGTGGACGGCACGCTCGTCGTTCCAGTGGGGCCCGGTGGCGCCGGCGGGGATCTCATGCCTCGCGCGGACGAGGTGATTCGCCGGTTACGTGAGTGCGGCATCCGCGTGGTCGTCTACACCAACGGCACCACCCACCCGCCGGAGCACTACGCCCACGAGCTCCGCAAGCACGGCCTGCCCATCGACGACGGCGACCTCATCACGCCGGCGCTGGTTGCCGCCACCTACCTGGAGCAGCGCCATCCGGGAGCTCGCGTGCTCGTACTGGGCGGTCCGGGCGCGTACGAGCCGTTGCTGCGAAGCGGGATCAAGGTCGTCGGACCGGACGCGGACGGGATCGACGTCGTTCTGGTCGCCCATGATGAGCAGATCAACGGCCAGAAGATCGAGGCTGCCTGCCACGCCATCTGGGCCGGGGCGCCGTTCCTGGCCACGTCCATGGCCCGGTACTACTTCCGCAAGGGTTCGCGCGGGGTGTCCCTCTCCGGCGCCGTCGGTGCCGGGATCGCGCACATCACCGAGACCTCCCCCACCGTCATCGGTAAGCCCTCCGTGGTCTCCATGGAGGCGATTGCCGCACGCACCGGCGTTGACGTCGCAGAGGTCCTCGTGGTCGGTGACGACGTCGATGTCGAGATCGTCATGGGCCGTGCGGCGGGTGCTCCGACCGCACTCGTGCTGTCGGGGACGACCGGCGAGAAGTCCAGGGAGGAGATCGATCGGCTGGCCGGCGACCGGCGTCCGGACCTCGTGATCCCCGACGTCGGGCATCTGTTCTCGGTACTGCCTGCCCTGGCCGAGGGTTCATAGTGATGTACCTGCGCCCGGAGGATGTTCAGGACATCGTGAGCCTGCTGGACTCGCTTTCGCAGGACGAGTTCGAGCTACGAACGAGCGAGCTTCACGTCACCGTGCGCCGGGCCGGCCGCGAGGGGTGGACGCAGGAGTCTCGCGTGCTTTCCGCGCCGAACGTCGTGGCGACCGACATCGGTGTGGCCGACACCGCGACGACCGACACCGCAGCGGCCGACGACCCCGCACCGCCCGGACTGATGGGCATCCGGGCTCCCCTACCGGGCACCTTCTACCGCGCCCCCAAGCCCGGAGCGGATCCCTACGTCGAGGTCGGAAGCCGCGTGGAGGAGGATACGGTCGTCGGCCTTCTCGAGACGATGAAGCTGTTCAGCTCCGTGCATGCCAATGTGCAAGGCGTTGTGGTCGAGTTCCTCATCGACGACGCGGAGCCCGCCGACCAGGATGCCGTCCTCATCCTGGTGCGCCCGGACGCCTTGGATTCGACCGGAGGGCCGCCCAGCCGCCCGGAGGCCGAATCCTTGGCGGAGGGCTGATCATCGTGGCGACCATAGAGCTGGTGGACGTGTCGATCCGGGACGGCAACCAGAGCCTGTGGGGTGCGACGAGGTTCCCGACCCGGCAGATTCTGCAGATAGCACCGGTACTGGACCGGGTCGGTCTGCGGGCGGTCGACTTCACCAGCAGCACCCACATGGGCATAGCCGTCCGCAACCATCGCGAGAATCCATGGGAACGAATCCGGCGGACTCGTGCGGCCATGCCGCACACGCCGCTGCAGTTCATCACCGGTTTCCGTTTCATCTCGTGGGAGATGGCACATCCAGATTTCATGAAGCTCGTCTACGAGCGTCTCGTCGCGAACGGGATCTCGCGGTTCGCCCTGCTCGATCCGATGCACGAGATGACGAACCTGCTTTCCTCCGCGAAGGCCATCAAGGAGGCAGGGGGCGAGGTGGTGGCCGCGCTGATCTACACGCTCAGCGAGGTACACGACGACGCCCTCTACGCCGGCCTCGCCAAGCAGATGGCGAACTGCCCATCCATCGATCGGGTCTACATCAAGGACCCCGCCGGCCTGCTGACCCCGGAACGTGCTCGTACGCTGGTTCCGGCGCTCCTGGCCGCGCTCGACGGCAAGCCCCTCGAGCTGCACTCGCACACGACCATCGGGCTGTCTCCGCGGACCTATGTGCTCGTGCCCGACCTCGGTATCGAGGTGGTACAGACGGCATGCGGTCCACTGTCGAACGGCTCGTCGCTGCCGGACGTCCATCGCGTCGTGTCGAACTTACGGGCGATGGGTCACACGGTCGATGTCGACGATCGGCTCCTGGGCGTCGTCGCCGAGTACTTCACCCGGATCGCGCTCGCCGAGCGACTGCCGTTCGGGACTCCGCAGGAGTTCGACGCCGCCTACCTGCAGCATCAGCTCGCCGGTGGGACGCTGACCACCACCATGCGGCAGCTCACCGAGCTCGGCCTCGAGGAGCGGTACGACGAGTTGATCGACGAGGTGACCAGGGTTCGGGCCGAGCTCGGTTACCCGATCATGGTCACCCCGTTCCCGCAGATCGTCGTCCAGCAGGCGCTGTCGAACATCATCGGCGGGGCACGCTACGAGACCGTGTCCGATCAGCTCATCCGCTACGTCCTCGGCAGCTTCGGCAGACCCACGGGCCCGATCGAACCGCAGGTGCAGGACCGCATCCTGGCGCAGCGGCGGGCCAAGGAGATCGAGCGCGAGCCGGGACCGGTGCCGCCCGAGGAGCAGCGCACGAAGTTCCGTCGCGGGATCTCCGACGAGGAGTTCCTGCTGCGCGCGACGATGCCGGAGCAGCAGGTCGACGCCATGCTGGCCGCAGGGCCCGCGGCGGACTACTACAACCCGGACCTCGAGCCGGTCAAGGAGCTGCTGAGAGAGCTCGAGACCCGGCCGAAGCTCTCCCAGCTGGTCGTGGAGAGAGACGGCTTCCGCCTGGCCGTCGGGCAGGGACAGAGCCACCCCTGCGAGGGGGCTTCGCGACCCTCGCGCTCCCCCGAACGTCGCGCTGGTTAGGTCATGGTGTCGGCCACCCGCCTACGGGCCCTCCCCGCGCATCCACTGCTCGGTCGCCGGCCTGCGCGCCTCGTCTCGCAGTTCCACCCGCAGGCCGGTGTGCGGCTCGCGCAGGTAGGCGAACCGGGTCAGCGCGCCGTGCTCGTCCACCGCGCCCGCCTCGAACTCGAACCCGGCGCGGGTCAGCGCGTCGACGTCGTCGGCGAACCGGCCGCTCCAGTACCCCAGGTGGTGGAATCCAGGGTGCTCGCTTCCCCAGATGGTTCCGGGCTGCTCCGCGATCAGCTCGAGATGAGGCGGTCCCTGCACCGAGTAGGTCAGGCTGACCTCCGTCGAGATCTCGCCTGCCGGGGTGCGCAGCGTTACCGGAAGCGTCCGGGCGGCAGCCCAGTGCAACCCGGCGCTCGCCGTCAACCGTTCCATCGCCTCAGCCAGATCGGGCACGACGTACCCGACGTGGAAGCAGTTCCGGACGCTGGGCAGCAGGGTGAACACGGAGCGAGCCTACGATGACTCCTGCCGCCAGCATGACCCGCACCGACGATGTCGCCCACCTCAGCATCCGGGAGCTGGGCCAGCGGTTGGCCGCTCGCGAGCTTTCCGCGGTCGAGCTGGCGCAGCACTATCTCCAACGGATCGACGAGCACAACGACGAGTTGAACGCGTTCATCACCGTCGACCCCGACTACTCGCTCGCCCAGGCCAGGGAGGCCGACCGCTTGCTGGCAGCGGGAGACCAGCACCACCCGCTGACCGGCATCCCGGTGGCGCTGAAGGACACCATCCCCACCGCGGGCCTGCGCACGACCGCGGGCTCCCGGGTCCTCGACGACTGGAATCCGGACGCCGACCCGCCGGTCGTGCAACGGCTGCGGTCGTGCGGGGCGGTTGTCATCGGGAAGACGAACCTGCACGAGTTCGGCTATGGCGGGACGTCGGAGAACGAGCGCTTCGGCCCGGTACGCAACCCGTGGGATCCGCGTCGCGTGGCCGGCGGATCGAGCGGGGGCTCGGCCGCCGCGGTGGCGGCGGGGCTCGCCACCGCAGCCGTCGGGACCGACGCGGCCGGCTCGGTACGCATCCCGGCGTGCCAGTGCGGCACGGTGGGGTTCAAGCAAACCTACGGGCGCGTCCCAACGGCGGGGCTGATCCCGCTCAGCTGGTCGCTCGACCATGTCGGTGCGATCACGCGGACCGTATGGGACGCCGAGCTGCTGCAGAACGCCATGAGTGGCCGACGTCCGCCCGAACCGGGGGGAGCGCGAGGGTGGCGGAGCCCCCTCGCCCGGATGGCACCGCGTCCCGATCACCTCGGCGCCTCCGGGCCATCGCGAGTCGAGGGTCTGCGGGTCGGCCTGCCGCGCCGATACGCCTTCGACGGGGTCGACCCGGGCATCGCGGACTGCGTCCGGAAGGCGGTCGCCGCCCTTACGTCGCTGGGCGTGACGGTCGAGGAGGTCGACGTACCCGGGCTCGAGCTGTCAGCGGCTACCGTGTACACGATCATCGCCGGTGAGGCGAGTGCCTACCACTCGCGCTGGTGGCCGGAGCGTGCCGAGGACTACGGCGCGGACGTACGGGGCAAGCTGGAGGCGGCGGCGCGCCTGTCCGCCGACGACTACGTCCAGGCGCAGCGGGTGCGTGCGGAGATCGCCGAGGCGCTCGCGGCCGCGCTGGAGGAGGTCGACGCGATCGTGACGCCCACCGCACCGTTGACCCCGCAACTGGTCGGGCAGAAGCAGGTCACCTTTGGCGGGCAACCGCGGCCGACGACGGGCGGTGGCGTATTCACCCGGTTCACCGCCGCGTTCAACCTCTCGGGCGGGCCGGCAATCTCCGTTCCGTGTGGCCTGACCCCCGGTGGGATGCCCGCCGGGCTCCAGATCGCCGCGGCACCTGGCAGCGACGAGCTGGTGCTGCGGCTGGCGGCCGCCTACGAAACGGAGAACGGAGGCAACCGATGAGCGATCTGTTGAACATCCACCGGATGATGCTCACGATACGGCTCGCGGAAGAACGCTTCATGCGCGGACTGAGCAGGGGTGAGTTCCCCGGCTTCTATTTCCCCGTGCGAGGCATGGAGGCCGCCGCGGTCGGGGTGATCGCGGCGCTGCGGCCGGATGACTACTACATCACCACCTACCGCGGTATCGCCGACGTGCTCGCGAAAGGCGCGTCGCTGGAGGCCGTCTTCGGAGAGCTGCTCGGCCGGGTGACGGGCATGTCGCGGGGCAAGGGCGGCACGATGCACATGGCCGACCCCGAGCGGGGCATGATGCTCACGAGCGGCATCGTCGGGTCCGGCACGCCGATCGCGAACGGGCTGGGGCTGGCTGCGCAACTGTGGGGTGACGACCGCGTCACGGGTGTGAGCTTCGGCGACGGTGCCACGAGTATCGGCGCGCTGCACGAGGCGCTGAACCTGGCATCGTTGTGGAACCTTCCGGTCATCTTCGTCTGCCACAACAACCTCTGGGGGGAATGCACTCCCCTCGACGCGTACACCAAGACCGCACGGCTCGCCGAGCGGGCCACCCCGTTCGGGATCCCCGGGGTGACGGTGGACGGCACCGACGTGCTCGACGTCTACGCCGCCGCGGTGCAGGCGGCCGACCGTGCCAGGGGTGGCGACGGTCCCACCTTCCTCGAGGTCGTAGCACCCCGGATCCTCGGGCACTACTTCGGCGACGCCGGCGACTACATGGACCAGGCCGCGGTCGAGCAGGCCCGCGCCAACGATCCGGTACCCAAATTCGGCGAGTGGCTGATCACGCAGGGACATCTTGGCCGGGACGAGCTGGATGCGATGCGCCAGCAGATCACCGACGAGGTGGAGCAGGCACTGGCCATCGCGGTGAACAGTGACATGTTGCCCACCGATGAGCTGTACACCGATGTGTTCGCACCCGGCGTCGATGCGCCCCGTTGAGTTGAGGCCCGATGACAGCGATACAGACCACCCGCGAGATGACGTTCGGCGAGGCGATCAACGATGCCCTGGACTTCGCGCTCGGCAGCGACCCACGGGTGTTCCTGCTCGGTGAGGACATCGCGGACCCGCCCGGCGGCGTGGTGCGCCTGACCCAGGGCCTGTCCACCAAGTACGGCACCGACCGGGTCCGAGCCACGCCGATCTCCGAACAGGCGATCGCCGGCGCGGCCATCGGCGCCGCGCTGGGCGGGCTCCGCCCGGTCGCGGAGATCATGCTGATGGACTTCATGACCCTGGTCATGGATCAGCTCGTCAACCACGCGGCCAAGCACAGATACATGTCAGGCGGAACCAGCCACCTGCCGCTGACGGTACGTACCCGGATCGGGCACCGTCGGGGCGCCCAGCACAGCAGCAGCTACGAGGCGTGGTTCATGCACGTGCCCGGCATCAAGGTGTGCGTCCCGGCGACCGCCGCCGACGCCAAGGGGCTGCTGCTGTCCTGCATCGCCGACGACGACCCCTGCCTGTACCTCGAACCCACGCCGATGGTGCGCAGCCGCCACCGTAGCCAGGTCCCGGCGGGCGACTACCGCGTGCCCATCGGGCAGGCCGCGGTCCCGGTTGCGGGTACCGACGTATCCATCATCACCTACGGCCAGATGACCCCGGCGGCACTCGACGCGGCGGCGACGCTCGCCGGCGAGGGCATCTCGGCCGAGGTGGTTGATCTGCGTAGCCTCGTGCCCCTCGATCACCACACCGTGTTGACGTCGGTGGCCAAGACGCGCCGGGCAGTGGTGACGCATGCCGCCGCCCGCTTCGCCGGGCCGGGAGCAGAGTTATCGGCGATGATCCACGAGGAACTGTTCGGGCAGCTCGAACGCCCGGTGCGCCGCGTGGCCAGCGCTTTCACCCCCGTCCCGTTCGCCTCGTCGCTGGCGCAGATCCACGCGCCGGACGCGTCGACGATCGCCGAGTCGGTCCGCGAGGTCATGACGTGACCGAGCCGACAGCGAGGGAGCATCGCAGCGAGCTTGCGAGCGAGGAGCGGACCGAGCGCGGAGGCGAGCAATCATGATGGTGGAACTGCGCATCCCCCAGGCAGGATCCGAGATGGAAGAGGGTGAGCTGGCCGAATGGCTCGTCCCGTCCGGATCACGGGTCGAAGAAGGGCAGAGCGTCTACCTGCTCGCGACCGACAAGGTCGAGATGGAGGTGGAGGTGCCCGCGACCGGAATCCTGCACCACGTCGGGGAGGCGGGCCAGGTCTACCCGGTCGGCACGGTGATCGGGCACATCGAACCGGACGAGTGAGACGGCCCTCTACGCTTCGCCGCGGATGACCAGCTTCATCACCTCGTCGGGGTTGGCCATCGCGTGTGCGATCGCATCCACCGCGTCGTCCAGCGGGCGCTCGTGCGTGATCAGGCGAGCCACCGCTTCCCGGTGTGCCCCGACGATACGGATCGCCTCGGCAAAGTCCTCGTGCGTACAGACCGTCGAGCCGAGGATGCTGAGCTCACGCTCGGTGAACGCGTTGATCGGCAGGCTCACCTCCTCGCGGCCGATGCCGACGATGACGACCCGCCCGGCCGAGGACACCATGTCCACGGCCTGTCGGACCGTTCCCGGCACACCCACGCACTCGAAGACCGCTGGTGGGCCGGCGGTCCCGGCCCAGCTGCGCGCGGCCCCAAGGGCGTCGGCCTTGGCGGCGTTCACGACCTCGATCCCGTTCGCCCGTGCGAGCTCGAGGCGGCTGTCGACGAGGTCGGTGATCATGACCCGCGCGCCCCGGTCGAGCGCGCAGAGCGCGACCGACTGGCCGATGGGCCCTGCGCCGATGACGACCACGGGCTCGCCCTCACCCACCTCGCCCCGCTCGACGGCATGCACGGCGATGGACATCGGTTCGCAGAAGGCGGCCAGCGGAGCGTCCAGGTCGGCAACGGGGAAGACCTGCTCGGCAGCGATCGTCAGGTAGTCGGCGAGCCCGCCCTCGACGTGCACGCCGATGAGCCGGAAGTTCGGGCAGGCGTTCCGCCGGCCGTGGGTGCACGCGTAGCACCCGCCGCACCACCACATGGGGAACAGGGCGACCCGCTGGCCGATCTGTAGTCCGGGTGGACAGCCGGATCCCAGCGCGGCGACCCGGGCGGCCACCTCGTGACCCTGGACGCGCGGGAACTGGGGACCGAACTCGGGCGGGGTCACGAGCTCGCCGGTCATGAAGTGGTAGTCCGACCCGCAGATCCCGACCGCCTCCGGGCGGACGAGTACCTGCCCCGGCCCGGGATCGGCGGGCTCGGGTACCTCCGCGAGCCCCATCGTGCCGGCCCGGTGTGTGACAACCGCTCTCATCACGTCTCCTGTAGTCATGGGGCCAGCTGCTCGATCGTCGACCGGTACGCCCGCCGGGCGAGTTCGGCCGGTCCCACATCGCCGATCGCGGCGGACAACAGCTCGACACCCCACGGCCCCTGGAAGCCGGAGGCGCGGACGGCCGCGACGAAGCCGCCGATGTCGAAGTCCCCGTCCCCGGGCAATCGCCGGTCACGCATCGAACGGCGCGCGCCGGGCCCGGGACGTCGCTCGCCGTCACTCACCTCGGCGGCGACCACGGTGCCGGCCGGGAGATCGCGGATCGCGGCCGTGCTGACGCCGAGGTCGACGACGTGCCACAGATCGAGGGCGAGGCCGCCGTTGGCCGCGCCGGCGCCCTGCACCACCGACCGGGCAGCCTCGAGGCTGCCCGCCGTCGCGTCGCGGTACATGAACTCGTATGCGACGGACGTGCCGTGCTCGGCGGCCTCGACGCAGAGCTCGGCGAACCGCTCGATCAGCAGCCCGACGGGCACCTGTCGCCCGGCGAAGTTGCCGACCTTCACGTGCCGGGCACCGAGTACCCCGGCGGCATCCAGGAGCGCCCGGCGGCGCTGGTCGGAGCGCCGGCGCTGATCGGTGCCGGGGTCGAGGAACCAGTCCCACAGGAACTCGAGCTCGACGTGCACCATCCCGCCGTCGTCGAGGATCGTGCGCAGTTCATGCAGGCCGCGCTCCTCGAGAATGTGGAGCAGGTCGGCATGCCACAGCCCGAGGCCGCGGAAGCCGGCATTCGCCGCCGCCGTCACCCGGTCCACCACGTCGAACAGACTCCACTCGCGCCCGGTATGCAACTCCACCGGGCCGGCGATTGTCCAGTACGAGGCGAGCAGGTCGACCGCGTCGGCGCGCTCGCGGGCCGACCCAGCAGCCGGGTCGGCCCGGTCCGCCTTCCCGTCGGGAACGCTCACCGCGCCTCGCTCCGCTCGGCCGGCGCTTCGCGCAGACGCTCCATCACGCGGTTCGCTCGCAAGCTCGCTCACTGCCCGGCCACCGCGGCCGCGGTCGCCCCCCGGCGCTGCAGGAAGCGGGCGAACCACGTCGTGTCAACGCCGCCCGCCACGAACTCCGGCTCCTGGGTCAGCGCGAGCTGCATCGGTACGGTGGTGGCGACGCCTTCCACCGTGAAACGCCTCAGGGCGCTGCGGAGCCGCGCGAGCGCCTCGGCCCGGTCGCCGCCCGAGGCGATGAGCTTGGCGACCAGGGAGTCGTAGTAGGGCGGGATCTCGTCGCCGGCCTGCACGTGGGTGTCCACACGCAGGCCGGGCCCGACCGGGAGGGCGATCCTCGTCACCGTCCCGGGAGTGGGCCGGAAATCCTGCAGCCAGTCCTCGCAGTTGATGCGGCACTCGATCGCGTGCCCGCGCAGCGCCACGGCGTCCTGGGTGATCCGCAACGGAAGGCCTTCGGCAACGGCGATCTGCTCGGCGACGAGGTCCACCCCGGTGATCGCCTCGGTCACCGGGTGCTCCACCTGGATGCGGGCGTTCATCTCCAGGAAGTGGAACGAGCCGCGCTCGGGACCGACGAGGAACTCCACCGTACCGGCGCCGCGGTAGCCCAGCCGGCGGGCGTAGGCGACAGCGGCCTGGTGCATGCGCGACCGTAGCTCCTCGTCGAGACCGGGAGCAGGCGCCTCCTCGACCAGCTTCTGGTAGCGCCGCTGGATCGAGCAGTCCCGGTCGCCGAGATGTACGGCGTCCGCCCCGTCTGCGAGGATCTGCACCTCCACATGGCGGCCGGATGTCACGTACCGCTCGAGATAGAGCCGAGCGTCGCCGAACACGGCGTCGGCCTCAGCGGCCGCTCGTTCGAGTGCCGCCTCGAGCGCCGCCGGCTCGGTGACCAGTCTCATTCCCCGGCCACCGCCACCGCCGGCCGCCTTGACGAGCACCGGCCAGCCCACCTGCTCGGCAAGCGCCCGGGCCTCGGCCAGCTTGCCGGTCTCACCGCCGGGGACGACCGGGAGGCCTGCATCCTGGGCCTGCCGGCGAGCGGCGAGCTTGTCGCCGACCACCGCGAGTTGTTCGGCGGTTGGGCCGACGAATACGATCCCCGCCCGCTCGCACGCCTCGGCCAGACGCGCGCTCTCGGACAGGAACCCGTAGCCCGGGTGGACCGCATCCGCCCCGACGGCTCGGGCGGCGGCCACGACCGCGTCCACGTTGAGGTAGCTCGCGGCCGCCGGTGGCGGCCCAAGGCGGACTACCCGATCGGCGAGCCGGGCCGGCACGCCCGCGAGATCCGCCTCGGACGCGCCCAACACCGCCTCGATGCCCAGCCGCTGGCAGGTGCGAATGATCCGGACCGCGATCTCGCCCCGGTTGGCGATCAGCAGACGGCGGATCACGGTGGGCGCTCCATACCGGAGAATCCTGCCGTTCACATCAACGCGGGACGAGGATGCCGCGGCCGCGGATGCGCCCCTCGATGAGGTCGGAGAACGCCTCCGGACCGGCTTCCAGGTCGTACATCCGTGAGTGCATTTTCGCTTTGCCCTGCTTGGCCAGAGCCATCAGCTCGGCGAGCTCGTTGTAGCGCCCGATGAAGTTGCCGACGAAGCTGCGCTCGGTACGGATCAGGTCCATTGTGGACACCTTGATCATCTCACCGTATCCGACGACGAAGTAGCTGCCGGCCCGGGCCAGCATTTGGAAGCCGGCGCCCGTCGAGCCCCCGTCACCCACGTAGTCGAGGACGGCTTGGGCACCGCGTCCCTCGGTGATCTCCAGCACCGTATCGACCTGCTTGTCGTCGGCGAGCACGGTGTGGTCTGCGCCGCACTCCCGGGCCAGCTCCAGGGCCTCTTCTACGATGTCGATCGCGATCACCTCGGTGGCGCTGATCGCCTTGAGCACCTGGATGCCGACGTGCCCGAGCCCGCCTACGCCGATCACGACCGTGCGGCTGCCCGGATAGAGCAGGCCCATGGTGTTCGCCTTCTTGGCCGCGTGGTAGGCGGTCAGTCCGCCGTCGGCGTGGCCGGCCACCTCCGCGGGCTCCACCCCGTCCGGCAGCTTGATCACCGACCGGGCATAGGTCTTGAGCAGTTCGGCGAAACCGCCGTCGTGGTCCAGGCCCGTGGAGCGACGGTCGGTGCAGTGCACGTCGTCGCCGTCACGGCACGGACGGCACAGTCCACACGGGATGACCGGGTGGCAGATCACCGCGTCTCCTGGCGCGACGTTGGTGACCGCGGAGCCCACCTCCTGGACCCACCCGGCGTTCTCGTGCCCGAGCGTCATCGGAAGCAGGTGGGACCGGTCCCCCAGATCCATGTTCATGAAGTGCACGTCAGTACGGCACAGCCCGGCGCCGCCGATGCGCACGATCACGTCGAACGGGCCGGTGACCCCCGGCTCAGGAACGTCCTCGACCTTGGGAAGCTCGTTGAAGGCGTGCAGCCGGACAGCTTTCATATGATATGCCCCTTTGCTGGTTGGCGTACATCTGGCAGAAGACACGTCAGGGATCGCCGGATGAGCAGTCCGCTCCAGCGTTCCGTCGCCTATTCCGGTACATCTGTGTTGCCGCCCTCGGGAGACGCTAACCGCGAGGCCGCGTAGGCGACGAACGCCTCCAGCACCTCGGGGTTCGCCATCGACTCGCGGTCCACCGCCGTGTCGACCGGCGTACCGGTGAGGATCCGGCGGATCGGCACCTCCATCTTCTTGCCCGTGACCGTCAGCGGAATGCCAGGGACCTCGACGATCTCGTCCGGCACATGCCGTGGACTGCACTCATTGCGAAGCTGAGTCCGGATCCGCCGCCGGAGTTCCTCGTCGAGCCGGTACCCCTCCTTGAGGGCCACGAACAGCGGAATGAAGCCGCTGCCGCCGGGTTGGTCGATGTTGATCGCGATGGCGTCGGCGATCTCGTCGATCTCTTGGAGGACCCGGTAGATCTCGGCGGTCCCGATCCGCACGCCTGCCCGGTTCAGCACCGCGTCGGAGCGGCCGAGCACGAAGCAGCCGCCGCGCTCGTTGACGCGGAAGAAGTCACCGTGTCGCCAGACACCCGGGAAGTGCGAGAAGTACGTCTCGTGGTAGCGCTCGCCGGTGTCGTCACCCCAGAAGAACACCGGCATCGACGGCATGGGTGCGGTGATGACGAGCTCACCGACCTCGTCGACGACGGGCTGGCCCTGGTCGTTGTACGCGTGGGCGGAGACACCGGGCGAGCGAACCTGCATCTCTCCGGCCCGGACCGGCAACGTCGGCATTCCGCCGACGAATCCTGTGCAGCAGTCCGTCCCGCCGCTGCCCGTGGAGACCCAGACGTCCCGCTTGACGTTGCGGTACAACCACGCGGTGTGGTGCGCGGAGACCGGCGCGCCTCCGGGCATCAACTGGCGCAGCTCGGGGTACCGGTAGCGCTCCCGCGGGACGATCCCGTGCCGGGACATGAGCTCGAAGTATGCGGGGCTGGCACCGAACAGGTTCGCCCGGCTGTCCTGCGCCATCCGCCACAGCACGTCCGGTTCCGGGTGGGTGGGGTTGCCGTCGTAGAGGATTGGCGCCACACCGAGTAGCGGCGCACTGGCGATGAAGTTCCACATCATCCAGCTCGTGGTGGTGAAGAAGAACAGCCGGTCGCCGCGGCGCAGGTCCATGACGAGGTGCTGGAGCTTGAGTTGCTCGATGAGGATGCCGCCGTGGCTGTGGGTGATCGCCTTCGGCAAGCCGGTGGTGCCGGAGCTGAACAACACCCACAGGGGGTGATCGAACGGAACCTGCTCGCACTCGAACTCGTCCGCTCTCACGAACGGACCGGTGACCATGTCGTCCCAGGGCACCGTGGTGACCGTGGCATCGATCACCAGGGGTTCGGCAGGGAACGTCCGCGGCAGATACACGACGTGCTCGAGGGTGTCGAGCTCGCGCACCAGCTTGCGCACCTCCTCGCGGCGGTCGTAGGTCTTCCCGCCGTAGCGGTAGCCGTCGACCGCGAAGAGCACCGCCGGCTCGAGCTGGCCGAGGCGGTCGCCGGCGCCGCGCCAACCGAACTCGGGGGCGCAACCGGCCCAGACCGCTCCGATGCTGGCCGTGGCGACCATCGCCACCATGGCCTCGGGGATGTTCGGCAGGTAGCCGACGACCCGCTGGCCCGGCCGTACTCCCAGCTCCCGGAGCCTGGTCGCGACGGTACGCACCTGTCCTGCGTATGACTCCCAGGACAGCTCCGTGAGGGCCTGGTCCTCACCGAGATACAGCAGCGCGGCAGCACCGGCCCGCTCCTGCCGGAGGATGTGCTCGCCGTAGTTGAGTCGTGCGCCTGGGAACCATTCGGCACCCGGCATCTCACGGCGCCCGAGCACCCGGCTGGGCGGGGCCGACGCCTGGATCTGGAAGTAGTCCCAGATGGCTCCCCAGAAACCCTCGAGGTCGGTCACCGACCAGCGCCAGAACTCGTCGTAGCCCCGATGATCAGTGACGTCGAAGTCGAGGCCACGCTCGTCTCTGAGCCAGCGCGTGAACGCGACGATGTTGGTGCGCTCGATCCACTCCGGGCGCGGAGTCCACAGCAGGTCGCCTTCCCGCACGCGTTGATCGATAGCCATCCACGTTCGCCACCCTCCGGCACCCTTCGACCGCTCTGCCACGGACCTTGGTTCCTACCGAGCCCAGGGCACGTTCGGCGTAGGCGGCATCTCGACCAAACCGGTACAGCCACGACAGGATAGGCAGTCGTCATCAGGCCCGCCATCAGCGTGGAGACCTCCCCGCCGCGGGTGGCGGCTCGCCCGATCAGCTGCGCGGCCCCGAGCAGTGCCACCCGAGGGCCTGCCCCCATCATGCCGAGATAGGACTGACATCCCGAGCATGACGACCTTCCCGTCGGACCACGGCTGCTGGACAACCCAGTCTAGGCTCCGATCAGGCCCCGATCCACCGCACGAGGTTGGCCACGAACAGTGACGGGTGGCTTTACGCCGCCGCCGCTCGCCCGCCTGCCAGCGTCGACACCGCACATCTTCGGTTTCGGCGGCCTCTTCCTCACCAAGAGCCGCCGCTACTCGGTCACCTTCACCTACCTACGCGACCACCGCACCGCCTGCCGGCGCACCGTCCACACCGGACCCAACCTGCCTGCCTAGGTGTGCGAAGATCAGCGGACCCTGCGGCGGAGCCGGTTGAACGCTGAACGAGGTGTTGACAATCGGTTTGGTGCCGGGGGATCGTCGGCGGCGACGAGGGGCGAGCTGCGGTTGTCGCGCAGTGGCGCGCACACGCGCGCTGTACCAGCGCGGGCGTCGCGGCGGTTGCCTGTTCGGTGTTAGTTCGGCCGGGGTGGCACGCTCCCGCCGCAGTACGAAGGATGTCGGTCAATGGGTGGCGGCAACAGTCAGGCAGGCGAGCGGTCGGCAGACGGGGCGCTGCAGCGGCTGTTCGATGTACGGGGAACCGTGGTGCTGGTCACCGGCGGCGGATCCGGTCTGGGCAAAGCGATGGTCACGGTGCTGGTCGAATGCGGTGCGCATGTGGTTGTCGTCGATCGCAACCAAGAACGCCTGGACCGGGTGGAAGGCGAACTCGCGGCGTGCGGGCGCGTCGAGGTCGGGCGGCTGGACGTCACCGATGAGACCGCGGTCGACGTGCTGGTCGACGGTATCGTTGCGCGGCATGGCCGCATCGATGCGGTGTTCGCAAACGCCGGTATCGCCCGCGGTGCCGGCCCGGACCATCCCGCCGGCCAGCTCGACACCTTCGACATGCCCGACTGGGCCGCGTTGCTACAGGTCAACCTCTACGGCGTGGTGTACACGATGCGGGCCGCGGCGCGGCACATGAAGCGGCAGCGGAGCGGAAGCATAGTCGTCACCGCATCCACGGCGGGGTTGCGAGCCGATCCACTGGTGTCGTATTCCTACGTCGTCGCCAAGGCAGGCGTGGTCAACCTGACCCGCCAGGCTGCGCTCGACCTCGCGCGTTGGCGGGTGAGGGTCAACGCCATCGCGCCCGGCCCGTTCCGAACCGCCATCGGCGGCGAGGGTCCGCCGGATCCGACGACCGAGGCGATGTGGGGCTCGATGGTCCCGCTCGGCCGTATGGGCGACCCGCACGAGATCCAAGGTCTGACCCTGCTGCTCGCCTCGCCCGCGTCGAGCTTTATGACCGGCGGCGTCTACCCGGTCGACGGCGGAGCGCTGTTGCAGGCTCCTGCGTTACCGGAGCAGTAAGTTTCGCTGCTGCGGCGGGCGCCGGGGTGCAGACTGACCAGCGACCTGCGGTGGGCGAGGACGTCGTGCATCTCGGTGCAGCTCGACGGCCCGCCCCCGAGTGGGAGCGGGCCATCGATCCGGGTTAGAACTGCAGAGGCAGGGTACCGAAGACGGCTCCCCCGATGTAGACGCCGTACTTACCGGTGTCGGTGCTGGTGGAGTGGCCATAGAGGAGCTGTTCGGCGCCGGGGATCGGCGGCAGCGGCGGCTGGACCGGGTTGTAGCTCACCAGCGACGGGATGGGCGCGACTCCGACTGAGAATCCGAAGTACTGTGCGTTGGTCAACGACGAGCCGTTGGGCACGTGGGCCCGGAAATAGGTGTACCCGTAGCTGGGTCCGGACTTGAAGTAGTCGATGGTGCCGATGCCGGGGCCCGATGGTATCGCCGCCAGGCTCGGCGCCGGTAGCCCGGCACCCTGGACGTTCACCGGGTCGAGGTCGGGGGCCAGGCCGAAGAACTTGAACTGTGGCCCCATGTAGTGCGCCTGCACGCTGAGGCCTTCCCGGCTGCTCAGCTGCCAGGAGCCCGAGGCGCCGAAGACGTAAGGCGTAGCCGCGGTGAAGGTACCGCTCAATTGGTACTGCCCGTCCGCGAAGGTTCCCGAGCCGTTTGCCTTGCCGAGCAGTCCCGGGATGTTGGACCGCAGGCTCAGCGAGACCTGACCGGAGGGCAGACCCGGGTCCCTGGTCAGCAGCGGGCCGTTGTAGGCGACGGAAAGGTCGTAGTGAGCCACCGGAGGAATCCAGGTCGGCAGGCCGGGCAGGCGCAGCCGCTGGTTGGATTCGCCGTTGCTGAGCCGGTTCTCCTGACCGTTGGCGACCCGGGTCAGCGTGTCCTTGGGGTCGAGCCCTTCGGGGTCGATGTACCGGGTCGGGTTGTTGATGCCGTACCCGTAGACGCTGACCGCCTTGGCGTTGTCCAGCGCCGGCTCCGGTCCCTTGGCCAAGGCCGGGTCGGTGGACAGGAACTGGCTGATCCGCGGGTCGTAGTACCGGGCACCGACGTAGTAGAGCCCGGTCTCCTCATCGAGCTCCTTACCGGTGAACATGTTCGGCGTCCACTCGATGTTGGACTTCTCCTTCACCCAGGTCTCGCCGTAGGGGAAGTACTCGTTGTGCTGGAACACGAGGCCGGCCACGTCGGTGACGTCCCGGCTGCTGCCGGTGTGGTCCGGGTGGTACATGAACAGGTCCTTCTCGAACGGGTTGGCGGTGCCGCCTCCCCCGCCGGGCTTGGTCTGCTTGGCGAGCTTGGTGGCCAGGCGGGTGGAGCCGACGAAGATGTCCTTCTGCGCGACCTGGCTGTCCCGGATCGTCAGGTACTGATTGACATAGATGGTCTCACCGGCCGGCCCGCGCTTGACCACCCGGTTGCCGGCATCATCGTACCGGTAGGTGATCTCCTGGCCGTTGGTCGTGATCGACTTGATCCGGCCGTCCTCGTCGAAGACCGAGTCGCGCCGGTTGGAGTTCTGGTCGTTGGTCCAGCCGATCTGGCACCCGCTCGCGTCGTAGCTGAAGTTGAGGCTGCCGACCTTGGTCGGCGCGTGCGGGCGCGGCCCGCCGTAGGTATAGGCGAACGAGTACGTGGTTTCGTGCACCGGGTTGACCTGTCCGGACGACTGTACGACGTCGTTCGTCTGCACTTTGGAGACGATGTTGTGGATGTTGTCGTAAGCGATTGTCGTCGCGTACTTGTTGGTCTTGTCGCCGCTGTGCTGGTACTGCCCGACGGCGTTGGTGAGCCGGTAGAGGTCGTCGTAGGTGAACGTCTGCGTGGATGGTCCGCCGAACTGATTGGGCGGCGGGATGGGGATGTCGTTGACGAACGTCTTCAGGTTGCCGACCGGGTCGTAGGTGTAGAGCAGCTTCTGGTACGGCGCCGTGCCCTTCACCGTGGTGATGCTCTGCAGCCGCCGGCTGTCCGGGACGTAGGCGAAGTTGGTCTTCACGCCGTTGCCGTCGAGCAGCAGCGCCCGTTGGCCGAACTTGTCGTACTCCAGCCGCTGCAGGTAGTTGTAGCTGAACCCCTGCTTGACCCCGGTCACCTGGCGCGGCAGTCCGCCCGAGTCGTACTGGTAGGTGACCACCTCGCCGTCGGCGTAGGTGAGGTTCTGCAGCCGGCCGAAGGTGTCGTAGACGTACTGCGTGGTGTAGGTCTCCGGCCCGGCGGTCTCGCTGATGACTGTCTCGGTCTCCCTGATGGTCTCCCCGAGCTTGCCATAGAACAGCTGCTTGCTGCCGGAGCCGTCGGTCACCGAGACGATCCGGCCGGCACGGTTGTTGGCCGCACCCGGCGTCCCGTACACGTAAGTGACGTTGTTGGCCGGGAACGTCGGGTAGTTGATGCGGATGAGCCGGGTGAAGTCGTAGTCGTAGGTGACCTTCGCCGCCTGGCCCTGCAGCGTGGCGGTCGCCTTCTCGATGACGTTGCCGGTCAGGTCGTAGGCGGTCAGCGTCTTGCCGGAGTCGGGATTCTCCACGCTGAGCTTGCGGCCCAGGCTGTCGTACCCCACGCGGGTCGTGTTGTTGTTCGCATCGCTGGCCGTCGTCAGCTGCCCGAGCGCGTCGTAGCCGAAGCTGGTCCACAGTGGCTGTCCATTGTGGGTCTCGCGCAGGGCGACCTGCTTTCCGCGCACATCGGCGAACGTCTGCTGGCTGATCAGGTTGGCGTCGGTCGTTGTCGTCCTCAGCCGGGTGACCCCGCCCCGGTCCGGACCGAAGCCGTAGGCGTACGACGTGGTGGTGTTGTCCGGCAGCCGGACCAGCGTCTGCCGGTCAAGCACGTCGTAGTCGGTGTGGGTGGGGGCGATGCCGTCAGGAGGATCCGTGTTGAAGACCCCTGGTTGGCCGAGGGACTCTGTGGTCGGGTAGAACTCGTCGGCGGCCCGCCCGGCCAGATCGAAAACCACCCGGCCGGACACGATCATCCGGTCCACCGGCGCCGTGGAGTCTCCGGTGTAGACGGTCGCATCCCGCTTGGTCTGGATCTCGCGGGCCAGGCCATCCACGAAGACGACGTTGTCGACTGTGTCGGTAGCCGAGCGGAACGGGTCGAGGTGGCGGCTGATCGCCCACGGCGTCGACGCCTCCGGGTGGTACTCGAACGCGACCGTCGGTTTCACCGTGCTCTGCTCGTACGGCCCGCGCACCTCGGTCAGCCGGCCGAAGCCGTCGTAGAGACGGGTGGTCGGGTTGCCGTTGGCGTCCACACTGGAGACCGGCTGGCCGTACTTGAAGTCATAACTGGCGGTGGACTGGTGGCCGATGTTGTCCGTCACCTTGGTCACGTAGGTCTGGGTTACGCCGTCGTACTCATATGTGGTGGCGTACCGCTGGCCCACCTTGTTCGCCGGGTTGGTCACGCTGGCGATGTTCCCGTTGTTCTCGTACGTCAGGTCGGTGACCGCCGCGGCTCCGGTCGCCAGGAACGAACGGACCTGGGTCACGTTGCCGGTGGCACAGTCGATCGTCGCCTCACGGCGGCGGAGCAGCGCCCCACCGCCGGTCGCCTTCACGGAGTTCGCCTGGTGCACCCGGGTGCCCGGGCAGTCGGTGTAGGTGAGCTCGGTGAGCAGGTCGTCGTCGCTGCCGTCGTCCCCGGTGTCCAGAGTGCGGGTCATCTCGCCGAGGCTGTCGTACTCGAACGTGGCGAAGGTGGACTTGGCCGGAGCTGGGGCACCCTCGTAGAACCGCCGGTCGGTCCGGGTCAGCTGCGGGAAGATGGTCGCGGACCGGTCCTGCGGGTTTCCGGCGGTACCGGTGTCCACGTTGCGCAGGTCGTAGCTGTGCACCGTCTCGGCGAACAGGTTGCCGGCGGCATCGCGGGTCGTCTCGCGCTTGAGCAGACCCTTGGTGTAGTAGCTGTCGTCGGCGTACTCGCGCACGACCGACCGGTACAGCGGCTGGTTGCCGGCCGGGTTGCGCTGCTCCTGGACCACGGTGCGGTACCCGTAGAACTCGCGCTCGAACCGGTCGAACAACCCGCCCTCGTACCGGTACGTGGTGACCGAGCTGTCCACGCCATCGCCCGGGTGACCGTCGGTGACCACGAGCCGGGACAGCACGAAGTGGGACTGTGGCTCGTCGTAGGTGTTGCCGCTGCGGCCGTAGTCGAGCGTCATGACCGCACCCAGCGGCCGGCTGACCGTCTTCAGCAGGTTGGTGCGCCCGATGGTGCTCGGCGCCACCTGCAGGTTGCCGTCCGTGTCGCTGGTCGTGGCGTCCGGGAACCCGTCCCCGTTGACGTCCCGGATCGACGCCTCCGGCCGGGACACGGTCTGGCTGACATCCGCGCCCGGGTTGATGATGACGTAGCAGCCGGCCAGGCAGAGCGGGCCGATGCCGATCGTGAAGTACACGCCACCGGCCAGGCTGAAGGTGTCGTTGGAGCCCACCTTGTCGGTCAGTGCGCCGAGCCAGTCCACACTGGATGCCGGGAGGCCATCGCCGGTGTTGAGTCCGACGGAGAGCTTGTTGCCGTTCGCGACGACCCGGTCGAGCAGGCCGTCACCGTTGATGTCGAGCAGCGTCTGGCCGCTGGTCGAGTGGTTGAAGCTGACCGACGCACCACCACCGAAGCTGTAGATGCCGTCGTTGAAGCCGCCGCCGAACGACTGGCTGTCGCTGTCGCCGTCGTTGATCTCGGCCGAGCCCCATGGCTGCGGGTCGGTGAAGCCGTACCCGAGGTTCAGCGCGGCCTTCAGTTTCAGCTGGTTGTCCTCCACCACCCGGGTCACCTGGTCCGGCAGCCCGTCGCCGTTGACGTCGAACAGCTCCGACTCGGTGGTGGACGAGCCACCGCCCAGGCTGGCGTTGATCGCGAAGCCGTACGAAGCCAGCTGGCTGGCCGTGTCGTTACCCTTGGCCTGGCCCTTGGCGTTGGTGTCCACATCACCGCGGGAGTTGGCGAAGAACGCAGCCGGATTGCCACCGATACCGAGGTTGTTCGCGTCGTCGTCGTTGTTGCGGATCCCATCCAGGCCCGGCTGTTCGGGGTCGTCCGGAAGGCTGCCGTCCGGGTTGCTGTAGAGGACCTTTCCGTCGCCTACCGCGTCCGGGAAGCTGTCCCCGTTCATGTCGATGAAGTCGATGTCGCCACTGCTGCCGCCGTCGGTGGTGGACCCGGACAGGAAGCCGAAGCCGCCGCCGACCGAGTTCTGATCGCTGGTGCTGAACCGGCTGACCCCGCGACCGGCCGCGATCCCTTCGGTGGGTACCGGCACGTGCGGCGCACCAGCCCGGGCACTGCTCATCCGGTCACCGGTTGCCCAGCTGGCCCGGGTCCGGCAGTACTCGGGGGTGAGACCGCCGACGCTGAGCGCCGGGGACTGCACGCTGCAGCCGGCCGGCCCGCGCCAGGAGCTTTCGGCCGGGAAGACGGTGAACGGGTACGCGGTCGCGGTGGTCGGGTCGTACGAGTTCGGGTCGAAATTGTCGTCGGCTACCAGCAGGTTCTCGTGCACCGGCTGGTTGGCCCGATCCCCGGCACCGTTGTACCCGGCGTAGCTCCACTGCCGGTAGTCCGGTGCGAAGATGCCGCGCGGGGCGGCGCTGTGCAGCACCGCCGGTACCAGAATCGCGATGATCCCGGCCGAGAGGGTCACGGTGAAGTTGCTCAGCCCGGCCGTGATCTGCGGGTCCCGGTTGGAGTAGTCGAAGTACAGCGGTTCGCCGATCTGGAACGTCACCGGTACGGTGACCGGCTGGACCACCCCGTTGACGATCCGGACCTGGGCCTTGGCCAGCAGCTGACCTTGTCGTTTGATGGTCATCGCGACGGTCGCGTTGGTGGTCGGGTCCCCGGTGAACTGGATGTTCGGCGTCGCGTCGAGGGTGACCTCCTGGTCCATCGGCGGGCCGACGGTGAACGGCTGCTGCGGCGCGGTCAGATCGTCGACGGGATACACGTCGATGCTGTACGGCGGGTAGAGCTGGATGACGTGGTTGCCGTTGGCGTCGACCACCTGCTGGTTCGGTGGCGCGGTGAGGTAGAACAGCTGCGGCTTCCACTCGATCTGCTGGGCCGCGATCGGGGAGTCGACCCGCACCCGCAGCTCGGCGGTGTCGTCCTTGGCCACCGGCATGTCGAAGGACAGGTCGACATCATCCACTGTGGACCGGCTGATCGACTGTTCGAAGGCAACCGTTCCATTGTGGAGGATCTGGACCAGCAGATCGTCCGTGGTGACCGCCTTCTTGTGCAACGTACCCTGCACCCTCACGGTGCCGGTGAAGGGCATGTTCACGGTGGTCGAGGGACGACCGGTCAGCGCGAAGTCCGTCGAGGCGCGGTACTGGTAGTGCGGTTGGAAGTTCACGTCGGTCGAGGTCGGTGCGTTCAGGTACTCGATCCGCGGGTCCCACGACACCTGGTCGAACGCGCCGTCCAGCCTCGTCTGCACCCGGAAGTAGATCCGGTCGCCCTTCTGTACGGTCACCTCGTCGACCTCGGTCGGTGTCTTGGCCGCGAAGTCGTCGCCATTGATGGTGGCGGCGAACAGCTCGTCCTCGTTGTGCTGGATGGCTACCCGCACCCCGTCTGCGGTCTGGTACCCCTGGCGGTCGGTGTTCACCAGCGCCACGTCACCGAATATCTTGACCGTCCCGTCGAAGGGCGCGACCCACCGGCGCAGGGTGTCGTGGGGCGGGTTCTTGGCCAGCATCTGGTTGTACACATCGGTCAGGTCCGGCGAGACGTCACCGGAGTCGATGGTGCCGTTGGGGAGCGGCGCCGGCGTCACCGAGCTGTCCGTGCTGAACGTCGGCAAGCCGTTCACCACGTGGTTGAACAGCACCTGCTGGCCGTTGACCAGGTCGGCCAGACCGTCGCCGTTGACGTCGCGGAAGTACGCCGTACCGTTGGTGAAGGTGTCGGCGTGGTTGGCCAGGCCGTTGGCCACCACGTAGATCTCGCCGCCGAACGAGATGGTGGACGAGTTCTCCGTGCCGATCGCGGGTAGGGACGGGATCTTCACGGCGGCTCCGAAGACCGTGCCGCCACTCGGGCCGGAGAGGTTCGGCCGGAAGTAGAAGCCGTCCGAGCGCTTGAAGACCTTGTCCGGCAAGGTGTCCCCGTTCACGTCGGTGAGCGCGAGCACCTCGTCCGTGGTGTTGTACAGGTACCCGACCTTCCCCCCGCCCGAGAGCATCTTGGTGCCGACTGCCACGTTCACCCCGACGTAGAGGTGCCCGCCGATACTGGTGGTGACCGAGCCGCCGAGCGCCGACGGGTGGCCCTGGTCGAATGCGCCCGTGCTCAGGTTGTCCTGCCCGGTGTTCCACGGTTGCACGTCGCCGAACCGGTACTGGCCCCCCACCGCCCGCGCGTCGTCGTGGTAGGTGAACGTGTGTTTGTTGAACGGCACACCACCCTCACCGCGCTGCTCGACCGAGGCCAGCAGCATCTTGCGGAACGCCCCCTCCGCATAGACGAGGTCGTAACTGCGCAGCAGTGCCCCGTCAAAGGAGATGTCGATCCGCCGCAACAGGTCCGCGTTCACCCGCAGCGCGCCGGCCTTGGCGTCGATGGTGATGTCGGGACGACGGACCCAACCCGGCAGCTCACGATCCCGGGTGAATGTCACCAGGTACTTTCCGGGTGTGGTCGCGGTGCTCGTGTAGCGGATCGTCTTGGGGTACAGCTCGGTTCCGGTCACGTTGCCGTTGAGTACCCCCGGGTCGGTCTGCTTCGCCCAGGTGTAAACAACCGAATTGCCGTGCAGGTCGCGCACCTCGCGCAAACCCCACTTGAACACATGCCCGGCATCGTCGGCGAGAACCGCATTGGCGTCCTGGCCGGTTTCGGGTACGCCGCCGTAGAATGACCGGATTCCCAGCTTGTCCCGTACTTCCCAGAAGTAGTTCGTCGGCAGCGTGCCGTGCCGCACTATCTTGGCAAAGCCGGACTCTACCCGGGAATGGAACTCCTTGTCCGCGACCCGGGCCTGGGCCGGTCCGCGGTGTGCGAGTGGAGTGAGCTGCTGCCCGTTCAGCGCATAGCTCTCGGTCTCGGTGCCGGCCAGGTACCGCGGCACTCCCCAGCGAGTGTCCACAGTGACCGTTGGCACGGTCAGCTCCCAGCCGAGGCCCAGCCAGCCGTTGCTGGCGCCGGAGTCGTAGGTCAGCCGAAGTTTCGGCTCCAGCCCTTGCCGGCCGGGCGGCACCTGGATCGGATAGGACAGGTTGGCATCACCGCTGTCGTTGGCTACCGGCGGCTCGACGAGGTTCACCCCCGAGGTCGGGTTCGCCGCACGGATGTCTTTCATCGCGGTGGGATCCAGCGACTGCACGTCCTGGTGCTCCGGCACCATGACCGCGGTATTGGCGAGGTTGCCGGACTCCCCGGTCAGCGAGGCCGAACCGGTCAGCAGCGACATCGGTGCCGTGACAACGGCACACGCCAGCAGTACCGTCCAACGTTGCCGGCGGATCAGCGTACCCAACATGGACTGCCTCCTCGGAACCCGCGGCCGGGACTGCGCCCCGGACGGTCTCTCGCGGACCGTCGCTCAGACACTCGAACGGCGTCAATGGTTCTTAAAGGTCGCCTCGCAGTCGGATCTAGGACCCGCTACGGTTAACGCTGCCGATATCGCGGCATTAGTCTATGTCTTCCACCAAACGATTTTGTTGTAGACGATGGCAGTTGATAGATTCCGTGCACATCGGGCCGGGGTTTGAGGATCGGTCAGACTTGATTGGTGAAGATCGCTCGCCGGATGACCGGGCAATTCACCATCCTCGGCCGCACCGTGATCTCGAAACGGTCCTGCAACGACTGCCTCGGTGCCGACACCGGCGCTCGGTGGTCGGCTACGGTACCACCACAGGCGGTAGGGGCCATGTCGCAAGGAGCCACAGGTGGAACGGCCGGAGCCGGCGTTAAACGGTATCGAAACCGAGCGGGCAAGTGCAGCTCGGCTGTTGGACTGTGCCCTGGGCGGGGCACACAACTTCGCCGTGGATCGTGAGCTGTTCCGGCAGTTGACCGAGACGATGCCGGACATTGCGCAGCTCGCACAGGCCGGCCACGCGTTCGTACGCAGGGCGGTGCGCTTCTGCGTCGATGCTGGAATAGACCAGTTCCTGGACGTCGGCTGGTCCGCAATTCCGGCCCGGGGCAGTGTGCACCTCGTCGCCCCGCAGGCGCGGGTGATGTACGTGGACGCCGATCCGGTGGGGGCGGCGCACGCCCGCCTGATCCTGGCCGACAACCATCGGGCTGCAGTGATCCAAGAGGATCCGCGCCGGCCGGAACGGATCCTGGCTCACCCGGACGTGCGCGGCCTGCTGGACTTCGACCGCCCGATGGCGGTACTGCTGGGGGGTGTGTTGAGCCTCGTAGCTGACCAGGAGGACCCGGCGAGCATCGTGGCTCGGCTGCGCGATGCGGTGGCTGCCGGCAGCTACGTGGTCATCGCCATGCTGGCCTCCGAGAGCAGACCGGACGAGCTGGCCAAAACCCTGCACCTGATGCAGCTCGACGCCATCGTTGCCACCGCGCGTACCCGCGAGCAGATACAGCGCCTGTACACGGGGTTCGAACTTGTCGAGCCGGGTCTGGTGTGGGCGCCACAATGGCGCCCCGACTCCCCGGCCGATGTCGGTGACCACCCGGAGCAGTCGATCATCCTTGGCGGCGTCGGACGCAAACCATGAAGCATGAGGGCAGACACCACTCCGGCCGGCGGAACGGAACATACCGAACGAAGACCGTTTCTATAGGCCCACCAGAGCGATTCTCCATTTTCATCACCCGTCCATTCGCACCGTGGCAGGGTGGTACGAGGATGGTGTTCGGCCTTGGCCTTGGCGCCGAAGCCGAAGCCGAAGCCGAAGCCGATGGCGTCTGCGGATGTGCGGCATCACTGGTGGCTGAGTCACCGCCCGTGGAGGATGCGATGGGCAAGGACGTCAGGTATCGAAGGATCTATGACGACGTGTCGGCCGAGGACGGCCTGCGGATACTGGTGGACCGGCTCTGGCCGCGCGGCATAAGCAAGCAGGACGCCCGCGTCGACGAGTGGATGCGCGACGTCGCGCCGTCCACCGAGCTTCGCCGGTGGTACGGGCACGATCCCGCTCGGTACGCCGAGTTCCGGCGACGGTACCTTGCCGAAC
>Ga0209481_10000155_pt1 | contig 29252 bp, 21 predicted proteins | sample SoiMetdeltSBSDD3_FD_187598 | JGI IMG/M metagenome (GOLD analysis project Ga0209481, IMG submission 187598) | Bulk soil microbial communities from a Populus tree surrounding site in Tennessee, USA - Soil MetaG P. deltoides SBSDD3 (SPAdes) (version 2) | ecosystem: Environmental > Terrestrial >...
TCCCCGGTCGGGTCCGCCCGCCACGACCGCTGTACCGCGCGGATCTCCTGCGCGCTCCACTCGACCCGGTCGAGGAGGCACCGCCGCAACGCGGCGAACACCGCCTGGCGGAGCCGGGACAGGTCCAGGTCGGCTTGGGCCGCCGTATGGAGCATCGCCTCGCTTGCGACGTCCTCGGCGTCGTCCGCCGAAAGTCCCCACGCGAGGGCCATGGTGGTCAGACGCGGACGGAACCCGTCCAACTCGCGCCACAACTCGGTCACGTGACTCTCCCGTCGCCGTGCCCAACGCACCGCCGACGACCACGGGGCGCTGGCCCACCCCCGAGCAGCCGAATAGCGACTCGGACCAGCACCACCGTCGCGGCAGCATCGTGCGGATCAGTTACGGACGCGTGGACGCTATGGGGCCGACCGATAGGAAATCGGCAGCCGATCGATACAGCGACCGCTTATCCGGATCGGCTCAACGACTGGGTCTCGACAAAGAGGTCCTCGAGAACCGGGTCAAGACGGGAGGTCACGCGGAGGAACGCAGCTTGGGCTTCGGAGTACCTTTTCTCGGCCTGCACCTCGTCGCCGGTCATCGCGAGCAGTTTTGCCATCTGGCGCAACGCCGCGGCCTCGGCATACCGGTTTCCGTCGGCACGGGCATACGAGAGCACGGTCTCGGCGAACAGCGACGCGTCAGCGTGCCCGTTACCCCGCAGCTCAAGCTCCGAGATAACAAGTAGTGCGTTGCATTCGCGGAACCGATCACCGGTATCCCGGAAGAGGCTGAGGGCATCGTCGACATAGCGGCGCGCCAGATCAATCTCTCCGGTACGGCAGTGCACCACAGCGAGAACCATCAGCGCCGCACCGATACCGCGCCGATCGGCCTGCGACCTCCTGATCGCAACGGCCTGTTCCAAGCCCTCTTTGGCGAGGTCCCAGTGACCGAGCGTGGCGTGAAGATTAGCCAGGTTGAAGCACACGGTGCCTTCCAGCGCCGAGAAGGCCCGCGCCCGGGCGAACTCCAGGCAGCGGGAGTAGTAGGCGACCGCTTCCGGTGCCTTTCCCGTGAGGTCGGCAAGTATCGCGTATGCGATGAGAGTGAGGGCCGTCCCGTACTCGTTGGACCGGGCGAATGCGGCCAGCGCCTGGTCAAAGTGTGTGCATGCTATCGAGTCGTTTCCGAGTTCGGCTTCCGAGCGACCAACCATGAGATGGCCCCAGGCAGCCATCTCCTCGTCACCATGTCGCTCGGCCGTCTCAAGAACGAGTCGACCGAGTTCGGATGCTCTCCACCATTCGTAGGCGATGTAGAGCACGTTCGCCGTCAAGAAGCTTATCCAAAGAGTGAAACGGTATCCGTCACGCGGCATGCGACTTGCCTGGCCGGCGGCCGCCATCAGATTCAGGTGTTCGTCGTGCACCCAGCCCGCGGCGGCCTGAGGGGTCGTGAACTTTCCGCCGTTGTCGGCCAGATCCGGCGTGCTGGCCAGGAAGGGCACTCTTCCCGGCCGCAAAAGGTCCACCGCACTTCTGAGATGCGCGAGAAAGTAGGACATCGCCCGGCGCTGAGCCAGCTCCGCGGAGCGTGGAGACTCTTCCGCGGCTGCCGTCTCCGACGCAACCAACCTGACAAGGTCGTGCAGCCTGTAACGGCCGCCGGGTACCGGCTCGACGAGTTGGGCGCCGGCCAGACGGTCCAACGCGGCCGCGGCCGTCGCGGGGTTCGGCTCCGCGAGCATCGCCGAAAGCACTTCGGCCTGTACGGTCGGGACCTTGAGCAGACCCAGCATCCGAAACGCCCGGGCGGCGATCTGGTTTGCCGAGCTGGTGCCGGAGGCGAGCGCGTCGTACCCGACTCGAATGCAGGACCGGACGGCGAGGCCCTCGAGTTCCAGTTCGTCCAGGCGCCGCTGATGGTCAGCCAACCGGTCGACGAGCTCATCAGGCGAGAGGTCCGGCCTTCCGATCAAGCGTCCGGCGGCGATCCGGATGGCGAGCGGAAGGTGGTCGCACAACTCAACAATGCGCGTGGCTGTTGCCAGGCCTACCTGGGTACCCATGAGCTGATGAAGCAATGTCACGCCTTGCCGTGTCGACAACGAGTCGAGACCCAGACGGAGGTCGGCGTCAACTGATGCGAGCGGTCCACGGGACGTGACGAGGACGGCGCACGCCGGACTGGCCGGCAGCAACGGCACGAGCTGCCCAGCATCCCGAACGTTGTCGAGTACCAGAAGGAGGCGCCGGTCGGACGTCAGCGTACGCCACAGCGCGGCGGCGTCCGCATCCGTCTTCGGCGCATCGTGCTGCGACAGGCCAAGGCCGCGCAGCAGGCGCTCGAGGCCCTCGGCCGTAGAGAGCGGTTCAAGGCCGGGGCTGAACCCGATGAGGTCAAGGTAGAGCTGGCCGTCCGGGAAGTGTTCGGACACCCGATGAGCGACACGCACCGCGAGCGCGGATTTACCGACGCCCCCTTGGCCGTACACCACGACTACAGCCGGACGGCGGTGAGCGGCGGTAGTCGACCGAACCAACGCCGCACCAATTCGGTCAGACTCATTCGTCCGTCCGACGAAACAACCAGGTTCCGCTGGTAGCTCATGAGGGATGACGACCTGGTGTGGCGTGCCTAGTGGCCCACCCTCGGCCTCATCTCGGAGCACCGCTCGATGGGCTGCCTGGAGTTCGGCCCCCGGCTCGATGCCCAACTGGTCAACGAGCGCGGTCCGCGCGGCCGTGTAGGCGGATAGAGCACCGGCGCGGTCGCCGGCGACGTGCAACGACCTGATCAGCAGGGCTTGCGCGTGTTCCCGCAACGGGTGCAGGTGCACGTGCTCGCGAAGCAGTCCCACCGCCCGACCCGGGTCACCCATCGCGACGTGCAACTCCGCGGTCTCCTCGGTGACGGCCACCTGCTCGGCAACGATGCCGCCACACCGCACGTCCAGCAGCGGCCCTCGCTTCAGGCCGGCAAGCAGGTCACCCCGCCAGCGGGCCAAAGCGGCCACGAAGTGGCGAGCCGCTGCGATGAGATCTTGCTGCTGGCGAGCCTCCCGCGCACGACGAACCTCGTCCTCGAATCCCAGCAGGTCCAGCTCGTCGGGCCCGGCCACGAGCAGATAGCCGGTACCGCTCTTGGCCAGCCGAGTCCGGCCGGGCTCGACCGAGTCGAAGAGACGGCGAAGGTTCGCCGCATAGCTGCGTACGTTCTCGACCGCCGACGCCGGTGGCCGGTCTGCCCACAGCTCGTCGATCAGGTCGGCTAACGGAACGACCCGACCGGCTGAGAGGGCAAGCAGGGCGAGGACCCCCTGCTGCTTCGGCGCGCCCAGTGGCAAGGTGACCCCATCGACGCGCACTTCCAGCGGACCGAGGACTCGTAACTCCATCGCCGGTCGACAGCTCCCGATAGATGGCTGATTATGCGTGCGCCATGGACTGTATCGACGGGCGCGCAGCCCGGCGACCCGGCAGGCTTTGGAGGGTGCGTGGCACCTGATCGGATGGAGTTCTGCCGCGTGGAAGTTGCGCCTGACCAGCGCCCGAGTAGCGCGCCATTCGATCACTACTCACATTGTCGATGTTCGTTGTAAGATCCGCGGCAACAGGGTGGCGGCTGCGGATCTCCGATATGGTGAACCGCACGAGGATCATTCGCGTGAACGTCGTTGTAGCAACCCATCTGCCCAGGTGGGAGCCATGCTTAAGGATTCTGGCGTCGACGGCGCGCACCGTGAGCAGCGCCGCGACGGTGAGTTGCGGGACACCGAGCAACGGTGGCCGTGCGTTTCTAACTTCTAGACAGAGCGTACCGAACGCATCCCGACTTCACATATCCTGAATCTAGCGACAAAACGCGATGCGCGTTTTGCGATATGCAATTTACGATTTCTCCAACGCGCCGCGAAAATCGTAGGCCACAGACATCTGGCGCCCCTTTGCAGGGGCCCCAACAGAGGAAGCCGGCCCAGCCGGCACGGGGGTCCAAAAGACGAAAGTATCGATGGAGGGGCGGATCCGATGCGTACGTTTGACTGGACGTAGGTCGTACCTGCTCGCCCTGGCCAGGACTTGACGCCGAGCGCAGACCGCGTCGACACTGGCCCGGAGGCGACAGGGTGGAGTGACTCACACACAGGCAGCAGCAGGCGGGGCTGGCTGGCGACTACGCGCGCTGGTCGGCCTCGTCGGCATGTCCGCGGCCTTTCTTGTCGGGTGGGCGGTTGACGCCATCCTGCCGGATTTTCGTGACCTGGCCTGGCGTCTTGCCGGCGTAACGGTACTGGTGGCGGTCACCGCGAGCATGCGGACCGAGATACGAGTCCGCTCGGCGACCGTGAGCATCTCCACCACCGAGATAGGGGTCCTGGTGGGACTCGCCATCCTGCCGCCGCCCGCCGTGACACTCTGCGCGGCCCTGGGTATGTTCGCCGCACACGCGGCCGCTCGCCGCGCGATGATCAAAGTTATCTACAACGCCTCGCGTCTGACGCTCGTCGCCGCGGCGGCAGGGGTTGTCGCCAAAGGACTCGGCGGCTTCGGGCCTGGTGCCGGGCCGGCCACCATCGCCACTTCCTTCACGTTCGCGGCCGTTGCCTTGATCGTCGTCGACAACCTGGTAGGCGTCCTGGTGATGGCGGTCGTAAGCCAGACCTCGCCACGAAAGATAATCCTCCACCACTGGGACATCCGCGTCGCCGGACTAGTGGCGATCGTCGTTCTGGCCTTGGCCGGCGTCCTGTTCGTCCGTCTCGACGAGCGGTTCCTCGTCGCCGTACCGGTGCTCGCCTGGAGCCTCAACCTGGCGTACTCCAACCGAACCCGGGCCCGCAGCGAACGGGACGCCTGGCAGAAGCTCGCCCAGTCGACCGACGAGCTGAACGCGGTCGACCTGGACGGGGTCCTGCACGGCGCGGTGACCCGGGCCGCCGAGCTCTTCTCCGCCGACGACGTCGACATCGAGATCCACTTCGGGACGGCCGCACCCCGCCTGGTCCGCGGCGGTACCGACGGGATCACCTACGACGGGGACCCGACCGGAGCACCGCAGCACCCGGGGAAGGTCATCCCGGCCGCGCTGGAAGGGCACGACGGCGGACCGGACATCGGCATCCTCAGGCTGCGCTTCCGGGGGCCGGTCCAGCTCTCCGAGCGCGAGGACTACACCCTGCACACGTTCGCCTCCGCGCTCTGCACCGCGATCCGCAACGCGGCCGCGTACACCGAGCTGGCCCGCCTCGCCGACCAGCATGCTCACGACGCCAAGCACGACCCGCTCACCGGCCTGGCCAACCGCCGTCGCCTCCAGGACGAGGGTGAGGAGCTGCTGGGCGGGCGACCCAAGGGCATCACCGCACTGCTGCTGATCGACCTCAACCACTTCAAGGAGGTCAACGACACGCTCGGGCACGCGGCCGGCGACCGGGTGCTCGTCGAGGTGGCCCGCCGGCTGGAGACGGCCGCCGGCGAGGAGGCGCTGGTCGCCAGGCTCGGCGGCGATGAGTTCGCGGTACTCATGAGAGGTCTGTCCGCTCCCGCGGTCGCGGCGCACCGGGCGCAGGCCATGCTGGCCACGCTGACCGGGCCGATCGAGCTGGATGGCATGCGGATCAGCGTCGAGGCCAGCATCGGCATCGCGACCGCGCCGAGCCGCGGCGGCATGGTCGAGCTGATGCGCCGGGCCGACATCGCGATGTACCAGGCCAAGCGCTCCGGCGCCCGGACCTCGGTCTACGTCCGGGCCCGCGACACGGCGGACGTCGGCCGGCTCACCCTCGGCGGCGACCTGCCCCGGGCCGTCGCGGAGCAGGAGATCACGGTCAACTTCCAGCCGATCGTCGACCTGGCCACCGGCGACGTCATCGCGGCCGAGGCGCTCGCCCGCTGGCACCATCCGGACAAGGGCGACCTGAGCCCGCGGCAGTTCCTCGAGGCGGTGGAGCGCTCCGGCATCCTGCCCGCGTTCGCCGACGCGATCCTGGACCAGGCGCTCGTCGCGGCGGCCGGCTGGCGCGAGGCCGGGTTCGACCTCCCGGTCGCGGTCAACGTCTCCCCGCGCAGCCTGCTCGACCGGCGCTTCCCGGCCTCGGTCGCGGCCCGGCTGCACACCCACGACGTACCGCCGGACCGGCTCATCCTCGAGCTGACCGAGAACCTGACGCTCAGCCAGCTGGAGGTCGTGGACCAGGTCCTCGGCGCGCTGCGGGAGGCCGGTATCCGGCTGGCCCTGGACGACTTCGGCACCGGCTACTCGTCGCTGGCGATGCTGTCCCGGGTACCGGTGCAGGAGTTGAAGATCGACCGTGAGTTCGTCAACGCGATGGAGAGCTCCGCCGAGGCCGCCGCGGTCGTACGCTCCACTGTGGACCTCGGGCGCAGCCTCAACCTCGCGGTCGTGGCCGAGGGCGTGGAGAGCGAGCACCAGCGGCGGACCCTATGGGAGCTGGGCTGTACGGCCGGCCAAGGTCACCTGTTCGCCCGCCCGATGCCGGCGGACCGGTTGCTCGCCACGCTGCGCCGCGGTACCGGCGGCCGCCCCGGCACGCTCGCCCCGCCACTGCACGACACCGGCACGGTGATCCGGATCCCGACCCTGCGGCGGACACCACCGCCGAGCCAGCAAGAGCATCTGCCACACTGGCCCGCGTGAGCGGGACGGACTGGTGGCGGCGGATCGACGAGGCCGCCGACGGCCGAGCGCTCGACCTGGGCCTCTACGGCCTGTCCGCGGCGTTCGCCGCGATCACCGCGGTCACCTCGACCCTCCCGCCACACCGTGCCTGGGGAGCCGTCGCGGTCTGGGGGTACCTCGCCGCCACCGCCGCCGCGGTGATCGTCCGGGGGGCGCCGGCGCGGGCCGTGGTGACCGGGCTGGCCTGGCTCGCCACCGCCTGGCTGCCGCTCGTCCTGCAGGCGGTGGCCCGCGCCGGTGGCAACCCGGCCCGGGCCCAGGAGGAGGTGGTCGTCGTCGAGCAGGCCGGGCAGCGGCTCCTGGACACCGGCACGCCGTACCTCGACCGCGCCGACATCGCCACGCTGCCCGTGGACGGGCTGGCCCGACTGCTCGCGTACGTGCCGTACCAGCCCGGAATGGCGCTGTTCGGCCTGCCCCGGGCGGTCACCTCGGACGCCTGGTGGACGGACGCCCGGATCTGGTTCGCGCTCGTGACGGCGGCCGCCCTGGTTGCGGCACTCTGGGTGATCCGGGCGGCCGGCCTGCCCCCGCTGATCCGCGCCGCCCAGGCGGCGACGGTACTCCCGCTGTGCGCGCTCGCCCTCGCCACCGGCGGGGACGACCTGCCCGTCCTCGGCCTGTGCCTGCTGGCGCTGGCGCTGGCCGCTCGCGGTTGGCTGGCCCGATCCGGCCTCGCCGCCGGGGCCGCGAGCGCGCTGAAGCTCTTCGCCTGGCCGGTCGCGCTCGTGCTGGCCGTGCACGCCGCGACCCGCCGCCGGCTGCTCGGCTTCGCCGCCGGAGCGCTCGGCCTGCCCGTACTCGTGCTGCTGCCCGCCGTGCTGATCGACCGGGACGCCGCGGTGGAGAACGTGCTGGCGTACCCGTTCGGGCAGGGCCTGGTCACCAGCCCGGCGCAGTCCCCGTTCCCGGGCCGCCTGGTGGCCACCGCGCTGCCCGGAGGCAGGACCCTCGCGATCGTCCTCCTCGCCGCCGCGGCACTCGCGATCGCCGTCGGGCTCCTGCGCCGCCCGCCGCGCACCACCGCGTCCGCCGCCGCCTGGATCGCGTACGGGCTCCTCGCCGCCATCCTGCTGATGCCCTCGACCCGGTTCGGCTACCTGCTCTACCCGGTCGCGTTCCTGATCTGGGTGCCGGCCCTACGACGCGCCGAGACGGAAGCGGGATCTGCTGCCGCAGCGCAGCCGATTGGCGTACACCTGAGGGATGCAGACAACGTACCGTGACCGCGTCGCGGCGGGTGAGGAGCTCGCCGCCGCGCTGGCCGGGTACGCCGACCGGCCGGAGACGATCGTGCTCGGTCTGGTCCGGGGTGGGGTTCCGGTCGCGGCCACGGTGGCGGCGCGGCTGCGGGCCCCGTTGGACGTGTTGGTCGTCCGCAAGCTCGGCGTGCCGTGGGCGCCCGAGGTCGCGTTCGGCGCGCTGGGTCCGGCCGGCGTCTACGTCCTCAACGACGAGATCGCCGAACGGCTGGACCGCTCCGACATCGCGGCCGTGGTCCGCCAGGAAGCGGCCGAACTCGAGCGGCGGGAGCAGCGGTACCGGGGTGGCCGGCCGCCGCTGGACCTGACCAACCGGACTGCGGTGATCGTCGATGACGGGCTGGCCACCGGTGCGACCGCGCGGGCGGCCGTCTCGGTGGCCCGCCGGCTCGGCGCGACGAGGGTGATCGTCGCGGCTCCGGTCGGCTCCCCGGAGGCGGTGGGGCTGCTGCGCGCCGAGGCGGACGAGGTGGTCTGCCCGGTGGCGCCGGCCAACTTCGGCGCGGTGAGCCGGTTCTACGACGACTTCCGGCAGGTCGAGGACGATACGGTGGTGCGCATTCTGCACGCGTGACGGCATTTTGTACCGTCGAGGAATGCAGATGACCTGTCCGAAATGCCAGGGTCCCATGCGCCAGTACGAGCGCAGCAGCATCACGATCGATCAGTGCACCGAGTGCCGGGGCATATTCCTCGACCGCGGTGAGCTCGAGAAGTTGATCGACGCCGAGGCAGACTGGAGCCAGGCCCAGGCAACCGCCCAGCGTCCGCCGCAACCGGCCGCGCCGCCGCCCACCGGGTACGCGCCGCAGCCGGGCTACCCCGCTCCGGCGTACGGCCACGGATACCACGGGCACTACAAGCACAAGCGGCGCCGGGGTTTCCTCGGCGACCTGTTCGACTAGCCCTGGTCAGCTTCGCCCAGCCCTCGTCAGCGGCAGGCGCGGTCGAGGTTGGTCAGGGCGGTCCTCAGCGCGGCGGGTTGCAGGTTGACCCGGTCCACGTCCTCCGGCTTCGTCAACCGGATCCGGATCTCCCGGTACTGCACCTCGACCGCGCCGAGCGCGCTCGCGAGTTGCCCGTCGGTCGCCTGGCCGCGCAGCCCGGCGAGACCAGCCTCGGCGAGCTGGTACACGGCCCGGGTCCGATCCAGGACCTGCGCCGGGGGTAACCCCTCGGCGCGGAACTGCCCGACCACGGCCGGTCCCAGTACGGTGGTGATCTGCCGGGCCTGGGCACAGATGTCGGTCGCGCTTCGCGGCGGCGTCGGGCTCGGGGTGGTCGGTATCGATGACGATACGGTCACCGGGCTCGGCCGGCCCGGGCTGGCGGCCCTGGGCGGCCGGTCGGTACAGGCGGCCAGGGTGCCGAGCGCGGCGCCGAGCAGCGCCGGCAGCGCGAGAGCCACCGCCGCCCGCCGCATCCGCGCCTCCCCGCGCCCTGGTACCGAGACGCGCAGCTTACGACAGGGCTCGCTTGATCACACCACGGCCATGTCGACGAATCGGGACAGGTGCAACTGGGCGGCGACGGTCACCGTGTCGGTCGGCCCGTTACGGTGCTTGGCGATGATGAAGTCAGCCTCGCCAGCCCGCGGCGACTCCTTGTCGTAGTAGTCGTCGCGATGCAGCAGTATGACGACGTCGGCATCCTGCTCGATGGAATTATGGACAGCGATGCCGTTTGCCACGAAATTGTGCAGCCCCGGCACAGTCGCGTCGAAGACGTCCTGCTCACCGAGCGACTCGATGGCGACGACCTCGTCCCAGAAGACATCGTTGGTCGCGTGTAGGTCCAGGTCGGCAGTTCCCAGCACGTCCGCGATCCGGGCGAGTCGCGGCGGGCTCTTCTGTTCGACCAGGATCTCGCGAACCCGACGCCAGACGTCCTTCGGGATGGTGTCGACGGTGGTGTTGCTCCCGGCCCGTTCCAGGGCGGCGAGCAGGCGTCCGCAGACCCGGGCCCGCTCGCCGGGGACGCCGATCTCGCGCAGGAACCGCCGCTGATCGTCCGGACCCGACACGTCCAGGATGAACCGGGTCCGGCGCGGGTTCACGGGCACCGGACGCAGCCGGCCGGTGATGCCGAAGCGGAGCAGGAGGCGGGATACGTCCTCCAGTAGTCGCCGGCTCGTGGAGGCGTAGCAGATCCGACCACCGCGACCGCTCTTGGCGAGGGTCACCGAGCCGTTTGTCGCGCACAGGTGCCGGAGGAACAGGGCGACCTGGGACGTGGACAGGCCGAAGACGCCCGCCGGGACGAATGTCTCATCCGACCCCGGACCGAACAGCCCGAGCGTGTCGAGCCATTCCGCGATGGGATCGTGCTTCCCGCTGGCCAACCGGTGGGGCGCCGGAAGCCGGAGCGACATGACCCGGTGCTCAGCGGCTGCTGTGACGGCGCGGAGGTTCTCGTCGTCACGACTCGTGTATCGGATCGGCTGCCGCCGGACGACGGATCCGGCGCCGATGAGGTGTGCGAGCAGGATGACCTCCTCTGTCGGCCAGGACCCGGTCGTGCGCGGTGCCGGAATGTGTCGCGGCGTGCCGAGGCGCGAGCCGGCGCGGAGGTCCCGTAGGGGAGTCCACCCCTCGAACGTCAGGAACGGATGGTTCGCGGTCGCCTCGATCTCCTTTCCTGAGGCGAGGCGCAGCCGGAAGACCTCACGGCGACCGCTGGGAAAGACGTGGGTGAGCGTGCGTGGCGTGTATTTCAACCGTTCGTCGAGCGCCCACACCGGAACGTCCCGCTCGCCCGTGGCGAGCAGCTCGCCGAGGGAGACTTCGGCGTTACTGTCGGCCCGGGTAACCCTCGTGGCCGCGGTGAGACACCCAGATTCGCGCAGGTCGGACAACTGAGGCCGCTTGTCCGTCCGTTGTTCCGGGCCGCGGTTGAGCTGGGAGACCGCCACGACCGGGCACTCGATCTCCTTGGCGAGCAGCTTCAGGCCGCGGGACAGGTCCGCGACCTCCTGCTGCCGGCTCTCGACCCGCTTCGGCGACGTCATCAGCTGCAGGTAGTCGACGATGACGAGCTTGAGGTCGTGCCGCTGCTTGAGCCGGCGCGCCTTGGCCCGGATCTCCATCAGGTTCATGTTCGGGGTGTCGTCCACGAACAGCGGCGCCTCGGAGATCTCACCCATCCGCCGGGCGAGCTTCGTCCAGTCATCGTCGGAGAGCTGTCCCGAGCGCAACACGTGCAGCGGTACCCGGGCCTCGGCTGCCAGGAGCCGCATCACGATCTCCACCTTGCTCATCTCGAGCGAGAAGATCGCGCTGGCGAGGTTGAGGCGGACCGCCGCATGTCGGGCAAAGTCCATGGAAGCGGTCGAGTTGTGAGTCGGGATCATGGCCCGGCTCGCCAGGTAGAGATGGTCGTCGTTGTCTACCGTGACGCACCGGACCGGCACGCTCGCCACTGGCCTTATGTCCACGATGACCCTGGACCCGCTCCGCGTCGTCGGATCGGCTCGGCGCCGTTCCCGATGTGCCTGCCGCTTGCGTTCCAGCCGGAACACGTCGTCCACGGTCGTGAAACTGAGCGTGTACCCGGTCGAGGTGGCCTCCGTCCGCCCGTTGACCCGCTTCGTATTGACCGTGCAGCGATAACCGAGGCTGACGACGAGCTCGAAGACGTCCAGCGCCAACCGGCGGGAGGTCGACGTGAACTGGACGTCTCCGGTGGGCCCTACGGTCCCGTCGGTGTCCATGAGCCCGGCCAGCAGGGCTCGACGCTGCTGCTCCGACGCGCGCAGGTAGGGCGCGGGGATGTGCTTGTCACCGAGGACTCCCACCGAGCGCACGAGGCCGGTGGCCGAGCCGGCGCAAGCCCGTTCCGCGACCGGCGGCGACGACGGCGTCACGAACGAGCTGTGCCCGTCGCCGAGCCACACACCCAGGGTGTACGGCGGCACGCGCAGCTCGCGTTCCGGCAGGACGAGCGGCGAGCAGTTCTCCACCGCGTGGTTCAGCCGCCCGTCGGTGGGATGGCGCAGGGTGGCCCGGATCTGTTCGGTCGTGGCGATGTGATGGTGGCTCATCTCCGGCCGATCGGTCCGCTTCAGCGGCGCGGTCGGCAGGCTCTTCCGCGGGTACCCGGGGGTGGAGGTGACCAGCACATCCGGCTCCGCCTCCGCCGCCGTGACGGTGGAGCGGGGCCTCACCACGGAGTCCGGTGACCGGTAGCCCGTCTCGGACCGCTGGCAACGGCTCGCCCGGGTCGTCGTCCGCCACAGATGCTCGGCGTCGGCCACGATGGTCGTACCGTCGCCGAACTCGACCTGGTAACACCGTCGCCCGTGCATGACCTCGCTGGTGGCGACGATCCTCGTCGGCAGGCCATCCGCGCCGACCAACAGGTCGCCGACCCGGACCTCGCCCATGGTGGTCCACCCGTCGGGGGTCGGCAGCGGCGTGTCCAGGGCGAGGGCCTTGCCCAGGCCGGGCCTGCCGGCCACCACGATGAGCTGCCCCGGATGCAGGCCGTTGAGGAGCCGGTCGAGGTCGGTGAACCCGGTCGGCACGCCGGTCATCAGCCCGCCCTGCGAGCCGACCGCCTCGATCTCGTCGAGCGTGGGCTGCAGCAGCTCGGACAGGACCGCGAAGTCCTCGCTGACCCGGCGCTCGGTCACGTCGTACACGGCCTGCTGGGCCAGGTCGACCACGTCGTCGACGTCGCGGCCGGCTCCGGCGGCCGCACCGTACCCGAGCTGGACGATGCGGGTGCCGGCCTCGACCAGGCGGCGCAGCACCGCCCGCTCGCCGACGATGCGCGCGTAGTAGGCGGCGTTCGCCGCGGTCGGCACGGCCGAGATCAGCGTGTGCAGGTAGGCCGCGCCGCCCACCCGTCCGAGGTCCCCGGAGTCGGCGAGCGCGGCGGCCACCGTGATGGCGTCGGCCGGCTCGCCCCGCCCGTACAGGTCGAGGATCGTGTCGAAGATGACCGCGTGCGCCGGCCGGTAGAAGTCGCCGGACCGGAGGATCTCGACCACGTCCGCGATCGCGTCCTTCGACAGCAGCATGCCGCCGATGACGCACTGCTCCGCCGCGCTGTCCTGCGGAGGCGTACGGTCGAACTGGCTGTCCATTGTGGAACCGCCGGACGGCGCGCGGGTCTGCTCGACCCGTACGTCGTCGGCGACAGACACTGTGGACTCCCTTCCCCGCAGTGGTACCGCGAGGGTCTGACAATCTTGGGATGGCGCCGACCCCGGCCCGACCGGTCGACACTAAGGACGCACGGGTCGTCACTTCAAACACCCCGGTGGACGGACCTCGGGACAACCTGTGGACGCGCCCGCTACGCGTGTGCGCATCCCTGTGCACAGCCTGTGGAAATCCGTTGGGGATGACCCCCGGGAAGCCGCCTGACCTGGGCGGACGTGGTCCCCACCGTGTGGACGCAAGAAACCCTGCACGACACGCGGAGTCGGGCGTGTCAGCCTAGCGCCTATCGCCGGATTTTCGGCTGTACGGACGATTGCGAACACATTTCGGAGGGGTCACGCTCCGGCCGTGGACTACCGGGAGTGGGGACACGGCTCGCGGGATCCGCTCGATGGAGTGGCCAGACGGCCGGGCTGGGAGGATGAGGAGGAGGAGTACGATCCGCCTCCCCCGCGGTACACACCTGCCAACGACTGGGACCGTGAGGACCGCCGGGAGTCCTGGCAGACGGGCACCGGCTGGGTCACCGTGCAGCCGCATGGCGCGGCACCGGAGCCGCCACCCCGGCAGCCGGAGCCAGCGCAGTGGCACCCCGAGCCACCACCCCGCCAGCCCGAGCCGCCGCAGTGGCACCCCGAGCCACCGCAGTGGCACCCCGAGCCACCACCACCGTGGCAGCGGGAGGAGACCGGCTACCCGCGCTACGAGGCGGTACCACCGCAGGACTGGTACGAACGGCCGCTCCCGCCACCCAGCCCTCGGCTCCCGGTGCCGGTCCCGCGCCGGTCGACCGGGATGGTCCACCAACCCCGGCCCCGGCCGCAACAGCGGGTCCGACCCCGACCCCGCCCGCGGGGCCGACCCCGCGGCGACGACGATGATCTCGTGGAGCCCGAACGCGGGTACTTCTGGACGGCGCTGATGACCGCCGTCTGGTACGTCGTGCCGGTCACGCTCTACGTCGTCTGGGCCCTGCTGCTCGGCAGCACGCCCGAACCCAACTGCCAGGATCCGGCCGGCAACCCGTGCGGCAGCCCGCGAGCCGAGGCGCTCGAGACGCTGGTCGACACCGTGCCGCGGCTGGCCACCGCGCTCGCCCTCAGCCTGGTCATCGCCATCGTCATGCGCTGGGCCAACACCACCTGGCGGGCGGCCACCATCGGGTTCGCCGCCAGCGTCGTCGGGGCCGGGATCGCCACCGTGCTGTTCACGGTCATCGGCAGACCGGTCAGCTGAGCCAGGTCACGGGTTCCCTACGCTCCGGTCACGATCTTCACGCTTGGGTCTCGGCTCGGCCACACGCGACACCGGCGTGACCCTCCATCTGTCCAATGGCATCGACGGCGACAGGTGGGAGGAGAACGATGGCCAACAATCGACTCTGGCTCGTCACGGGGACCGTGGTCGCCGCACTGGCACTGACCGGCTGCAGCGGTGGCGCATCCGACAGCCAGCGCGGCGGCAGCAGAGCGCCGGAAGCGCAAGGGCGGCCCGGCAAGGGCGGCGAGACGCGTACCGACGACGATCCGCAGTCGACATTCGCGGTGGATGTCGACACGGCGTCGTACGGCTACGCCAAGCGGCTCCTGCAGGAGGGCCGGCTGCCGGAGCGCGGGACCGTACGGCCCGAGGAGTTCATCAACGCGTTCGACCAGGAGTACGGGGAACCGCGTGGGGACGGCTTCGCCGTACACGTGGATGGTTCCCGGATGCCGCGGACCCATCGCGGCGCCACGGATCTCCGGCTGCTGCGGGTCGGCTTGCAGACGCGGGCCGAGGACGCCACCGAACGGCGGGACGCGGCGTTGACGTTCGTCGTGGATGTCTCCGGGTCGATGGCCGAGCCGGGGCGCCTGGACCTGGTACAGGATGCGCTGCACACGCTCGTGACGCAGTTACGGGCGACCGACTCGGTGGCGATCGTGACGTTCTCGTCCCGGGCCCGGGTGGTCCGCACGATGACCCGGGTCGCCAAGAAGGGGGACCTGCACGCGGCGATCGACGCGCTGGAGGTCGAGGAGAGCACGAACCTGGAGGCCGGGCTGGTGCTCGGGTACCAGGTGGCGCGGGACGGCTTCCGGACCGGCGCGACCAACCGGGTCATCATCCTCTCCGACGGTCTGGCGAACGTCGGGAACACCGACCCGGCGCCGATCGTCGCGCAGATCCGGGAGGAGGCGCGCAAGCAGATCGCCCTGCTCGGGGTCGGGGTCGGCAGCGACTACGGGGACGAGCTGATGGAACAGCTGGCGGACAAGGGCGACGGGTTCGTCGTGTACGTCTCCGATCGCACCGAGGCCCGTAAGGTGTTCGTGCAGCAGCTGCCGGCGACGCTGTCGGTCCGGGCGTTGGACGCGAAGGTGCAGGTGGCGTTCGACCCGCAGGCGGTGGTCTCGTACCGGCTGATCGGGTACGAGAACCGGGCCGTGGCCGACGAGGACTTCCGCAACCGCCGGGTCGACGGCGGCGAGGTCGGGCCCGGGCACTCGGTGACGGCGCTCTACGCGGTCCGGTTGACAGGCTCGGGGGACCGGGTCGCGCGGGTGGACGTCCGGTGGCACGACCCACGGTCCCGCGAGGCGCAGGAGGTCACCGCCACGGTCGACGTCTCCGATGTGGACGGTCCGTTCCTGGAGGCGGCGTCGCGGCTGCAGATGTGTTACGCGGCCGGGTTCCTGGCCGAGCGGCTCCGGTCGGAGTCGGGAGCCGGCGACGTCCGGCTGCGCGACCTCGCCGAGATCGCCTCCGGCGCGGCGGCGAAGACCGAGGATCCGGCGGTACGGGAGCTGGCCAACCTCATCCGGCGGGCGGACGAGCTGTCCTGATTGCCCAGGTCCTCGGCGGTCGGTGATCCACGCGCACCCAGCCGGACTCTTCGCGGCCAGGAATCGGGCTGATGACGCGACGATCACGAACGTGGGGCGCCTCCGCCGTGGAGGCGCCCCGCGTCTGCGGCGTGACGGGCTACTTGGCGCCGACGACCGTGATCGCGATGTTCGCGCTCACCTCGGGGTGCAGCTTGACCTGCACCGTGTAGTTGCCGGTGGACTTGATGTGCCCGGGCAGCTCGACCCGGCGCCGATCCAGCGCGGGACCGCCGGCCGCCTTCACGGCGTCGACGACCTCGGCCGGCGTGATCGAGCCGAACAGCCGGCCGCCGCTGCCCGCCCGGGCGGAGAGCCGGACCTGCAGGCCTTCGAGCTGCGCCTTGACCTCGTTGGCCTGGCCGAGGTCACGGATCTCGCGGCTGGCCCGGGCCCGCTTGATCAGCGTGACCTGCTTCTCGGCGCCCCGGGTCCACGGGATGGCGAAGCCCTGGGGCAGCAGGTAGTTGCGCCCGTACCCGTCCTTGACCTCGACCACGTCGCCGGGCGTGCCGAGGCCGGACACCTCCTGAGTCAGAATGATCTTCATGTCCGCACCCCGCTCAGCGTGCCGTCGTCGTGTACGGCAGGAGCGCCATCTCACGGGCGTTCTTGACCGCACGGGCGATCTGGCGCTGCTGCTGGGAGGTGACCCCGGTGACCCGCCGAGCGCGGATCTTGCCGCGGTCGGAGATGAACTTCCGCAGCAGCGCGGTGTCCTTGTAATCGATGTAGGTGATGCCCTCTTTGTCCAGAGGGTTGACCTTCTTCTTCGGCTTGCGCAGTGCCGCAGCCTTGGGCATGGTGCTCGTACTCCTTTAGAAGGGTGGCTCGTCGTCGAAGGATGAGCTCGACCCGCCACCGCGACCGCCACCGCTACCAGCGCCGGCCGGAGCCGGTGCCGCGGACGCCCAGGGATCGTCGGCGAAACCGCCGCCCTGACCGCCGCCCCCACCGGAGCCGAAGCCGCCACCGGAGCTGCGCGACATCTTCTGGACCTTCGCCGTGGCGTACCGCAGCGAGGGTCCGATCTCGTCGACCTCCAGCTCGATGACCGTGCGCTTCTCGCCCTCCTTCGTCTCGTACGACCGCTGGCGCAGCCGACCCGAGACGATGACGCGGGCGCCCCGCTGCAACGACTCGGCGACGTTCTCGGCCGCCTGGCGCCACACGGTGCACGACAGGAAGAGCGGATCGCCGTCCTTCCACTCGCCGTCCTTGAAAAACCGGGGGGTGGACGCGACGCGGAATTTGGCGACGGCCGCACCCGACGGGGTGAAACGCAGCTCAGGGTCGTCGGTCAGGTTGCCGATGACCGTGATGGTGGTGTCTCCAGCCATGGTCACTCCTCACGCTTTGTCTCGCCGTCAGGCTCCCACACGGGTACGACGAAGCGGTGCGATGCGGGTTCGGATTCGGGCCGTCAGTGGACTTCCGGACGGATGACCTTGGTACGCAGGATCGCCTCGTTGAGCCGCAGCTGCCGGTCCAGCTCGGCCACGGCCTCCGGTGTCGCCTGGAGGTCGATGACGGCGTAGATCCCCTCGGCCTTCTTGTTGATCTCGTATGCGAGGCGCCTGCGGCCCCACACGTCGACCTTCTCCACCGAGCCACCCGCGGTCCGGATCACGTTCAGGTACGTGTCCAGCGACGGGCCAACGGTGCGTTCCTCGAGACTCGCATCGAGGATCACCATGATCTCGTAATGACGCAAGACGTGCTCACCTCCTCTGGGCTAAGCGGCCACGGTCCATCCGTGACAGGAGGTCGTGCGTCGGACGTGGCCGCCTCGGCCCGGGATGGGCTGCGACCACGCGGTCGCCGCCCGGTCACCGGGCGGCGGACCGGTCCAGAATACCGGCCGGGTCGGACTGGATCCGACCCGGCCGGCGGTGTTGCCGAGAAAGAGCCGCGGGGCGCTTCTATCCGCTTCTTTGGGTGGGACCTGGGGAGGAACGACCACACCGACGAGGTTGGATATGAAGGCGCCCCGCGGAGCCTGTGTTGTGTTGTATCTTACGCGGCTCTTGCCCGGGATGCACGTTGAGCGAGGATAGCCCGGATTGCTCCGGCAGTGATGCCGATCACGCAGACCAGGGCCGCCAGTGCGACCGACCCGTTTGCGCCCTTGAGAGCAGCCACGACCGGTATCGACCTAGACACCGCAATGTTACCTACTGCAACCGCATTGTCGAGATCCGGCCCGCCGGCCGGCGCGGCCGCGAGCACGGCCATGGCGGCGGGGCGTCGGGCGGGTACGGGCATCTCGTCTCCCGGGTCGACAGCGTCACCGGACCTAACGAGACGTCCGCCGACGGGTGACGGGAGTGTCGGTGCCCGGGCGTAGGCTCGGCCGCATGGCTACCCACGGCGGCTTGCGCATCGGCGCCCACGTCGAGTCCGACGATCCCCTGGCGGCCGCGGCCGCGCGCGGCGCCGACGCGGTGCAGTTCTTCCTCACCGACCCGCAGGGCTTCGCCGCACCGGAGCCGCGGGTGGACGCCGAGGCGCTGCGGAACACCGAGATCGACGTGTACGTGCACGCGCCCTACCTGGTGAACGTGGCGACGACGAACAACCGGATCCGGATACCGAGTCGCAAACTGCTCCTGCAGCACTCGCAGGGCGCGGCGGACGTCGGCGCCAAGGGTGTGATCGTCCACGGTGGACATGTCAACAAGAACGACGACCTGTCGGTCGGCTTCGAGAACTGGCGCAAGACCTTCGCCTACGCGGCGAAGGAGGGTGGCTTCGCGACCCAGATCCTCATCGAGAACACCGCCGGTGGCGACAACGCCTGCGCCCGCCGGTTCGACGCGCTGGCCCACCTGTGGGACGTGGTGGGCGAGTTCGACGTCGGGTTCGTCCTCGACACCTGCCACGCGCACGCCGGCGGGGAGGATCTGCTCGGCATCGTCGACCGGGTCAAGGCGATCACCGGCCGGGTCGATCTGGTCCACCTCAACGACTCCAAGGACCCGTTCGACTCGGGCCGCGACCGGCACACCAACATCGGGCAGGGCGAGATCGACCCGGACCTGCTGGTGGCCGTGGTCCGGGCGGCCGGCGCGCCGGTCATCGTGGAGACCCCGGGCGGTGTGGAGGGGCAGTCGGCCGACATCGCGTACCTGCGTGAGCGCATCGGTCAGTAGAGTGCATCGATGAACACGCGGCAGGACGAGCGGGACGCCGAGCCGGAGACGGACGCCCCAGCCGACGAGGCCGCGGCCGCGGAGGCCACGGCCGCGGAGGCCGCGGACAAGGACCGGACGGTCGAGGCGGACCCGGCGGTAGACGAAGAGGCGCCGACCGACGAGCCCGCCGAGGAGGACGTCTGGAGCCGCTACGCACCGGCGCCCGAGGTTCCTCCAGGCCGGATCCGGCGCGTCGGGGCGGCGGTCGGCCGCGTGCTCATCCACGAATGGACCCTCGCGAGCCTCGCCGGACTCCTGCTCGCGGTGCTGATGACCTGGCCGACCCTGAAGGACCCCACCCGAACCATCCCGCAGGACATCTGGGACCCGACGCTGCAGGCGTGGCAGGTCGCGTGGGCCGGGCACGCGCTCCTCAACGACCCCTTCGACCTCTGGGACGGCAACGCGTTCTGGCCGGACATCTACGGCTACGCGTTCTCCGACTCGCTGCTCGGCTACGCGCCGTTCGCCATGATCGGCGAAGGGCCGGTCGCCGCGGTCCTGCGGTACAACATCCTGTTCGTGTTGGCGTACGCGCTCGCGTTCGTCGGCGTGTACGCCCTGGTCCGGCAACTGGGTGCGGGCCGCACCGGCGCGGCCGTGGCGGCGGTGGCCTTCGCGTACGCGCCCTGGCGCCTGGCCCAGGCCGGACACCTGCACGTCATGTCCAGCGGCGGGATCGCGCTGGCGCTCGCGATGCTCGCCCGGGGTCACGGCTTCTCACTGCGGCACGGGTACCGGCCGGACCGCCGGCACGCCGGGTGGGCGCTGGCCGGCTGGCTCGTCGCCGCCTGGCAGGTGAGCCTCGGCTTCGGCATCGGCCTGCCGTTCCTCTACGTGCTGGCCCTCATCGTGGTGGCCGCGACCGTCACCTGGGTGGTCCGGCGGGCCTGGTTCTGGGGTGCGCGCCGGCCGTTCGGCGTCAGGCTGCTCCTCGCCGACCTCGCCGGCGGGCTGGTCTTCGCCGGGGTGGCGCTGGCCATGGCCCAGCCGTACCTCAAGGTGATCGAGCTGCACCCGTACGCCAGGCGCAGCCCGGAGGAGGTCGCGCTCTACTCGTCGCCGCTGCGCGGGTTCTTCACCGCGCCGGCCGAGTCCTGGCTCTGGGGCACCCGGCACGCGGAGGCCCGGGCGATGCTGCCGTGGCACCCGGAGATGACGTTGCTGCCCGGATTCGTGCTGGTCGGGCTCGCCGCGGCCGGGCTGGTCTTCTCGATCTGGAAGGTCCGTACCCGGATCCTGCTCGCCGCCGGCGTCGCCGTCTCGGTGATCCTCTGCATGGGCACCCAGTTCTCCGGCGGCGGCCGGCCCGGCTACATGACGCTCTACGACCTGCTGCCCGGCTGGAACGGCATCCGGACGCCGGGCCGCCTCGTCCTGTGGACGAGCCTGCTGCTCGGCGTCCTCGCCGCCGGGGCGGTGACCGCGTTCGTGGAACGGGCCGGTGAGCTGACCACCGACCGGGCGAAGGTACCCGCCGAGCCCGGACCGTTGCTGCGCCTGGCCACGCTGATCCCGCTCCTGCTCGTCCTGGTCGAAGGGATCAACCAGACCCCGCACCCGCAGGTGCCGACCCGGCCGGAGGCGTTGCGGGACGTCGTGGCCCCGGTGCTGGTCCTGCCGAGCAACCAGAGCATGGACCAGAACGTCATGCTGTGGTCCACCGACGGCTTCCCGAAGATCGTCAACGGCAGCAGCGGGTTCATCCCCGCGCGCCTGGCCCAGACGCGGGAGCAGGTCGCGACATTCCCGGACCCGGCGAGCGTCGCCGTACTGCGCGAGCTCGGGGTCCGGACCGTGGTGCTGTTGCCGGACCGCGCCGCCGGTACGCCGTGGGAACGTGCCGCCGAGCTACCCGTCGACGGGTTGGACATCGACCGGCAGGAGGTCGCCGGGGCGATCGTGTTCCGGCTGAGCTGACGGCGGCGATGACCGCGGCCACAGGCGGCGCAGCCAGCCCGCATCGGGCGCGCCGTCCAGCAGCCCGCCGTCGGGGTCGTCGTGGTACGTCTGCCGTACCGCGTCCAGTTCGGGCCGCAGGATGTCCCGCACCACGAACCCGCAGAGCACCGCCAGTGTCACCAACCGCAGCAGCGCCGCGAAGACGAACACGCCCTCGGGGAACACCTGCTTGCCGGAGGCGTTCATCAGCTCGCCGTAGAACGCGAGGAAGTAGCAGACCTCGGCGGCCTGCCAGACCAGGAAGGCGCCCCAGCGCGGCCGGGCGAGGACGGCGAGCGGGATCAGCCACAGCACGAACTGCTGTGACCACACCTTGTTGAAGATCAGGAAGACCGCGATCGTCAGGAACGCCACCTGGGCCAGCCGGGGCCGCCGCCGGGCGAACAGGATCAACGCGCCGATCCCCGCCCAGGCGAAGACGATCAGGACGTACGTCAGGATGTTCAGCCGCGGGATGTTCTGCCCGAGCGATTGGAAGAACGGGATGCCGTACTGCCCGTTCAGGTGCGGGAAGTGGTCCCCGATGTACCAGAGCGTGCCCCAGTCGATCTGCCGTTCCGAGTTGAGCTCGATGAACCGTCGCCAGTTCTCGGGACTGGCCAGCACGACGGGCAGGTTCACCGCGATCCAGGTGAGCAGGCCGGCCCCGGCCGCGAGCATCCACTCCCCCATCCGGCGCGCCCGCAGGCACAGGAACAGCAAGGGCACGAACAGGAAGCCGGGCCAGAGCTTGGCGGCGGTACCGAGGCCGAGCATCATCCCGGCGACCGCCGGGTGCCGCTTCGCCCAGGCGTAGAGCCCGAACGCGAGGAGACCGATGGCGAGCAGGTCCCAGTTCACCGTGGCGGTCAGGAACAGCGCCGGCGAGAGCGCGAACATGGCCGCGTCCCACGGCCGGCGGCGGCGCAACCCCAGGATCACCGCCGCGGTCGCCACCGCGAGCGCCCCGAGCACGATCGCGTTCGCGTGGTAGAACCACATGCCCTGGTTGAGCCCGGGGTTGCTCTGTGCGATCGCGTGGATGGGCAGCCCGAGGACGCCCATCATCACGCCGGTCAGCACCGGGTACTCGACCGGGTGGTCGAGGTAGGGCACCGCACCCTCGTTGAGGTGCTCGGCGTAGTAGAGGGCCAGCACGTCGCTGTAGCAGAACTGCTTGTACTGCTTGAAGTCGGACCAGGCCCCGTCGTGGCACGGCGACTTCTGCACCCAGTGCAGGACCAGGGTCAGGCAGGTGAGCGCGAGCACGACCCGGGCCGCGGTCCAGAACCGTCCGGCGCCGAGCCCGGCGCCGGGGCCCGACCGGACCGCGTGCTCGCCGACCGGACCGCCGATCGCCTCGGACAGCCCGCGGACGAACTGATCCGAATGCGACGGCGCATCAACGGCCTGGGGTGGCGGCACATCGGAGTCGGTCAGAGCACCCATAGCCCGCAATCCTGCCAGGCCGGCCGCGCAGCGTCAGCCGCCACCGCCAGGGCCGCCGTTGCCCGGTCCGCCGGGGCCGCCGCCGCGCGGCGGTTCGGTGCAGACGCCCGGAATCGTCACCGGGAGGGGGCAGGGCGGCAGGGACGGGGCCGGCGAGCTGCCGGTCGCGGCCGGGTGGTCGTCCCGTCCGGTGTTCTTCCGCTCCGGGAAGACCTTCTCCGGCAGGCCCTTGTGCGCCTCGTCCATGAACCGTTTCCAGATCTCCGCCGGCAGGTTGCCGCCCTGGACCCGGGTCAGCGACTTGGGCCTGGAAGTGTCCTGCGCGTACTTCAGTGGCAGGCGTTCCTTGACGTTGCCCACCCACACCGCGGTCGCGATCTGTGGGGTGTACCCGACCATCCAGGCGTCGCCGTTCTCGGACGTGCCGGCCTTCTGCTCCCAGGTACCGGTCTTGCGGGCCGACTGCCGGCCACCGGAGAGCGGGCCCCGACCCGGGTAGTTCTCCAGCACCGCGGTGATGTCGTCGACCTGGTTGGGGTCGAAGACCTGCTTCGGTGCCAGCTTCTCGCCGTTGATCTTCTTCCACTGCCCGGTCTTCGGGTCCTTCTGCTTGACCTCGACGACGAAGTGGGCGTCGCGGTGGACGCCCCGGGCGGCGAACGTGGCGATCCCGTTGGCGTGCCCCAGCACGGTGATCGGGAACTGGCCGAACCCGAGGTGCGAGCTGAACTCCTGGGCCAGGATTTCCGGCTTCTGGCTGGACAGGTCGAACGCGTCCGGCTTCTTCGGGTCGCTGCTCCAGATCCAGTGCACACCGGCGAGCCGGGCCGCGTCCACGACCTTGGCGATGCCGATCTGCTTGGTCAGCCAGTAGAACGGGATGTTGTACGACTTCAGCGTCGAGACTTCCAGCGTGCAGGACTTGCCGCAGGTCGGGTTGTCGATGCCGGCGTTGGTGAGCTTGAACGGTCCGTCCCTGTTCTTGCCGGCGTCCCAGAACGTGTTGAACGAGATGCCCTCGCGCAGGCCGGCGGCGAGTGTGTAGATCTTGAACGACGAGCCCGGGGAGTGCCCGCCGACCCGCTTGCCGTTCTCCCAGTTGTAGCCGGCGTAGTCGGTACCCGTGCCGTTCTCCCCGCCGTAGTAGGCGAGCACCCGGCCGGTGGTCGGGTCGATCGACACCGCCGCGGCCATCAGGTTCGCCGGCTGCCCGTTCAGCTCCGAGCCCTTCACCGAACGCCGGATCACCGATTCCAACTTGGCCTGGATCGACGGGTTGATCGACGTGGTGATCTGGTACCCGCCCTTCTTCCAGTCCTTGATCCCCATCCGGTCGAGCTCGTCGCGGACGTAGTTGATCACGTTGCCGGTCGGCTGGTTGATCCCGCAGTCGATCGCGCAGGTCTTCTCGCTGTAGTCGTTGACCTTCGGGTACTTCATCGCGGATCGCTTGCCGGCGTCCAGCCAGCCCTTCTCGACCATGCCGTCGAGCACGTAGTTCCACCGGACCTGCGCGTCATTCGCGTTGAAGGCCGGGTCGTAGCCCTGGTGGCCGCCCTGGACCGGGATCGGCTGCTTGATCACCGCGGCGAGGACCGCCGCCTCCTCGATGGACAGCTTGTTCGTCGGCTTGGAGAAGTACGTCTGCGACGCGGCCTCGATGCCGTACGCGCCCCGGCCGAAGTAGATCACGTTGAGGTAGTGCTCCATGATCTGCGACTTCGACATCTCCTGTTCGAGCTTGTTCGCGATCACGGCCTCGCGGATCTTCCGGGCGTACGAGATGCCCTTGAGGTCGGCGACGTGCCGGGCGTACTGCTGGGTGATCGTCGAGGCGCCCTGGGTCTCGCCGCCGGTGACGTTGTTCCACGCGGCGCGCGCGATGCCCTGGACGTCGATACCGTCGTGGTCGTAGAACTTGCGGTCCTCGGCCGAGACGACCGCGTGCTGCACGTCGGTCGGGATGGCCGCGATCGGCACGATCGACCGGTTCACGTCGCCGAGCTTGGCGAGTTGGGTCTTGCCGTCGGCGAAGAAGATCGTGGTCGCCTCGGGGACGCCGAACTCGGTCGGTGCGGCAACCTCGTCGTAGTACCAGGTCGCGCCGACGACGGTCGCGCCGGAGATCATGATGAACACGGCCAGTGCGGCGACGATCCAGTTGCGGCGGCGGCTCTTCTTGCGCGCGGGGCCGGCCGGTGACGTGCGACCCCGCGGCCGGCCTCCGCCGGGCATACCCGGCCCACCCGGCCCACTCGGACCGCCGGGACCTGCCGGGGTGCCCGGGTCGACCGGGAAGCCCGGGCTGATCGGGACGCCGGCGGGGGAGACCGGGCGGACGACCGCCCGGCCGGTGACGGCACCGGGCACGCTCGCCCGGCCCGCGGGCCGGTACGCCGGCTCCTCGTCGTAGGTGTAGCCGGGGTTCGGCACGACGGCCCGACCGACCGGGGCGGCACCGCCCACGCCGGACGGCACGGGGGCGGGCTGCTGCGCGTCGTAGCTGTACCAGTCCTCGGCGGCCCCGGGGACCTGGGCCCGCCCACGCGCGGAGTTCGGGTCACCGTACGAAGTCATCCGTCACACCTTGCCGGTCGCCATGGCGGCAGGCTTGCCCACCACCGGGTTGCCGTGACTTATCCCACGCCCTCACCGGGCTCTGCCCACACCGGCCGCGGCCGACCCCGCCTCGGACTGCGCCGCGAGGCCGTCGCGACCGAGGATGTACTGCTCCATCAGGTGGTTCCACCCGCAGCCGCGGCACACCTCCACGACGTACACCTGGAACTCACCGAACGTCATCGCGAGCACCGGCAGTTCGGCGTCGCGACGGGCCTGGCCGGCGGACTGCTTCAACTCGTCACCGTAGATGTAATTCACTCGGATGAGATTCTCCCGGCGGCAGACCGGGCACCGCTCGTCGGTCGGCTCGCCGTGGTACTTCGCCGCGCTCTTGAGGTAGGGCGACGCGTCGCACACGTCGTAGACCCCTACCCGGCCCGCGTAGAACTCACGCAGCAACGCTCGCCTCCGGAGCGAGTAGTCCACGACCTGGCGCTGCGTGCGCATGGGAAGGAGGGTACGCGTTCGACGGGCGGGAGGCGACTGCCGTCACTGCCGGTGACCGCCTGTTACGCACCGGGTCGATTGCGGGATCACTCGTCTGCGGGATACCGTGTCGATGTATCGCACCGATACATCGCCGGAGAAGGGAGGCTACCTCAATGCTTGAGCTACCGGTTCTCGGGCTCCTGCACGAGTCTCCCATGCACGGCTATGAGCTGCGCAAACAGCTCACGACGAAGCTCGGGGCGATCCGGGCGGCCATCAGCTACGGCTCGCTCTACCCGACGCTGCGCCGGCTGCAGGCCGACGGCTGGATCACGGAGGCGACACCCAAGGAGGTCACGCCCGAGGTTCCACCGCTGACGAGCCGCCGCGGGCGTGTCGTCTACCAGATCACCGCCGAGGGCAAGGAGCGCTTTCAGGAGCTGCTCGCCCAGGCCGGGCCCGAGACGTTCGACGATCCCGGGTTCGGCATCCACTTCGCGTTCTTCGCCCGGACCGACTCGGCCACCCGGCTGCGCATCCTGGAGGGGCGCCGCCGCCGGATCGAGGAACGCCGGGAGGGCCTCCGTGACGTGCTCGCCCGGGCCGCGGAACGCCTCGACGCCTACACCCTGGAGCTGCAGCGGCACGGCCTCGAAGCCGCCGAGCGCGAGGTGCGCTGGTTGGAGGAGCTCATCGCGAACGAGCGCTCCGGTCGTGCGCCAAACACCACAGAGAAAGAGAGGAACCCGTGATGGGCTCCATCCGCGTCGCCATTGTCGGTGTGGGAAACTGCGCCTCGTCCCTGGTACAGGGTGTGGGGTTCTACCGCAACGCGGACCCCAACGATCGCGTGCCGGGTCTCATGCATGTGAAATTCGGCGATTACCACGTGTCCGATGTGGAGTTCGTCGCGGCGTTCGATGTGGACGCCAAGAAGGTGGGTCGCGACCTGGCCGAGGCGATCGTCGCCAGCGAGAACAACACCATCAAGATCTCTGACGTCCCGCCGACCGGCGTCGTGGTGCAGCGCGGTCCGACGCTCGACGGGCTCGGCAAGTTCTACCGCGAGACGGTCACCGAGTCGGACGAGGCGCCGGTCGACGTGGTCGCCGCGTTGAAGGCGGCCAGGGTCGACGTCGTCGTCAGCTACCTGCCGGTCGGCTCGGAGGCGGCGGACAAGTTCTACGCCCAGTGCGCGATCGACGCGGGCTGCGCCTTCGTCAACGCCCTGCCGGTGTTCATCGCGTCCGACCCGCAGTGGGCCGCCAAGTTCGAGGCGGCGGGCCTGCCGATCGTCGGCGACGACATCAAGTCCCAGGTGGGTGCCACGATCGTCCACCGGACGCTGGCCCGGCTGTTCGAGGATCGCGGCGTCGAGCTGCTCCGGACGTACCAGCTGAACTTCGGCGGCAACATGGACTTCATGAACATGCTGGAGCGGGAACGCCTGGTCTCCAAGAAGATCTCGAAGACCCAGTCGGTCACCTCCCAGATCCCGCACGAGATGGAGCGCGGCACCGTCCACATCGGACCGAGTGACCACGTGCCGTGGCTGGACGACCGGAAGTGGGCGTACATCCGGCTGGAGGGCAAGGCCTTCGGCGACGTACCGCTCAACGCCGAGCTGAAGCTCGAGGTCTGGGACTCGCCGAACTCGGCCGGCATCATCATCGACGCGATCCGGGCCGCGAAGATCGCGAAGGACCGCGGTCTCGGTGGGCCGATCCTGTCGGCCTCGTCGTACTTCATGAAGTCGCCCCCGGTGCAGTACTCCGACCACGACGCGCGGGACGCTGTCGAGGCGTTCATCCGCGGCGACAGCGAGCGGGGACGGTAGGGCCGAGGGCCGGGCCCGCGCGAGCGGGAGCGGGCGCCGGCTCTCCGGTCAGGCGCTGAAGTCGCGCACGATCCGGACCCCGGCCTCGAGTTCGAGCAGGAAGCGCTTGCGGTGCAACCCGCCGCCGAAGCCGACCAGCTTGCCTCCGGCCCCGACCACCCGGTGGCACGGTACGACGATCGGCAGCGGGTTCCGGTTGCAGGCGACCCCGACCGCCCGGGCCGCCAGCGGGTCCTTGCCATCGTCTACGGCTGCGGCCACCTCCCCGTAGGTGATCATTTCGGCGTACGGGATCCGGGCCAGCTCGGCCCAGACCCCCCGTTCGAAGTCGCTGCCGCGCCGGACGTGCAGCGGAAGGACGAACTCGGTCAGCTCGCCGGCGAGGTAGGCCCGCAGCTGCGTCAGCGCGTCCGCCAGTAGGCCGTCCGGCTCGGAGTCGACGGCCGCTGCCGGCGGCGGGCCATGGAACGAGACCGCGCAGACGCCGGCGTCGTCGACCGCGACGCCCAGGTCCCCCATCGGGCTCGGTACGAGGCTCCACCGCATGCTCGGGCGCACCCGGCAAGTGTGCCTCGGCCGGCCGCCGGCGGTCAGCTACCGCGCGGCGTCCTGCTCGTGGCCGTGCCCACCGCGTACCGGGCGCGGCCGGACCGCACCGGCGACCCGGAGCGGGCGGACGAGCACACGTAGGCTCACCGTCATGTCCGCCGGTGTGTGGCCCGATGTGCGGGCGATCCTGTCCGGCGGCGGTTTCCGGCGTCTGCTCGCCGCCCGGCTCGCCGGCCAGGTCGCGGACGGCTGGTTCCAGGCCGGCCTGGCGGGCAGCCTGCTGTTCAACCCGGAGCGCAAGGCCAGCGCGATCGCGATCGCGACCGGCTTCGCGGTGCTGCTGCTGCCGTACTCGGTTGTCGGGCCGTTCGTCGGCGTCTTCCTCGACCGGTGGGACCGGCGCGCCTCGATGTCTGCGGCGAACGGGCTGCGGGCGCTCTTCGTGATCCCGGCCGCGACGCTGGTCTGGGTCGACGAGATGGGCGCGGCCTTCGCGGCCTGCACGCTGCTCGTGATCGCGGCCAACCGGTTCTTCCTGGCCGGCCTCGGCGCCTCGCTGCCGCACGTGGTGGACGACGCGCGGCTGGTCACCGCGAACTCGATCGGGACGACGCTGGGCACGCTCGGGTACGCCGCCGGACTCGGCACCGCGGCGCTGCTGCTCAGCACGCCATTGGTGGAGACCGACCGGCACGGGTACGCGGCGATCGCGGTCCTCGGTGCCGCCGGCTACCTGGGCTCGGCGCTGCTGCTGCGGGTGCTCTTCGACCGCGGGGCGCTCGGCCCGGACGACACCCTGCGGCGCACGGATGCGATGCTGGCCGCGCTCACCGATGTGGCCCGCGGCATGGCCGACGGCGTACGGCACCTCGCCGAGCGGCGGCAGGCCGGCTACGCGGTGCTCGTCCAGGCCGGCCACCGGTTGCTCTTCGGCGTCCTGTCGCTCGCCGTCCTGCTGCTGTTCAGCCGGTACTTCACGACCGACAACGAGCGCTCCATCTCCGGGCTGGGGCTGGTGGTGCTGGCGGGCGGCGCGGGTGTGCTGCTGGCCGCCGTCGTCACCCCGGCCGCCACCCGGCGGGTCTCCGGCCGGGTCTACATCAGCCTGCTGCTCGGCTCGGCCGCAGTCGTGCTGCTCGCGGTCGCGCCGCCGTTCCGGGCGCCGCTGCTGCTGGTCGGGGTCTTCCTGTTGAACGTGGCGTCGCAGGGTACGAAGATCGTCGTCGACACGACCCTGCAGCACGAGTGCGCGG
>Ga0209481_10000157_pt1 | contig 28996 bp, 26 predicted proteins | sample SoiMetdeltSBSDD3_FD_187598 | JGI IMG/M metagenome (GOLD analysis project Ga0209481, IMG submission 187598) | Bulk soil microbial communities from a Populus tree surrounding site in Tennessee, USA - Soil MetaG P. deltoides SBSDD3 (SPAdes) (version 2) | ecosystem: Environmental > Terrestrial >...
GCCATCGGCGTGGTCGCGCTGCTGCTGGTGGCGATCACCGGCCTGCTGATCGGTACCCGTTTCCTGGCTCCGGCGGGCGCGGGGGACCCGGGATCGCCGCAGGCCACCGCGGGACCGCCGTCGAACGCGCCGCCCGCCAACAACCAGACCCCGATCACCTTGACCGCGAACAACCTCCGCATCGTCGATCCGGACGGCAACCGCTCGGAGACCGACGGCGTCCAGGGCATGGTCGACGGTGACGCGAACACCGGCTGGAAGACCGAGCGCTACAACAACCGGCCGAACTTCGGCGGTATCAAGCGTGGCATGGGCGTCCTGATCGACCTCGGCGAAGCCCGCAAGGCCCAGATCGAGGTCGTGCTCTCGGCGGTCGGCGCCTCGGCGGAGATGCGGGTCGGCGACGTCGACCCGGGCGCGAACAAGGCCGGCGACCAGCAGATCGTGGCGAGCTGGAAGGCGGTCGGGGAACGGTACACCGACCACCACGGGACCAAGATGGTCTTCAGCATGCAGGACCCCGGGCGGTACGTGCTGATCTGGATCACGTCGATGCCGGAGGTCGACGAGTCACCGGCTCGGTACCAGATCGGTGTACAGGAGATCGTCGCCCGCCCACTCTGACATAGGGTGCGAGCCGTGACCGATGCGCGCAGTGACGAGGAGTTGCTGCAGGCCCACGCGCACGGAGACGCCGAGGCGTTCGAGACGCTCGTACGCCGGCACCGGGACCGGTTGTGGGCGGTGGCGCTGCGCACGCTGGGCGACCGGGAGGACGCCGCCGACGCCGTCCAGGACGCGCTGCTCTCGGCGTACCGGAACGCGGCCCGGTTCCGGGGCGACTCCGCGGTCACCACCTGGCTGCACCGGATCGTCGTCAACGCCTGCCTGGACCGGGTACGCCGCCGGCAGGCCCGACCGACCGTACCGCTGCCCGAGGACGGGACCCGGGGTGGTGGCCTGGTGGCCGCGCCGGCCGTCGACCGGGACACCGCGCTGGACGTCCGGGCCGCGCTGAGCCGGTTGCCGGCCGACCAGCGGGCGGCGCTCGTCCTGGTGGACGTCCAGGGGTACGGCGTCGCCGAAGCGGCCCAGATCCTCGGCATCCCCGAGGGCACGGTGAAGAGTCGCTGCGCGCGCGGTCGGGCGCGGCTCGCCGTCCAACTGGGGTATCTACGTGGCGAGGACCACTCGGGGAACCGGCCATCGGGTGGCCACGTCCCATCTGAAACGCACCGCCACGCAACGCGCGAGGAGGCACCGTGAGGGGGCAGGTCGAGCTGGATCGGCTGGCCGACTATGCCGCCGGTCTCCTCGACGGCACCCCCGACGGCGACCAGGTGGCACACCTGATCGAGACCGACCCGGGGTGGGCCCGGGCGTACTCCGACCTGCTCACCGCCGACCGGCTCGTCAGCGCCGACCTCGCCGCGCTGGGCGCCGACCCGGAGCCGATGCCCGCGGACGTGATGGCCCGCCTGACCGATCGGCTGGACGCCGAGGCGGCCGCCGACCGTACCGTCGTATCGCTGGCGGCGCGGCGGCGCCGCAAGCGCTGGACCACGGTCGCCGCCGCGGCTGCCGGCGTCGCGGTCTGCGGCGCGCTCGGTGTGCCGGTCCTGCGCTCGGCGTTCGACGGCGGCTCGACCTTCCCGACCATGTCCCGCGACAGTGCGGGCGAGGGTCAGGCCGGCGCACCGGCCGCACCGGCCCCTCCAGCACCGGCGGAGAGCGGGCTGATCGTGCTGGCGAGCGGCAGGAACTACCCGCGGGACACGCCGTGGGCGTCGATCGCCGGGGAGCCACAGGCCGGTACCGCGGATGAGCTGGCGCGGAAGGACGCCACCTCGATCCCGCCCGACCTGGTCCGCCTCTACGGCGCCGGAGCGCGGCAGGACTGCCTGACCGCGATCATCACGGTGTACGGCGGGCGGCCGCACAGCGTCGACTATGCCCGCTTCGAGGGGGCCCCGGCGCTGATGGTGGTGCTCGTCGACGAACGCGCCAAACCGGTACGCATGGTCGCGGCGGGACCGGGCTGCGGGCTGGGCGGCGATCCGGACGTACGGCACACCGTGCCGATCGCGTGAGACCCCGCGCCGCGAGGTGACGTGACACACCGCACGCGGGCGCCGGGAATCAACGGTTCGTAGGATGACGTTCTGCCGATAGCCTCATGGCAACCTCCTAGGAGCATCCGTGGACGTCCGAAACGTGATCATCGTCGGCTCTGGTCCGGCCGGATACACCGCGGCGATCTATGCCGCGCGGGCGAACCTGAAACCGCTGGTCATCGAGGGTGCACAGTCCGGTGGCGCATTGGTGACCACCACCGATGTGGAGAACTTCCCCGGCTTCCCGGACGGGATCCTGGGCCCGGATCTGATGGACCAGCTCCGCAAGCAGGCCGAGCGGTTCGGCGCCGAGTTCATCACCGACGATGTGACCGCCGTGGATCTGATCGGGCCCACGAAGACCGCCTGGATCGGTACCACGCCGTACCGGGCGAAGGCGATCGTGCTGGCCACCGGATCCGCGTGGCGGCCGCTCGGCGTACCGGGCGAGCAGGAGCTGCTCGGGCACGGAGTCTCCTCGTGCGCGACGTGTGACGGTTTCTTCTTCCGCGGGCAGCACATCGTGGTCGTCGGCGGTGGCGACTCGGCGATGGAGGAGGCGACGTTCCTCACCCGGTTCGCCGAGTCCGTGACGATCGTCCACCGCCGCGACGAGTTCCGGGCCAGCAAGATCATGCAGCAGCGGGCGCTGAGCAACCCGAAGATCAACGTACGGTGGAACAGCGTGGTGACCGAGATCCTCGGTACCGACGGCAAGGTGGCGGGGGTACGCGTGCGGGACGTGCACACCGGCGAGGAGCAGGTCCTCGACGTCACCGGGGTGTTCGTGGCGATCGGCCACGACCCGCGCAGCGAGCTGTTCCGGGACCAGGTGGCGGTCGACGCGAGCGGGTACGTCCAGGTCTCCGTACCCACCACGCACACCACCGTGCCGGGCGTCTTCGCCGCCGGCGACGTCGTGGACCACATCTACCGCCAGGCGATCACCGCGGCCGGCACCGGATGTGCCGCGGCCCTGGACGCCGAGCGCTACATCGCATCTTTGGAAGGCTAGGAAAGGGATGGGGATCATGGGAAACACCCGGGCCGTCACCGACGCGAGCTTCACCAGCGACGTGCTGCAGTCCGACGTGCCGGTACTGGTCGACTTCTGGGCCGAGTGGTGCGCGCCCTGCCGCAAGGTCGAGCCGCTGCTGGAAGAGATCGCGACGGAGATGGACGGCAAGGTCTCCATCGTCAAGCTGAACATCGACGAGAACCCCGAGACCGCCAGGACGTACCGGGTGATGTCCGTCCCGACACTCACCGTGTTCAAGGACGGGCAGCCGGTCAACTCGGTGGCCGGCGCCCGGCCCAAGGGTGACCTGGTCCGCCTCATCGAGTCGGCGCTCTGAGCGTCGCCCGCGACGACCACACAACCGCACCGCGCCCCGCATCGTCGATGCGGGGCGCAGTCGTTGGTGCGCTGCGTTAGGCTCCCGATGCTGTTGTAGACGAGTTGCCGGTGCGCCGCGGGACGCAAGGGAGGTCGACGTGCGTCCGATCAGGCGTGGTGACCAAGGCCCGGCCGTGACCGAGATCCGTGGCATCCTCTTCACCCTCGGTCTGCTACCGCCGGGGCCCGGCTCGGTGGGGTACGACGAGACTACGGAGCGTGCGGTCCGCGCGTTCCAGCAGAGCCGCGGCCTCACCGTCGACGGTCAGGTCGGCGCGGAGACCTGGCGCTCGCTCGACGCGGCCCGCTGGCGGCTGGGTGCCCGGGCGCTCTACCAGGCCATCCCCGACCCGCTCGTCGGCGACGACGTCCGTGAGCTGCAGGAACGGCTGCTGGAGATGGGGTACGACCTGGGCCGCGCCGACGGCATCTACGGTGCCCGGACGGCCCGGGCGGTCGCGGTGTTCCAGCGGGAGGTCGGGCTGAGCCCGGACGGCGCCTGCGGACCCAACACGCTGCACGCACTGCGCCGCCTGGGGCGCAAGGTGGTCGGCGGCCGGCCGCAGCTGTTGCGGGAGGCGGAACAGTTCCGCCAGTCCGGCCCCGCGCTCGTCGATAAAACGATCGTTGTCGATCCTGGACATGGTGGGTCGGACTACGGCGTGGTCGTGCCGGACGGCCGGCTGCGCTGGAGCGAGTCCGACATCGTCTTCGACCTGGCCGCCCGGCTGGAGGGCCGGCTCGGCGCGGCGGGCATGCGGGTACACCTCACCCGCGGTCCGGCACCCGCCGCGGAGCTGTCCCCTCTCGACCGGGCCAGGCTCGCCAACGAGCTGGGCGCGGACCTGCTCATCTCGCTGCACGTGGACGGCCACCCGAACCCGGCGGCGGAGGGCGTGGCGACGTACCACTTCGGTACGACCGGCGGGGTCACCTCGACCGTGGGCGAGCGGCTGGCCGGGCTGGTTCAACGGGAGATCGTGGTACGGACCGGGCTGCGCAACTGCCAGACCCACGCGAAGGACTGGGAGATCCTGCGGGTGACCCGGATGCCGGCGGTACGCGTCGAGGTCGGGTACCTCACCTCACCCACCGACCGCGCGCGGCTGATCGACCCGCTGTTCCGGGAGCGTGTGGTGGAGGCGATCGTGGCCGCGGTGCAACGCATGTACTTCCCGGTCGAGCAGGATGTGGAGACCGGCTCCATCAACGTCAGCGCGATCCGGGCACTGGCCGGAACGCCGGTGGTGGCCCGTCGCTAGGCCGCGATCGCTGGGCCGCGCTGCCAGGCCACGCGGCCGCGCCCGGTCAGGACATCGAGCGGATCGCCGGCCGGACCGGACGCAGCAACGACTCCGGGCTCATCGAGCCGAGCAGCTTCTCCAGCGCGTACTCGACGTCCGTCTTCCACGACAGGGCGGTGCGCAACTCCAGCCGGAGCCGGGGAAAGCGCGGGTGCGGCCGGACGGTCTTGAACCCGACCGAGAGGAAGAAGTCGGCCGGGGCCACGCACCCTTCGGAGGGGTCCGAGCGCCCGTGCGTACCCGGTTCGCCGTACTTCGCGTCACCGAACGCCTCGATCGCCTTGATGCCCCGCTTGGTCAGGTCCCGGGCGACGCCCTGGACCAGCATCCGGCCGAGCCCGCCACCACCGAACGCGGCCACGATGTGCGCGGTCATCAACAACACCGCGTCGGGCGAGACGGGCGAGGTCGGGAACGCCATCGACCGCGGAACGTACGCCGGTGGCGCGTACATCACGAAGCCGGCCGGCATGCCGTCCACATAGGCCAACTTGCCGCAGGAGCCCCACTCCAGCAGGGTCTGGCTGACCCAGGCCTCCTTCTCCAGCTCGGGATCGCCGGCCGCGCACGCGCGCTCGGCCGCCACCGGGTCGAGTTCCCAGTAGACGCACTGCCGGCAAGGGCGCGGTAGATCTTCGAGCGTGTCTAGCGTCAGATTGACCAGGCGTCGCGACATCGGCGCAGTCCTATCCCCACAGCGTGCCCTACGCCCCTCAAAGCTAGGCTTCCCCCAAGTGGAAGATCCTACGCTGGAACTTCGCGTCAGGGGAGAGGTCGGGCCGTGTCGGTCCCTCGTTGTGGGAACTCGCCCCGGAGGCGACATACCGGATCGCTACCATCGACAGACCAGCGGCTCTCCCAAGGCCCACGCGGAGGCGCGTCATGACCGGCACCACGCTCGACGACTACACGGACAGGTATGCGCAACGGGTCGCCGGCATGACGGCATCCGAGATCCGCGCCCTGTTCGCGGTCGCCAGCCGCCCGGAGGTCGTGTCGCTGGCCGGCGGCGCGCCGTACGTCTCCGCGCTCCCACTGGACGCCGTCGGCGAGATGCTCGCCCGGTTGGGCACCGAGAATGGCGCGACCACGCTGCAGTACGGCATCGGACAGGGCACCCTCGAGCTGCGGGAGCGGATCTGCGAGGTGATGGCGCTCTCCGGTATCACCGGCTCGCCCGACGACGTCGTGGTGACCGTCGGCGGCCAGCAGGCACTCGACCTCATCGCCCGGCTGTTCCTCGACCCGGGCGACGTGGTGCTCGCCGAGGGCCCGACGTACGTCGGGGCGCTCGGCGTCTTCCAGGCCGCCCAGGCCCGCGTCATCCACGTGCCGATGGACGCGGACGGGCTCGTGCCGGAGGCGCTGGAGGAGGTGATCGCCACGGTCGCCCGGGAGGGCCGGCGGGCGAAGTTCCTCTACACGATCCCGACCTACCAGAACCCGGCCGGCGTCACGCTCACCGAGGAACGCCGCGAGCGCGTGCTGGACATCTGCGAGCGTGCCGGTCTGCTGGTGGTCGAGGACGATCCCTACGGCCAGCTGGGCTTCGACGGCGAGGCGCCGCTGCCGCTGCGGGCCCGGCGCCGCAACGGGGTGTTCTACCTGTCGACGTTCTCGAAGACGTTCGCGCCCGGCTTCCGGGTCGGCTGGATCCTCGCTCCGCACGCGGTACGCGACAAGCTCGTCATCGCCACCGAGGCACAGATCCTGTGCCCCAGCGCGTTCGCGCAAGCGGCCGTCACCGCGTACCTGTCGACGATGCCGTGGCGGGAGCAGCTCAAGGTGTACCGGGAGATCTACCGCGAGCGCCGGGACGCGTTGCTCGACGGGCTCACCGACCTGATGCCGGGCACGACCTGGACCCGGCCGGGCGGCGGGCTGTTCGTGTGGGCCACGTTGCCGGCGGGCCTGCATTCGAAGGCGATGATGCCGCGGGCGATCGCCGCCCGGGTGGCGTACGTACCGGGCACCGGTTTCTACGCGGATGGGTCTGGATCACAAAATATGCGCTTGAACTTCTCGTTCTCCACACCCGAGCGGCTCCGGGAAGGCGTGCGGCGCCTGGCCGGTGTGGTCGAGCAGGAGCTCGCGCTGCACGCGATCTTCGGCACCGGCGCAGGACTGGCCCCGCCAAGCCGCCGTCGTGGGCATGCCGGTGCCGATGCGCCAGGCCCCGACTTGGCATGATGCACATCCGTGGGTACCCCTGAAGCACGCGTTCTGGTCCTGGCCGGCGGACTGTCGTACGAGCGGGACGTCTCCCTGCGCTCCGGCCGGCGGGTGCTCGACGCGTTGCGGTCGGCCGGCGTTGAGGCCGAGCTGCGGGACGCGGACGCGTCGCTGCTGCCCTCGCTCTCCGTCGATCCGCCGGACGCGGTCATCATCGCGCTGCACGGTGCCACCGGCGAGGACGGCTCGCTGCGCGGCGTGCTCGACCTGTGCGGCGTGCCGTACGTCGGCTGCGACGCTCGCGCCGCCCGGCTCGCCTGGGACAAGCCCTCGGCCAAGGCGGTCCTGCGGGAGGCGGGCATCCGTACGCCCGACTGGGTCGCACTGCCACACGACCGGTTCTCCGAGCTGGGTGCGGTAGCCGTGCTCGACCGCATCGCCGAGCGGCTCGGTCTGCCGCTGATGGTGAAACCGGCCCAGGGTGGTTCAGGACTGGGCGCCGCCGTCGTCCGGGATGCCTCCGCGTTGCCGGCCGCGATGGTGGGCTGTTTCGCGTACGACTCGACCGCTCTGGTCGAGCGCTACATTCCCGGCTCGGACATTGCCGTGTCCATTGTGGACGATAGGTCGACGGGCGGGCCGGTGGTGCTGCCGGCGGTCGAGATCGTGCCGCGCAACGGCGTCTACGACTACGCGGCCCGGTACACCGCCGGACTGACGACGTGGCACGTGCCCGCCCGGCTGGAGCCGGACGTCGCGGCGTCGGTCTCGGATCTCGCGCTCGCCGCGTACCACGCGCTCGGGCTGCGGGACCTGTCGAGAGTGGACCTGATCGTGGACGAGTCGGGTACCGCCCACGTGCTCGGCGTCAACGTCTCGCCGGGCATGACGGAGACGTCGTTGCTGCCGATGGCGGTGCAGGCCGCCGGCTTGGACTTCGGCGAGGTGCTTGCCCGGTTGGTCGAGCGGGCGGCCGGCCGGGTCTCCTGACCGGCGCCCTGGTCGGGCGGGTTCTCTAGGCCGGTCCGGCGTTGGCCGCGGCTCCCTTCGCCGTGCCGTCCCGCGACTCGGTCCTCGGCGGCTCCTGCGGAGCGTCGACCTCTGCGCTGTCCCCGGGCGTGTCGCCGGCGTCCTCGGCGGCCACCGGCTGCGGCTGGTCGACGAAGCTCGACGGGGCCTTCCAGTCGATCCGGGGCGGTTGGGCGAGCGGGGTTCCGCCGAACTCGGCGAGCCAGGCGGCGACCATCGCCAGGTTCTCGCGCCACCGGTCCTCGGTGATCGGTGGAAGGATGTCGTCCCAGAGCGACAGGAACGTCCCGCGGAGCTGAAGGCGCCCGTACGGCCGGGCCAGGAACCAGACGTGCAGGTGCGCCGACCCGTCTCCCCACCGGTTGACGTGCACCCGGGCGACACCATCCAGCGACCGGATGGCCCGCTCCAGCCGTACCGTCATCACGCCGAGTTCAGCGGCGAGCATGTTCGGTAGGTCACCCAGATCGAGGTGGGTCCGGGACTCCAGGATCAGGACCATCGGCAGGCCGGTCGGGCGGTCCATGGCGCGTACCCGCCAGCGCTCGTTCACGTAGATGTAGGCGTCGTCGGCGGCGGCACAGGCGGTGCAGTCGTTCGGGTCCTCGCCTGTCCGAGGCGGTTCGACGTCGACCGGAGCCTCGATCGGCTTGACACGGAAGTCGCCCTCGAAGGGGAACGACGGCCAGGTGGTGAAATCCGGAAGGCGGGGGGTGTCGGGCACGATCAGACCCTAGCGGAGCACGGTGGTCGTGTCGCCCCCCGCGCGAGGGGACCTGCCAATCCCGAGGCCGAACTCGGCCCTGGCCGTCCGGACGCCGATGCGCGTGCCGGAGTCGCTGCTGGTTGGCAAAGAGTATCCGGACGGCCGGTGGTCGGGGGTCGACCACCGGGGCTGTCCACAGTGTCTATCCACAGGAGAGGCTCCGCCGGCACGTTTTCCGCGCCTGGGGCCGTTGTGGGCCTGTGGATAACTCAGCCTCCGGATCGGCCGTGTTTCACGTGAAACACGAACGGGGCGGCCCGTTTCACGTGAAACACAGCGGAGCGGGGCTCTCCAGCCGCCGCTCCGCGCTATACGCCCCGATCCGGCTAGTCGCCGGGGGGCGCGTCGGGTACCCCGATGATCCCGACGATCCTTTCCAGATCGTCGACGGTCGCGAACTCGATGACAATCTTGCCCTTGCTCCGGCCGATGTCCACCTTCACCCGGGTGTCGAACCGATCCGACAGCCGGTCCGCGAGGTCGGCCAGCGCGGGGGAGTGCGGCTTCGCGCGCCGCTTCGTGGCGGCCTGCTTCGCCGATGCACCGCTCGCCGCTGCGACGGCCACCGCCTCCTCGGTCGCGCGCACCGACATGCCCTCAGCCACGATGCGATGCGCCAACTGCTCCTGCGCCCCGGCGTCCTCCAGGCCGAGAAGCGCCCGCGCGTGTCCGGCCGAGAGCACGCCCGCGGCGACCCGCCGTTGTACCGCCGCCGGCAGGTTGAGCAGCCGGATCGTGTTCGAGATCTGCGGCCGGCTACGCCCGATCCGCCTGGCCAGCTCATCGTGTGTGGCGCCGAACTCCTCGAGCAGCTGCTGGTACGCGGCCGCCTCTTCGAGCGGGTTCAGGTCGACCCGGTGGATGTTCTCCAGCAGCGCGTCACGCAGCATCGCGTCGTCCTTGGTGTCCCGGACGATCGCCGGGATCACCTCACGACCGAGCGCCTGCGCGGCACGCCAGCGGCGCTCGCCCATGACGAGCTCGTAGCGATCCGACCCCGTCTCGCGCACCACGATCGGCTGGAGGAAGCCCACTTCGTCGATCGAGACCTTCAGCTCGGCGAGCGACTCCTCGTCGAAGACGGTCCGCGGCTGCTTGGGGTTGGGCTCGATCGCGGCGACGGGCACCTCGGCGAACCGGGCACCCGGCACCGGGGCGAGTCCGGGCGCAGAACCGGGTGCGGCCCCCGGCGCCGGGGGCGAGACAGCGATCGGACCCGCCGCGGGCGCGCCTTCGATGCCGGTACCGGGAACCCCGCCGTCGGACTCGACCGGCGCTGCCGGACCGGGGGAGACCGGACCGGTGGGAATCAGAGCGCCGAGCCCTCGGCCCAGCCCGCCCCTCGGTCGGCTCTTCATGCGACCCCTCCCAGCACTTACCGAAACCTATGCACTCTGTCCGGCGACCTGTTTGGCGCCACGCTCGGCGATCTCCTGCGCGGCCTCGAAGTAGCTCATCGCACCACGGGAACCGGGGTCGTAGGTCATGACCGACTGGCCGTAGCTCGGCGCTTCGGAGACGCGGACGTTCCGAGGGACCACCGCCTGGAGCACCCGGTCCCCGAAATGCGCCCGGACGTCCTGCTCGACCGCGTCCGCGAGACGGGTCCGGCGGTCGTACATCGTGAGCAGGACAGTGGAGATCTCCAGGTTCGGGTTCAGGAACGACCGTACGCGCGCGATGTTGTCGGTCAGCGCCTGAACACCCTCCAGCGCGTAGTACTCGCACTGGATCGGGATCAGCACCTCCTCGGCCGCCACGAGCGCGTTGACCGTGAGCAGGCCGAGGGACGGCGGGCAGTCGATGAAGATGTAGTCGTACTCGTCCGGGCATGCCTCGATGGCCCGGCGAAGCCGCGACTCGCGAGCCACCACCGACACCAGCTCGATCTCCGCGCCGGCGAGGTTGAGGGTTGCCGGGACGCAGCTGAGGTTCGGGATGCCCTCGACCGCCTGGGTGACCTCGGAGAGCGGCGTCAGGTCGATCAGGCTGCTGTAGACGTCCGGCACGCCTGCGTGGTGCGGCACGTTCAGCCCTGTGGACGCGTTGCCCTGCGGGTCGAGGTCGATGACCAGAACCCGGTTGCCATGGAGCGCGAGGGCCACCGCCAGGTTCACCGCGGTCGTGGTCTTGCCGACACCGCCCTTCTGGTTCGCGACACAGATGATGCGGGTCTTCGGCGGCCTCGGCATTGTTATCTCACCACTCGGATTCAAAATCTCGACGGCCCGCTGGGCCTCCTGGGCGAGGGGCGGGTCTTCTGTTTCACGTGAAACATACGTCTCTGCCACGGCATCTTCCGTCTCGACACGAGCCGGCGAGGGGTGCGGTCGCGGAGAGGGCGTCACCCCACGCGCCTCCGCGTCCGCGAGTGTCTGGTTCCGAGGGGTGATCAGGGGGTAGGCGGCCGTCGGTGGGCCTTCGACCGGATGTGGCCTACCGGCACCGCCCGACTCCGCGGCCGCACCGGTGGCGAGCATCGGGTAGCCGCTCCCGGTCCGGGGCTGTGGCACCGGCTGAGGTCCGGCGGAGCCGCCGATCGACGGTTCGCCGATCGAGGGTTCGCCGATCGAGGGTTCGCCGAACGAGAGGGCACGGCCGAACGAGGAGAGCCCGCCCGACGAGAGCCCAGGAGCTGGAAGTGAGCCACCCGCTGGCGAGGCGCTCGCAGCGGACCGGCCGACGGCCCAGCCTTCGTAGCTGACAGCCTGCCCGCTCGGTGTGATGCCGCCCCCGACCGCCGGGAGACCCGTGCTGGGGACGAGACCTCCGCCCGAGAGGGCCCCTCCGGCCGAGGCCTGCCCACCGGACGCGATCACGCTCCGTTCGTCGTACACACCGTTCTCGTGCACCGTGTCATCCCTGCCCGATTCGGTTAGAGGTGTGCCGTCCGCACACACGACGCGCGGCCAGCCTACGGCCCTGGGACGGGTGGTGCCACGGGCGACATGCACCTGACGGTGATCGATCCGCGTAGACGCACGAACAAAGACCACGAACCCGGACACAAGTCCTTGCCGACGGACAAGACTCGTCCGTACCGACGATGGCCCACCCGACCGAATGCCGGGCCCGGCCCGTCTAACGCCTCTGTGCACCTCCACGTCGCCGGACCGCGCGCGGGGACCCGGTCGACGAACTCGGCGCCACGGAGCGCTCCTTGACCACCTCGACAACGGTCGTCGGCGGATCGATCAGCCCGACTCCGCACACCCGTACCCTCGGCACCCCGCCGCCCAGCCGCCCGACCGCAGCCGAGTGCGTGGCGATCTCGTCCGCCGCCGATGCCCCTTTGAGCGCGAGGAGCCGCCCGCCGATCGCGGCCAAGGGCAGGCACCAGCCGACGAGCCGGTCGAGCGGAGCTACCGCCCTCGCCGTCACCACGTCCGCCGGACGCGGCAGCGTCACGGCCTCCGCTCGGTCGCGTACCACGGTCACCCGGTCCGCCAGGCCGAGCGTCCCGAGCACCTCGGTGAGGAAGTTGGTCCGTCGTGCCAGTGGCTCGACCAGGACGAGGGTGAGGTCCGGCCGGGCCACTGAAAGCACAATACCGGGCAGACCAGCACCGGAGCCGACATCAACTACAAAAGCCCCAGAGGCGATGAGATCCGCCACTGCCGCGCAGTTCAACAGGTGCCGGTCCCAGATCCGCGGCGCCTCCCGCGGACCGATCAGCCCGCGTACGACACCGTCCGTCGCGAGCGTCCCGGCATAGGTCGCGGCCAGCGGCAGCCGGGGCCCGAAAAGCCGGCGCGCCGCCGGTTCCAGGGACTCCGGCGGCGCGTACCACGGATCCGGCATCAGTCCTCGGGCCGGACCACGATGCGGCGGTTCGGTTCGACCCCCTCGGACTCGCTCGCCACGCCCGGCAGAGCGTTGATCACGTCGTGAACGCACTTGCGCTCGAACGCGGACATCGGCTCGAGGCGTACCGCCTCGCCGTACTCCTTGACCTTCTCGGCCGCGTTCTTGGCGACGGCGCCGAGTTCCTTCCGCCGCGCGGCCCGGTACCCGCCGACGTCCAGCAGCAACCGGCTCGGCGACCCGGTCTGCCGGAAGATCGCCAGCCGGGTCAGCTCCTGGAGCGCCTCGAGCGTCGCGCCCCGCTGGCCGACGAGCGGGTTGAGCCGGTTGCCGACCACCTCGACGACGGGGCGGCCCGCCGAGACAAGCTCGTCGATGTCGCCGTCGTAGTCGAGGATGTCCAGCAGGCCTTCGATGTAGTCCGCGCCGATCTCGCTCTCCCGGAACAGATCCGCGTCGGTCGGTACCGCCAATGGTTGGTCGGTCGCCTCGTCGGTCGCCTCGTCGGTCGCCTCGTCGGTCAGCTCGCCGTTCGGCTTGACCTCCGGGTCGGCGACGGACGGGCTACTCGTATCGGTCACGGTCATCTCCGTAGGTCCAACTCCAGTGGATGCCGAGCCGCCTCGGCGACCCGGAAGCTTGTCACGCTCAGCCCGTGGGGCGCTTCGCCTTCGGTGTCGCCGCCTTCTGCGGTGCGCCCTTCTGCGTACCGGTCTTCGGCGTCGCGCCCTTCGCGGCGGCCGGCTTGCGCGCCGGCTGCTGTTGCTGCTTCGCGCCACCCTTCTTCGGGTTGACCGGCTTGGCGCCGGGCTTGGGCGCGAGCGCCTTGGCGTCGACCTCCGGCGTGGCCTTGGCTGCCTCGGAGCTGGGCTGCGCGTCCTGCTTCGCCCGCCCGAACAGCCGGGCCCGCGCCGCCGCGAGCTTGTCCTCCGGGCTGCGCGTGGACGCGTTCGCGCCGGACTTCGCGCCGGACTTCGCGCCGGTCGCGGCGCGGCCGGTCGCGGCGCGGGCGCCGGTCGAGCCCTTGCCGGCGGACGTGGTCCGCGTCCCCGTCCCGTTCTTGGCCAGTTGCGGCGGCGGGTACTTGCGCAGCACCCAGAACTGCTGGCCCATCGAGAACAGGTTCTGCACGACCCAGTAGATGACCACACCGATGGGGAAGATGCCGCCGGAGATCAGCAGGGACGCCGGGATGCCGTACAGCATCAGCTTCTGGATCAACCGCTGGTTGGGATCCTCGGCCCACCCGGTCTTGAGGATCATCTGCTTGCTGGTCAGGTACGTCGTCGCGATCATGATGACCACGAGCAGGCCGGCGACCAGCTTGACGTTCATGCTGCCACTGCCGAACGTGCCCCAGATCGGCGCACCGAACAGCTTCGCCGCCGAGGCGCTCTCGAACTGGTCGACCGACCAGCCGTAAAGGGTCTTGGCCTGGTTACTCGGGTAAACCCGACGAAGCACATGGAACAGGCCGAGGAAGACCGGAATCTGAAGGAACATGGGCAAACAGCCCATGAGTGGATTTGCCTTCTCCTTCCGGTACAGCTCCATCATCTCTTTCTGGAGCGTCTCCCGGTCACCTTTGTGCTTCTCCTGCAGCTCCTTGATCTGCGGCGCCAGCGCTTGCATCGCCCGCTGCGACTTGATCTGCTTGACGAACAGCGGGAACAGGATGACCCGGACCGTGACCACCAGGAAGACGATCGCGAGGATCCAGTCCCAGTTGGTGGCGAGGAACGTCTTCCCGGACAGGAACGACCACACCGAATGCCAGAAGAGCAGGATCTGGGAGATCGCCCAGTAGATCCAGTCCAAGCTCACTTCGAAGCTCCAGTCAGGTCAATGTCGGCACGCTGGTGACGTGGGGGCGGCACCGGGTCGTACCCACCGGGGTGGAACGGGTGGCAGCGCAGCAGCCGCCAGATCGCCAGGCCGGTCCCGCGTACCGCGCCGTGCGTGGCGAGGGCCTCCAAGGCGTACGCACTGCATGACGGATGGAACCGACAGCGCGCCGGCAGTGCCGGGCTTATCCACCGACGGTACGCGATGATGGGAAGCGCCAGTATGCGGGCACCCCAAGAGGCGGCGGTCATCTCGGCCTCCGCGCGGCCGCGAGCGCGCCGTCGAGGTCGATGCCCAGTTGCTGGTACGGCATCGCGCCCGCCCCGGGCAGCGCACGGACCACCAGGACGGTCCCGTCGGGGAGGCCGGCCAACCGGTCCCGGACAAGGTGACGGAGGCGGCGCTTGACCTGGTTCCGGACGACCGCGCCGCCGACCGCCCTGGGCACGACAAAACCGGCGCGCGGTCGCGCCGGTAACGAGTCGTCCTGATGGAGGTGCACGACCAGGGTCCCTCGGCTGGCCCGCCGACCCCTACGGACCGCCGCGGTGAACTCGTTGCGGCGGCGGAGTCGCTGGGCGGCGGCCAGCACGTGCCCTACCTCAGACGGCGAGGCGCGTGCGCCCCTTGGCGCGGCGGGCCGAGATAATGGCACGACCGGCGCGGGTGCGCATGCGCAGCCGGAAGCCGTGGGTCTTCGCGCGCCGGCGGTTGTTCGGCTGGAACGTGCGCTTGCTCACGTCTGGTCTCCTAGGATGCGATCATCTCGCGGCGATGGCCGCGCTCCATGGTACCCGGGTGCGCGGCACGGCCGACTAACGGTACGCGGTCCGCCGGTGCGCGGCAACGTGCCCCGTTATGCACCGGTCGCACACCCGAAGGTGTGGACAACGGTTGAACGGTTGCGGACAACGCTGTTAGCGTGCCCGATTGCCGGTAAACGCCGGACGGTACGTGCCGCCTGATTTTCTTGCCCCAAAACCGGGCGAGGTGGTCAGTCGTTCGGCAGGTGTACCACAACTGGCATCCGCGGCGCGGTCGCGCGGGGTGGCGACCGCGAGGGGTGAGCGCCGTGACCGGTCGATACACAGGCTGTGGAAAACCTGTGGAGAGTCTGAGTAACACATCGGCTGGGCACGTCGGCCGGCCGAGGCGGGGCGGCAGTGCGGGGCAGGCACAGGGGGTTGGGGTGGTGGCGATGGCCGGGCGTAGCGACGACAGTACGTTGGCCGGCGCACTGATCAGCGCCCTGCCGCCGCTCAGCGCCCGGTCGCCACGGCGGGCCGGACTCGCCGGACCGGACGGGACGCCGTCATGACGCACAGTGTCAGTGACCTCGCCGCGGTCTGGGCCTCGGCGACGGAAGAGCTCGCGGACGAGATCGTCTCCCCGCAACAACGGGCGTACCTCCGGCTGACCCGGCTCCGGGCGATCATGGAGGACACCGCGCTGATCTCGGTGCCGGACGCGTTCACCCGGGATGCGATCGAGTCCAAGCTGCGCTCGGCGATCACCGAGGTGCTCTCCCGCAGCTTCGGCCGCCCGATCCAGGTGGCGGTGATCGTGCGGCCACCGGAGGACGCCCCGGCGGGCTACCCGCGCCCGGCTGCGGCGGAGCCGGCAGTACCCGCGACGCCGGTCCCGGTCGCGTACGCGTCCGCGTACCAGGCCCCACCATCGCCGGACCTCGCCGGCATACCGCCGGTCGTACCGGCCGCCCGTAACGGGGACGTCCTCTTCGGCCTGCCTGATCGGCCACCACCCGCGCCACACACCTCCGAGAGCGGCCCGGGGCGGGGCGTCGTGGCGGCCGACATACCGGGGCCCGGGATGGTCCGCGACGACCTGCGCGGCGCCGGACGGGCCGCGGCGAGCCCGAGCGACACCGGCGGCAACCGGCTGAACCCGAAGTACATGTTCGAGACCTTCGTCATCGGCTCGTCCAACCGGTTCGCCCACGCCGCGTCGGTGGCCGTGGCCGAGTCGCCGGCCAAGGCGTACAACCCGCTGTTCGTCTACGGCAGTTCGGGGCTGGGCAAGACCCACCTGCTGCACGCGATCGGGCACTATGCGACGACGCTCGGCACCGCGCGTTCGGTCCGCTACGTCTCGACCGAGGAGTTCACCAACGATTTCATCAACTCGCTGCGGGACGACAAGACCCAGGCGTTCCAGCGCCGGTACCGCGATGTGGACATCCTCCTGATCGACGACATCCAGTTCCTGGAGAACCGGGAGCGTACCCAGGAGGAGTTCTTCCACACGTTCAACACCCTGCACAACGCGAACAAGCAGCTGGTCATCACGTCGGACCGCTCGCCGAAGCAACTGTCTACATTGGAGGATCGACTCCGGACCCGGTTCGAGTGGGGCCTGCTCGCCGACATCCAGCCGCCGGACCTGGAGACCCGGATCGCGATCCTGCAGAAGAAGGCGGCGCAGGAACGGCTGTCCGCACCGCCGGAGGTACTGGAGTTCATCGCGTCGCGGATCTCGAACTCGATCCGCGAGCTGGAGGGCGCGTTGATCCGGGTGACCGCGTTCGCGTCGCTGACCCGCTCGCCGGTGGAGCTCGCGATCGCCGAAGAGGTGCTGCGCGACTTCATCCCGGACGGGTCCGGCCCGGAGATCAACGCCGACCAGATCATGGTGGCCACCGCCGAGTACTTCGGGGTGAGCCTGGAGGACCTGCGCGGACACTCGCGGTCCCGGGTCCTCGTCAACGCCCGCCAGGTCGCGATGTACCTGTGCCGCGAGCTGACCGACCTGTCGCTGCCCCGGATCGGGCAGGCGTTCGGCGGTCGCGACCACACCACGGTCATGCACGCCGACCGGAAGATCCGCCAGCAGATGGCCGAACGGCGCTCGCTCTACAACCAGATCGCCGAGCTGACCAACCGGATCAAGCAGACGTCCTGACCGCCTGACCCGGCGGCTGAACCCACAGGGTGTGTACGCCCGCCGGTGAACTCTGTGGGAATCTCCCTGGTTACCCACAGCCTGTGGATAACTCCTGGGGATGACGCTGTGAACTCTCCGCCGGGTGACGATCAGGTAACCGGAGCGTGTCGTCCTGGCATCCGGTGGATGCCGGACCTCCGTCCCCAGGACGGGGACAATCCTGGGGTCTACCGGTGGACGGCCGGTGGACGGCCGGGGATAACCAGGTTGCGGATCGGGTCGCTGTGGACCAACAGGGCGGTTCCGCACCCCTTCTCCACATGTTCCTCACCTGTGCATAAGCGTTCTGACCTGCGTGAACGTCGGATCTCCACAGAACGCACAGCAGCGATGAAGACGATGAGATATCTCTCTGGAACAACGAAACCAATCACCGGGCTGGGGATTCCGAGGACCCAGATCCGGGGTGGGGTCGTACACGACGCGACGGCGGGCCATAGTGTTCGATGAGCAGTTGACCCGCCTGTCGTACGCGGAGGCATCGCAATGAAGTTCCGAGTTGAGCGCGACGCGCTCGCCGACGCCGTGGCGTGGACGGCCAAGAGCCTGCCCAGCCGCCCGTCCGTACCGGTACTGGCGGGGGTGATGCTCCGCGTCGGAGACGGGGGACTGCGCGTCTCCGGCTTCGACTACGAGGTCTCCAGTCAGGTCTCCGTCGACGTCCAGGCGGACGCCGACGGCGCCGCGCTGGTCTCCGGCCGGCTGCTCGCCGAGATCACCAAGGCGTTGCCGGCGAAGCCGGTCGACATCGCCGCGGTCGGCGCGCACCTCGAACTGGTCTGTGGCAGCGCCCGTTTCACCCTGCCCACGATGCCGGTGGAGGACTACCCGACGTTGCCGGACATGCCGGCCACCGCGGGCACCGTCGACGCCGCAGAGTTCGCCTCAGCGGTCCAGCAGGTGGCGATCGCGGCCGGCCGGGACGACACGCTGCCCATGCTCACCGGCGTGCGCATGGAGATGGAAGGCTCGACGCTCACCATGCTCGCCACCGACCGGTACCGGCTGGCCATCCGCGAGATGCAGTGGCGGCCGACGGATCCGGACGGCAACACGCACGCGCTCGTCCCGGCGAAGACGTTGAACGACACGGCGAAGACGCTCGGTCCGCTCGGTGGCGACGTGACGGTCGCACTGTCCCGGGGCGGTGCCGGCGAGGGGATGATCGGGTTCGCGGCCGGCACCCGCCGGACCACCAGCCGGCTGCTCGACGGTGAGCTGCCGAACGTACGCTCGCTCTTCCCCGACCACCACGCCGCGCAGGCGCGGGTCCCGGTGCCGGTGCTCAAGGAGGTCGTCCGCCGGGTCGCGCTGGTCGCCGAGCGCGCGACCCCGGTACGGCTGACGTTCGGCGAGGACGGCGTCGTGGTCGAGGCCGGCGGCACCGAGGAGGCCCGGGCGAGCGAGGCCATGGACGCGGTCTTCACCGGCGATACGATGACGATCGCGTTCAACCACGGGTACCTGCTGGAGGGCCTCGACGCGCTGAACGCACCGCAGGCCGTGTTCAGTTTCGTGGACCCGATCAAGCCGGCCGTCATCTCGCCGGGGGGCGACGACGGCGAGATCATCCCCGGTTACCGTTATCTGATCATGCCGATCCGGCTGGGCCGCTGAGCTCGGCCGAACGCACCACAGGGGGAGTTGCGATGCAGCTCGGGCTGATCGGTCTTGGCCGGATGGGCGGCAACATGCGCGAGCGGCTGCGCGCCGCCGGGCACGACGTGGTCGGGTACGACCGTAATCCCGACATCTCCGACGCCACCAGCCTGTCCGACCTCGTCGACAAGCTGGTCCCGCCGCGGGTCGTGTGGGTCATGGTGCCCGCCCAGGTCACCGAGTCCACAGTGGATGAGCTGGCCGGCCTGCTCGGCGAGGGCGACATTGTCATCGACGGCGGGAACTCCCGGTTCACCGACGACGGTCCGCGGGCCGAACGCCTCGACACCCGCGGCATCGGCTACCTCGACGTCGGGGTGTCCGGTGGCGTCTGGGGGCGCGAGAGCGGGTACTCGCTGATGGTCGGCGGCGCCGCGGAGCACGTGGCGCGGTGCATGCCGATCTTCCAGGCGCTCAAGCCGGCCGGGGAGTTCGGGTTCGTGCACGCCGGCCCGGTCGGTGCGGGGCACTACGCCAAGATGGTCCACAACGGCATCGAGTACGGCATGATGCACGCCTACGCGGAGGGCTACGAGCTGCTGCTCGCCTCCGAGTACGTGACCGACGTGCCCGGTGTGGTCAAGTCCTGGCGGTCCGGGTCGGTGGTCCAGTCCTGGTTGCTCGACCTGCTCGACCGGGCGCTCGACGCCGACCCCGATCTGTCCGCGCTGCGCGGGTATGCGGACGACACCGGCGAGGGGCGCTGGACCGTCGAGGAGGCGATCCGGCTCGCCGTACCGATGAACGTCATCGCGGCGTCGCTGTTCGCCCGGTTCGCCTCGCGGCAGGAGGACTCGCCCGCGATGAAGGCGGTCGCCGCCCTGCGCCAGCAGTTCGGCGGCCACGCGGTCAAGACTGGCTGATGTACGTCCGGCTGCTCGAGCTCGTCGACTTCCGCTCCTACGCCGCGGTGGCCGTCGAGTTCGAGCCCGGCCCGAGCGTGCTGATCGGACCCAACGCGATCGGCAAGACGAACCTGGTCGAGGCGCTCGGGTACGTCGCGACGCTGGGCAGCCACCGGGTCGCCACCGACGCTCCACTCGTCCGTGCCGGCGCCACCAGCGCGGTGATCCGGTGCGCGATCGTCCACGATGGACGCGAGCTGCTGGTCGAGCTGGCGATCGAGCCGGGCAAGGCGAACCGGGTACGGCTCGGCCGCTCGCCGTTGTCCCGGGCGCGGGACGTGCTCGGCGCGCTCCGGCTGGTGCTGTTCGCGCCGGAGGACCTGTCGTTGGTCCGCGGCGATCCGGCCGATCGGCGGCGCTACCTCGACGAGCTGCTCGTCGCCCGGCAGCCCCGGTACGCCGGGGTACGCGCCGACTACGAGCGGGTGGTGAAGCAGCGCAACGCGTTGTTGCGTACCGCCTACCTGGCCCGGAAGGTGGGCGGCGCTCGCGGCGCCGATCTGTCCACACTGGACGTGTGGGACGCCCACCTCGCCGAGCACGGGGCCGCGCTGCTGGCGGGGCGGCTGGAGCTGTGTGCCGCGCTGGCCCCGCACGTGGCGAAGGCGTACGACGCGGTGGCCGCGGGCCGGGGTGGCGCGGCGATCGGGTACCGCAGCCCGCTCGGCGAATCCCTGACCGCGGACCGGACGGCACTGCGGGAGTCGCTGGCGGCGGCGCTGGGCGAGGCGAGACTGTCCGAAGTGGAGCGTGGAGTCACGCTCATCGGACCGCACCGCGACGACCTGGCGCTGTCGCTGGGGCCGTTGCCGGTCAAGGGGTACGCGAGCCACGGCGAGTCGTGGTCGTTCGCGCTGGCGTTGCGGCTCGCGGCGTACGATCTGCTGCGGGCGGAGGGCATCGAACCGGTACTCGTCCTCGACGATGTCTTCGCCGAGCTGGACGCCGGGCGCCGGGAGCGGCTCGCGGAGCTGGTCGGCCGGGCGACCCAGCTGTTCGTGACGTGCGCTGTCGAGGCGGATGTGCCACGGTCGCTGCTCGGCACGCGGTACACGGTGAGCGAGGGTGGGGTGAGCCGTGCCTGACGAGGACGATGCCGGCACGCCGGAGCTGACCGGGCCTGAGCTGGCCCGGGCGGTGCTCGATGCGGCGAAGGCCAGGCGGGCCGGTACCGGGCGGCCGGGGAAGCCCCGCCGCGCCCCGTCCGAGCCGGAGGAGGGCGAGCCGGCGAAACCCCGGCGGCGCCGGCCGACCGGCTACTCCGGGCCGGGACCGGACCCGCGGGACCCGCAGCCGCTCGGCGTCGTGCTGGCGAAACTGGTCAAGGCGCGCGGCTGGCAGCGACCGACCGCCGAGGCGACCGTCTTCGGCGCGTGGGAGAAGGTCGTCGGCGCCGAGGTCGCTTCGCACAGCCGGCCGGTCAAGCTGGACGGCACCGAGCTGACCGTGGAGGCGGAGTCGACCGCGTGGGCGACCCAGCTGCGGCTGCTCGCGCCGTCGCTGGTCCAGCGGATCGCCGCCGCCGTGGGCCACCGGGTGGTCACCAAGCTGCACATCCACGGGCCGGCGGCGCCGTCCTGGTCGCGGGGCCCACGCCGGGTCCGCGGGCGGGGACCGCGTGACACCTACGGCTGACCGCGCGTGACCGGCGCGTACGTCGATGCGTTTGCTCGTGGCCGGGTTCGGCGCACCGGCTCCGCACCTGCGCCGCTGGAACGGTCAGAAGTCCGCGTAGATCGCGAAGCCCCGCTCCGCGCAGCGGCGGTAGAACCGGGCGAGGACGTCCAGCTCGGTGAGCGGGAAGTTCCACTGCGGCGGGCCGCCGGAGTCGTCCCGGAGCTTGTCGAGGCGGCTCTCCAGCCAGCGCAGCTGCTGGTCGGCGAGGCGGCTGCCGGCGAGCGCGTCCCGCAGGACCGTGGCCACGGTATCGAAGGTGACCTCCTCGCCCAGCGGGCGGTGCCCCTCGACGAACCGTTCGAGGCCACCGGCGATCCAGCCGCAGCCGTCGGGATCGATCACCGGATCTTCGTCCTCGGCGGCGGCATCGGTGGCGTAGAGCACCCCGTCCAGGCCGAGCAGCAGGTCGACCAGTTCGGTATAGGCGGTGGCCCGGACGGTACCCGTCTTGGCGATCAACCCGGAGAGCGCGGCCGCCGGGGCAGCCACCGACGGCGCGTCGGCAAGCTCGGCGAAGTCGACGAACTCGGCCGGCGCGACCGGGTCGTAGAATCGCCCGGCCCGGGGCCACTGCACGGCAACGTTGTCCAGGCCCATGGTCCACACACCTTTCGCGAGCTTGCGGGCGAAAGCGGCAAGCACGATCGCGGGCAGCGCCGGGAGAGTACGGCACGCAGCCCCTCTCGCGCGACCCCTCGGCACAATTTGATCATCAACGAGGGACCTCGACGGTCCTAGCGGGTTCGATGGTGCTCCCTGCGTGGGGGGATGTGTGCCCCGTGTGGTTCGTGTCGCTACGGCGACGTGAGGCGGTGCCGTGCCACGGTTTTCGTCCCCCGGCACAGTAGGATCGGAGGCACAGGAGAGCAAGGCGGGGAGAGGACTCTGGGTGGCAGCGCCGAAGCAGACGCAGAACGATTACACCGCAGCCTCGATGCAGGCCCTCGAAGGCCTGGAAGCGGTTCGCAAGCGGCCGGGCATGTACATCGGTTCCACCGGTGAACGGGGTCTACACCACCTGGTACAGGAGGTCGTGGACAACGCGGTGGACGAGGCCCTCGCCGGTTACTGCGACACGATCGACGTGGTGCTGCTCGCGGACGGCGGCGTCCGGGTCGTGGACAACGGGCGAGGGATTCCGGTTGATATCCACCCGAAGCTGAAGAAGCCGGGCGTCGAGGTGGCGCTGACCGTCCTGCACGCGGGCGGAAAGTTCGACGGCAAGGCGTACGCGGTCTCCGGCGGCCTGCACGGCGTCGGCGTCTCGGTGGTCAACGCGCTCTCGACCCGGGTCGAGGTGGAGATCCACCGGGACGGGTTCGTCTGGCGGCAGGTGTACGAGCACGGCAAGCCCGGTCCGTTGGGCAAGGGCGAGGCCACCCGCAAGACCGGCTCCTGCGTGGCCTTCTGGCCCGACCCGAAGATCTTCGAGACCACCGAGTTCTCGTTCGAGACGATCTACCGCCGGCTGCAGGAGATGGCGTTCCTGAACCGGGGCCTGACCATCCACGTGCGCGACGAGCGGGTCCGCGAGGAGGACGGCAAGCCGCGCGAGGTCACCTTCCTGTACAAGGGCGGCATCGCGGACTTCGTCAAGCACCTCAACGCGACCAAGACCCCCATCCACAAGTCGGTGGTGGAGTTCGGCGCGGACGGCGACGGCATGTCGCTGGAGATCGCGATGCAGTGGAACGAGTCGTACGGCGAGTCGGTCTACACGTTCGCGAACACGATCAACACGCACGAGGGTGGTACCCACGAGGAAGGCTTCCGGGCCGCGCTGACCACCGTGATCAACAAGTACGGCGCGGACAAGAAGTTCCTCAAAGGCGACGAGAAGCTCACCGGTGAGGACATCCGCGAGGGCCTGGCGGCGATCATCTCGGTCAAGCTGGCGAACCCGCAGTTCGAGGGCCAGACCAAGACCAAGCTCGGCAACACCGACGTGAAGAGCTTCGTGCAGCGGGTCTGCAACGAATGGCTGGTCGACTGGCTGGAGCGCAATCCGGGCGAGGCGAAGACGATCATCACGAAGGCGTCCGCGGCCGCGCGGGCCCGGATCGCCGCGGCGCAGGCCCGCAAGCTGGCCCGCCGCAAGTCGCTGCTCGAATCCGGCTCGATGCCCGGCAAGCTGGCCGACTGCCAGTCCACCGACCCACGCGAGTCCGAACTGTTCATCGTCGAGGGCGACTCCGCCGGCGGCTCGGCCAAGCAGGGGCGCGACCCGCGGGTCCAGGCGATCCTCCCGATCCGCGGCAAGATCCTCAACGTGGAGAAGGCGCGGATCGACCGGATCCTCAAGAACAACGAGGTCCAGGCGCTGATCACCGCGCTCGGTACGGGCATCCACGACGAGTTCGACATCGACCGGCTGCGGTACCACAAGGTCATCCTGATGGCCGACGCGGACGTCGACGGTCAGCACATCCAGACCCTGCTGCTGACGCTGCTGTTCCGCTTCATGCGGCCACTGGTCGAGCTCGGACACGTGTACCTGGCCGCCCCGCCGCTCTACAAGATCAAGTGGAACAAGAAGGGCGACGACGCGCAGTACGCGTACTCGGACCGGGAGCGGGACGGGCTGATCATGCTGCGCCAGGAGAAGAAGCCGAACGCCAAGCCGGACGACATCCAGCGGTTCAAGGGTCTCGGCGAGATGAACTTCGCCGAGCTGTGGGAGACCACGATGAACCCGGGGACCCGGACCCTCCGGCAGGTCACCCTCGACGACGCCGCAACCGCGGACGAGCTGTTCAGCGTGTTGATGGGCGAGGACGTCGAGGCTCGGCGGTCGTTCATCCAGCGCAACGCCAAAGATGTCCGGTTCCTGGATATTTGAGCCCCTGGTTATCCACAGCTGTCGCGGGTTGTCCCCGCGTGAGCCCACAAGGTTTTCCACAGCCGGTGTCCACAGTGGTGCCGGTGCCGAGACACGATGAGGACGGATAGTGACGGATCCGACGGTGCCCGAGGACGACACCGGCACTCCTGAGCTCGAGACGTCGGTCGAGGCCGGCCTGCGCGGGCGGGTCGAGCCGGTCGGGCTCGAGGTCGAGATGCAGCGGTCGTACCTCGACTACGCGATGAGCGTGATCGTCAGCCGGGCGCTCCCGGACGTACGGGACGGGCTCAAGCCGGTACACCGCAAGATCCTTTATGCGATGTACGACGGCGGCTTCCGCCCCGACCGCGGCTATTCCAAGTGCGCCCGGGTCGTCGGCGAGGTGATGGGCAACTACCACCCGCACGGCGACAGCTCGATCTACGACGCGCTGGTCCGGATGGGCCAGCCCTGGTCGCTGCGGTACCCGCTGATCGACGGCAACGGCAACTTCGGCTCGCCCGGCAACGACCCGGCCGCCGCGATGCGGTACTGCGTGGTCGGTTCGACCCTGGTCCGCCTCGCCACCGGCGTGGACGTGCCGATCGCCGCGATCGTGCCGGACGCCGCACCGCACTCCGACCACCCGATCGACGTCAAGGTGACCGGCCTGCTCGGTGACCCGGTGCGGGCGTCGATGCTGTTCCACTCCGGGTCGCACCCGACCCTGCGGGTGGTCGCCGACAACGGCCTGGAGTTAGTGGGTACCCGCAACCACCCGGTGCTGTGCGTGGTCCGGCTCGGTTCCGGCTCGGGTGAGGTCGTGCTGCGCTGGAAACTGCTCGCGGACGTGGTACCGGGCGACCTGCTGGCCCGGCCGCGCGGCGAGTCGGCCGAGCACGGCGGCGTGCGGTACGAGGCGGAGGCGGCCCGCCAGGTCGCCGGCGACGACCTGCCCGGCCTGCCGTGGGACGTCTCGGCGAGCACGTTCGCGTACGCGCGGGTGACCGAGGTGAGCGACGCCGGCGTCCAGCCCGTCTACAGCCTCAGAATCGACACCGCGGACCACGCGTTCGTCACCAACGGGTTCGTCAGCCACAACACCGAGTGCCGGCTGCACCCGCTGGCCATGGAGATGTTGCGGGACATCGACGAGGAGACCGTCGACTTCATCCCGAACTACGACGGCCGGACCCAGGAGCCGACCGTGCTCCCGGCCCGGGTACCGAACCTGCTGATCAACGGCAGCGCCGGCATCGCGGTCGGCATGGCCACCAACATCCCGCCGCACAACCTGCGCGAGATCGGCGCGGCCGTGCAGTGGTGCCTCGACCACCCGGATACGGACGAGGCCACCACGCTGGACGAGCTGATCAAGATCGTGAAAGGGCCGGACTTCCCGACGTACGGCCTGATCGTCGGCACCACACCGATCGAGGAGGCGTACCGGACCGGGCGCGGGGCGATCCGGATGCGCGCGGTGGTGGAGGTCGAGGAGGACAAGAAGGGCCGCGCCTGCCTGGTCGTCTCCGAACTGCCGTACATGGTGAACCCGGACAACCTCGCCGAGCGCATCGCCGAGCTGGTCAAGGAGGGCAAGCTCACCGGCATCGCGGACATCCGCGACGAGTCCAGCGGCCGTACCGGCATGCGGCTGATCCTGGTGCTCAAGCGCGACGCGGTCGCGAAGGTCGTGCTGAACAACCTGTACAAGCACACCCAACTGCAGGACACGTTCGGCGCGAACATGCTGGCGCTGGTCGACGGCGTGCCGCGCACCCTGAATCTGGCCCAGTTCCTGCGCTACTACGTGGCGCACCAGATGGAGGTCATCCGCAGGCGCACCGAGTACCGGCTGCGCAAGGCCGAGGAACGCGCGCACATCCTGCGCGGTCTGGTCAAGGCGCTGGACGCGCTGGACGAGGTCATCGCGCTCATCCGCCGCTCACCCACGGTGGACGAGGCCCGGACCGGCCTGATCCGACTGCTCGACATCGACGAGATCCAGGCGACCGCGATCCTGGACATGCAGCTGCGTCGGCTGGCCGCCCTGGAGCGCCAGAAGATCATCGACGAGCTGGCCGAGATCGAGGTCAAGATCGCCGACCTCAAAGACATACTGGCGAAGCCGGAGCGGCAGCGGAAGATCATCTCCGACGAGCTCGGGGACATTATCAAGCGGTTCGGCGACGAGCGCCGGACCCGGATCGTTCCGTTCGACGGCGAGGTCTCGATGGAGGACCTCATCCAACGCGAGGACGTCGTCGTCACGATCACCCGGACCGGGTACGCAAAACGGACCAAGACCGACCTGTACCGGTCCCAGAAGCGCGGCGGCAAGGGCGTCTCCGGTGCGAACCTGCGGCAGGACGACATCGTCAGCCACTTCTTCGTCTCGTCCACCCACGACTGGATCCTGTTCTTCACCAACAAGGGCCGGGTGTACCGGGCCAAGGCATACGAGCTGCCGGAGGCGTCCCGTACCGCCCGCGGCCAGCACGTGGCGAACCTGCTCGCGTTCCAGCCGGACGAGCAGATCGCCCAGGTGATCCAGATCCCGAACTACCAGGTCGCGCCGTACCTGGTGCTGGCAACCAAGGGCGGGATCGTCAAGAAGACGAAACTGGAAGAGTTCGACTCGAACCGGGCCGGCGGCATCATCGCGATCAACCTGCGTGACGACGACGAGCTGGTCGGCGCCGCGCTCATCGGCCCGGACGACGACCTGCTGCTGGTCAGCAAGCGCGCCCAGGCGATCCGGTTCAACGCCAACGACGACGCGCTGCGCCCGATGGGCCGGGCCACGTCCGGTGTGATCGGCATGCGGTTCACCGACGGTGACGAACTCCTCGCGATGGAGGTCGTCCGCAGCGGCATGGACGTGCTTGTCGCGACCGGCGGCGGGTATGCCAAGCGGACGCCGATCGAGGAGTATCCGATCCAGGGTAGGGGCGGAAAGGGCGTGTTGACCGCGAAAATCACGGAACGCCGTGGCGGACTGGTGGGCGCGGTCGTCATCGCAGCCGACGACGAGCTGTTCGCTATCACAAGTAACGGTGGCGTCATTCGGACTCCGGTGAAGCCTGTACGCCGGACGCGAGATCGGAACACAATGGGTGTCAAGCTGATGGACCTTCCAGAGGGCGTGACCCTCGTGGCCATTGCTCGCAACGCCGACGAGCCGGATGAACAGGACTAGTTGATGACGGAGACACAGGCCACGTCGGGGGCTGCGGGGACCTCGACCAACCCGGTCGAGCCGGAGACCGAGGCCGCCACGACAGCGGCCGCGCGATCTGTCGGCCGGGCGACGGTCCCCGCCACCGAGTCCCCGACCCCGGAATCCGGGGCGCCGAGGTACACCCGCGCGCCGGGCATGCCACCGCCGCCCGACGCACCGCCGGACGACGGCGGGCCGACGGCCGACTCGTCAGACACCAAGGCGACGTCGATCGTGACCTCGCCCGCGGTGGTGACGGCCTCGGCCACCGTGCCGGTGGTCACCGCCGCGGTGGCGGTCGCGCCGCCGATCAGCGCACCACCGCTCACCGGTACCGGGATCGGGCCGGGCGTGGGTCGGCCCGCCGGGATCGCGACCGGACGGGTGTCGGTCGGCACCATGCCAGGGCGGGTGGCCGCGGCCGGGGCGCCCGGCGTCGTGGGTGCGGCCCGGGTCACGGACGCGGCCCGTACCGCCCGGGGCGGGTCCGCGGCAGCCGCGCGCGGTCCGCGGCGGGCCCGGCTGACCGTCAAGCGGGTCGACCCGTGGTCGGTGATGAAGTTCTCGCTGGCCGTCTCGGTGGTCCTGCTCATCGTGATCATTGTGGCGACGTCCGTGCTCTACCTCGCCCTGGACGCGATGGGGGTCTTCGACAGCGTCAACTCGTCGCTGACCGACCTGCTCACCTCGGCGGGCGGTTCGGACAGCGGCAGCGGCTTCAAAATCACGGCCAAGGGCGTGATCGGTACGGCCGGCCTGCTGGGTGCGGTGAACGTGGTGCTGGTGACGGCGCTCGCGACGCTGAGCGCGTTCATCTACAACGTCTGCGCGGACCTGGTCGGCGGCATCGAGCTGACGCTCTCCGAGCGCGACTGAGCGCCCATCTGGTCTCCGGGCCCGGCCCAGCACCGCGAGCTGGTCGGCGTACTCGATGCGTTCCGGCCAGTCGGGCATCCCGCGCGCCGCGCCGATAAGCGCACCGGCCAGGCAGGCGATGGAGTCCGAACCTCCGGACGTCGTTACTGCCCGGGCCAGTACGGTCACCGGATCCGCGGCGTGCCTGACCGCGTAGAGCAGGCCGGTGGCCAGCGCCTCTTCCGCGATCCAGCGGCACCATCGCGAGGCAGGGATCGGTGTCGCCGTCCCAGGAGCGCGTCGCCGAATTGCCGCGCCGAACAGGCTGGCCCGACGCGCGGTCACTCATGACGCGACCTCCTTCATCGTGATCAGCCGACGTCCCCGTCAGGGTGCCCGTGTCGAGGTGCCCCGAGTTGGGTGCGGACGTCCGGGTACGCTAACCTTGCTCGGTCGTCCCCAACGGGG